>JGI24158J21664_10009904_pt1 | contig 12722 bp, 10 predicted proteins | sample Ectturendosymbi3_FD_21664 | JGI IMG/M metagenome (IMG submission 21664) | reverse complement strand
ACGTGGTCCGTTATGAACGTGGTCCGTTATGAACGTGGTCCGTTATGAACGTGGTCCGTTATGAACGTGGTCCGTTATGAACGTGGTCCGTTATGAAAGTGGTCTGTTATGAACACGTCTGCTTTGAATGGACACCCACTGCAACACATGAAACCTATTAAGGTGACTCAAGTACACAACGCTTTAACCAGCAAAAATCGCAATACTATCAGCAGAACAAATCACAGTTAAGTCCAGCAACAAGAACAACACTCTTCGCTCTAATCAAGATACAGAACTGAGAAAGGCATGTTTGACCCAAGCTGCAATATGGACGTTCAAATGCCAACCAGCCTGTGCAATTACGGCAGCAACCAGCATCTCAGCAATTAAGATGGCAAGACAACAACACAAGCACATACAAAATCTCCACAATCTCCCCCATCCAAAATCAAACAGCATTTGAAACAATAACAATCAGGTTATTTTCATCTGCAAGCAGAATAGCACAGCAATATCAATACGCATTACTCCTTGAAAGCCATGAGTTTTGACTGTAGTCGGAAAACCTTATTGAATCAATAGGAACTTTCTGGCCTACAAAGTGAGTTGCAAACAAAATTATCTTTTGAGATTTCAAATTGTTTTGTTTTTTTTTCAAACTAGCATTAATGTAAGCAACATCCCAACAATCTTGAATAACTCTTAGATGTTTCGGAGGAACCTTTTATGGTGAAATGCTTGACGCTTATCAGCAGAGTTGTTAAGAGATTTTTTGCAACCAAGGTTCTGTGGAAATGTGTTGCTTTTCAGGCATTAACATCAACGGAACAAACTCATTTTTAACACAACAGAAAGCAACGAAGTACATCAAGTGCAGAGATGGTACTCTGTCTTAACGCTTTTTTCACGTTGTTTTCTTTAGTTGATTTATTCCTTTCTTTGAGGTCCTTGCGGGTGAAGTTTGGTGTGATTGCATTGCTTTTTCATTCATTCATTCATAATTCAATTTCATAACCACTTTTCCACTGGGGTAAGGTCGCAGGGGCAGCACCCTTTGGATTCAAAATACCTTATAGTTTTCAGTAACTTTAAGTTCATCTGAGGTAAGTTTAAAGGTTCCAGTGAATGCAATTATTTGAGAAAGATGCAATTTCACGGTTTCAATTGTTGCAGTTGGTGTTGTGGTATATTCACTTCAGTCTTGCATTTGTTTGCTTCCTCTGCCCTTGTTTCAGACTTGCAACATTTCACCTGTTAGCATTGCTTGCAAATTCAAGGACAGACAATACATAGTGTTACATCAGGGATGAGGAACCTATTTACTATCACGGGCCNCAGGAATGGTTGAACATTAGTGGCAGGCTGCAAAAATGAATTAATCTCAAATTGAACCTTTGCTTCCCAAAGGAAAACAACGAGAGAAAACTATGATAAGTGAGACTTCTCTTGACTTGCTGCCTACATGTCTGCTTATCATGGATTTTCATTTTGGTGCAGTGTTGTGTTGTAACTTGGCTTTAACCAAAAATTCTAATGCAGGTCATATTGGAGGTTCACATGGGCTGCAGGTACCCCACCCCAGTGTTACATGAAATTGATTTCCTATTAAAAATTTTCTGATCAATTCTAAGCTTACACCCATTGTGGAGAGTACTTACTGTTCAAAGTTTTGAGCATTTCAGGTCAGATCTACCACTGTCTGCAGCTTTCAGTGTTTTCAAAGCTAGGGTGACTTCGGCTTCATTGCCTTTTCCTCCCACAAATGCACCTCCTATGTGCCCAATGGTATGGAAGTGACTGGGTTCAAAAGGTCTTTGGAATACTCTCCCCATATGCCAAGAACACCCACCTGATTGCTGAGTAAGACACCACAGGTCTTTGATGGGTCTGGCAATATTAGATTTTTTGCTGTGGAGACACCAAATGGTGTGCTTTGTTGGCTTGCCAGTAATTTGAGTCTAAGTCAGTGTGGTCCAACTATAGGCCCTCAGGCCTCGTGTGACCCGTGGACTGAATTTTTAATGCCCGCATACTCTCTACATTAATTTAATATTGCATGTGTGTGCTATAGTAGGAAGTTATAGTTTTAGTAGGAAGAGCAGTAACCTGCTCCTTTGGCCCTTTCCAGTGGTAAGGGTAAAGCTGTGATTGCCAACCATCTCCATGATCATGTGGACCATGTGTCTATCAGGCAGCCACCGCAGCAGCTTACAAGTGAGGCCACAGTGCCATACAGTCCCGTAGGCTGCTGTTAGTTCGACAAACACAACTCCGGCCTTCTTTCTAGCTGAAAAGCTATCCTCGATGTCCTGTGTCAACAGGGTGACCTGGTCTACGGCCAACCTCCCGTGTCGGAAGCCCGGTCAATGATTGTTTCGACACGAGCGTAGATGAGTCTCTTGAGGATTTTAAAGGGGACACACAGCAGAGATATAGGACGATAGCTCTTTGGATCCACCAATGGCTTCTCTGGCTTAGGCATCGCAACTACTACTGCTCTTCTCTAGATCTTTGGAATTTTGAGTTGGCGCATGCAGGAATTGAGGAAGTCGCAGAACCAAGATTTGAGAGCCGACCCGGCATGGAGTACAAACTCCGGGAAGATAGAATCCAATCCCGGAGACTTTCCTGACTTCAGGTGTCTGAGGGCAGCAGCAAACTCTTCCGGCCTTAAGGTTCGGAGATACTGTCACCCTCAGGTGTTAGAATCTTCCATAGGTCAGACAGCTGTTTGTTGATGAGCCTGCGGTCTTGTGCGCCCCATTCTTCACAAGTTGCGAGGCGATGGAATTTGCCGAGACGAGGCACAGGTGAGAGGACCGTCCAGACCTGCCAGTAAATTTGTTGATTGTTCTCAACACCTTGCAGCTAGAGTGCAAAAAGTCGATGGATTTGACAGTTTCTTCCCATCGCTCCTGCTTCTTCTGTTGTAGTCAAGAGAGTAGGATGAGGTGGCTCTGTCAGAGGCAGTCCCCGCTGGGGCTCAGATAAAGGAGTGATAGAAGGTCTGGCACTCTTTGTCTCAGCATGGCACATAGTTCTTCCGACGGCCACGTGGGATATTGTTTAGCCGCAGAAAGTAGGCTCTCGCAAAAATTCTGGTACGCCCTCTCAATATCTAGTGTGTCCGGAGGTGGCAATCTCTCGACGGATTCACCTGTGAGAAGGCAAAAGCACTTTCAATGGCCTTGCGAAAGTTCCAACGCTTCACCGGATTGCTGTGGGCAGGAACCTTGAATCTTGGTGCCATTATGAGGGAGGGCCGACATTGTGACCACAGGAACTTTCCTAGGACATGTCTGTCCAGCAGTTGGCTGTTCTGGCTGAAACTCGTGAAGGCCAAGTCTGGGTTGGTGCCAACATTCCAATGGCGAGAAAAGAAACTGGCTGTTTCCTTGGGGTTGTACAACAGTCCAAGGTTGTTGGATGTCGCCCAGGAGTCCAGGCTCTCACCGTCCAGGGATGTTATGTTGTAACCCCAGTTGACATTCTGGCAATTGTAGTCGCAAACGTATAGACTGGGGTGTGGGAACGTCAGGATGGTCGTTGGAGTGAGTCGCGAGTATGGAGGTTTGTAGACGTTGAAGATCTTGCAACCTGCGACGTCTACGCACACCCAATCAGTCTCTGATTGATCTTGAGACTGATCGACCAGTGACTATTTTAAAACTCGAGGACAAACGTGGCAAGGCCATGATTCCTGCTCAGGATTGACCCAGCTAGTTTGAAGTTGGGAATCACTAGCTTGCCTGCAGTTATGCAGTGGGTCTCCTGTAGGACGGTGATGAAAGCCTTGGTTGCTTTGAATAGCTGCCACTCTACCTCTGGATTTGCATACTAGGCACCATTTTGCTAATCACACTGTCCATACTCCAGTAGGCCAGTATCGTTCCCAATGTGTGCATTAAGTCTCCCAAAAGAATCATGAATTCGTTTGCATCAACCCTTTGCAAGGCATCACTGATTTCTTTCAGAAATTCCAGGTGATCTGCACTTAAGTTTTGAGTGTATACCTGTATCAAACACCCAACAGCTTGTACCTGAACATGTAAACCCCTTCCTCCTAATGGGAGGCCAACAACATCCAAGGAATATTGTTTAGCTTTCTTGGCCAGTGTGTGCACTTTTCCCATGGGTGAAGTGACGTTGCAGTATTCAATTAGTACCCTATGGCAATTTCATGTACGACTTTCAAGTCTCCCAGAATAAAAGCACTCTTGGGCTATCCCTATTTTCCTCACCAGAGGCATATAGTGGGCACAACTTGGGTGGATTGCTTGAACTGTTTAGCTTGGATGTGAACAGGATGAGAAAAAAAGTAAAACAAAATTTTATCAACTTGCAGTCACATGGATAGCAAAAGCAAAAAGGCAAGCAGCCAGCCCACTTTGTCTACTGAAGAAACATCCACTGTCTAATTGGTGTTGCTAATTGTTGATCAGTGTCACAATGGTTGCAAAATATGAAGCCGCTCATGCCATTACTTCCTTTGTAATCACTCAAGTGATTGTCTAACACTCATCCCAAATACATTTAAAAGTCACCTCACTTTGTATTTTGTCTTTTTGTGTTGATCATGGTTTGCAGCTTACCATGGTGTAATATAGGCATTTTGAAAATTTTTATCAAAAAACTTAGCTCCATTTACATGCCACCACAGTTAAGTCTCTTCTGTTGACCCTGTACCTAGAATCCAGCAGCTTCAAAATACGTGGCAGGATTTTTTCACCAACTTTTATTCTTTCAGTACAACATTGGTAGCACTTCTAAGACTTAGATAGCAAAGCTAAGCAACGTGGTTAAATAATATATGTAAATATTACCTCAAAAATAATTAACATACATTCATTGACTTAATGTCATGAAAAAAACAAAATTTAAATAAAACAACCCCTTTATTCTACATTTTCCATTTCTATGACGGGTGATAAAGTTCATCACTTTGTAAAGGATAGCATTACTGTAATACATAGCATATAAGCAAACCATCTTTTGTTTGAGAGCTTATAAATACATAAGACACACGATCTGATTAAAACTTAAAACATCACAAAATTTGCAATTGGGTATTTAGAAGGGGCAAAACAATATGGGAAATATACCTGATGAAATGCACTTTAACTAAACCCCTCTGTCATGAAATATATTACTCATATTTCTGTGGCATACTTTTACTGAAAATAACACAAGGAAAATAAAAAGCAATGCACTTCAAACCAATCAGATATAGTACCACTGCATAACCTGAATGGAACACATCATATATTGTTAAAATATTTCACAGTTTTTATAATTCAAATAAATAACAAAACAACAGTTTGTTACATTTATACAACTGTGACAAATGCTGTTCAACAATGGTTTGTATACATGCTTGGCATTTACGACAAAAATACATCCTGGCATACACTTGTATGCTGCACTATTCATAATATCAGAACATCATTCACCACAGTATGACAACACAGCCTAAAACAACATAACATGATAAACACCATCAATGCAACTAAAGCATTAAGATGTCTAAAAGTTGTCAGAAACTCATAAATATGGCAATTGAAGGGAATACATTATCACATTAAAGCATTATATGCTTATATATTAAATATACAATTATACAGTACGTTAGCATGCCCAAAGGTATAGTGTCATGCGTCAATAAACACTTTGAGCTGGTTATAGGTTTCAAATTCTTGCGACCTATGTTTTGAGCCCAAATCCACATCTAAATATTTAGATATCTTTGCTAGCAATAATTTTTGCAAACATCTACAAATCTTACGCTACAGCCTTTGACAAAGCTGTTACAACCAATGTTGCACATTCATTTTAAGTTCAGTTGTGCTTAGAGTGTGTTGAGGTGTTTCTACAAATATACACACTTAGATACATTGCTACCTCAGCTTGCAGTGGCATGAAACAGAGGCTAGAGATTCTAAACAAAAATCTCTGGTTTAATGCCTTTAAAGTACGTTTACTTTTAACAGCTCATAAAAATACCTTTAACAACCACTGACCACACTCAAAAATGCATGTTAACAATGACGGAGTCTTGAACTTGGTCCCAGACTAAAGATGCACTTTTATGAATCTCAGTCTTTAAGGTGTTGTCTTGACCTCAGTCTAAAAGGCTGCAGGTCAAGATTTAGAACAGGGCTGGGGAACCTGCGGCATGCGGGCCAAATGCGACTTGCATGAACATTTGATATGGCCCACATCAGAAATTTTGTTACCCAAGTTAGAGTATAACATCATGTTGAAACGAAGCTCCATGACAAGCAGATACTCAGACAATAAATCAAGAAAAGTCCCTTTTTCTAATAGTTAAAGGCTGTTTGTTTTTCGCTGAAACATCAATTTTGCTGAGATGTTTTGATCACTGAAACATTTTGGTCATTTGTCTCACAGTTGTATTAAAACTTGCTATAACAGTGTTTTTTAGCCTATATTTTTAAGCATTCTGACCAAAATGACTTAATTTCTTTCAGTCATTTGAAAAACGTTTCGGTCTATGACAGAAAAAAGCAGGTTAAAGGTATACAATTTTAGGATAAAACTGATTTTGCTACCCTGCAGAGATAATGCACAATTCATGCAACCCATGACAGTAAATAGGTTCCCCACTTCTGATCTAGAACTTCTTTTAACTTTAAATGCTCTGTCAACATAGCCTAGCAAAGCTTTTGTAATTTAATATGTTCACTGTTTGTTATATCTTCAAAAAAACTAAAAGACGTGGTAAAATCAGCTTGTAAGCATTAGTGTTCGTTTGATAAAATTGCATAAAATTTAGAAAAGCTGACAAATTGTTTGGTCTCAAGTCTTAGCCTTCAATCTTCACGTATCAAAGTCTTGGTCTCAAAATTTTAACCAGTCTTGGATGTTATGGTTACATGTAAAACAATGCAACCAGAAAGAAAATTTTTAATGAAATGTTGTAGCTAATAAATATTGCAATTCATGAGAATGATGCTTGAACATGTGAATGGTTTGTGCTTGAAACTTAATGAGCAATCTACAAAAAATACATGGTTCTACTCTATATTTGCTTATTCATATGAGCTGAGCCAGAAGCTTCATCAACTATAAAGGTTGGATGAACGCAAGAGTCTTTTACAATGACCTTATATGATACATTTGTGCAAGTATAAACATCTTTGTCTCTGAATAATATAGACAGTAGTAGTTCTAATTGCACTCTGCAGATTACTGATACATGTAATGTGTTACATTACCTTTCCATGGTACTAGCCTTAGCCTACACCTAACCAGTATGGATTAGGAAGCTAGGACAGTAAAACAAAACAAGTCATATGATATTATGTACAATACAAATTATAACTTTAGATAACTGTGGCCAACTTGTGAAATGAAACATTTGTCTGTAGTGAAATGGACAAAAGCTATATTACTTGCAGCTGTTTATCATAAACATCTTCTTCATGCATACATGAAGGCATGTTTAGCCTAGAATATTTAACTGCTGGAATCATTGACACTAATTGTTTAACAAGTTAACTCTTCCCTTAAAATAAAGTGAAGAGCAAAGAGTTTAGGAAACAGAATTAATAATAAAGATCCAAGTTTTAAACTATTAATGACTGATTCTATCTGAATAAGTTTCAGGATTTGCTGATAAGATGATAGTGGCTTAAGCTTTTAGCTTGAAGTGTTAAAGACCACTGACATGTGCAAATATAGCAGGTGTGAAGAATGTAAAGTCATTTGTGATTAAAGTGTAGTAGTTTGCGATTAGCACATACATAACAGATCTACCATGATCATACTTGACTAATGGAGGAACGATTAGAGGTCTTATTAAAGGAATATTCATTACAATGGATATGCCAAGGCTATCAAAGTCAGGAAAATGCTAGGAGAATCCTTCATGACGGACTGAAAAAAAATCCACATTATATGGGGTAAGATGAGAAACTTGTGTTGCAACCTCTCCAGTGGTGTTGCGTTGAATGTGTGATTCACCACGAACGGGATGTGCACGAAGAACAACAATATGTATACATGGCACAAACAAGCAATAATAGAGTGATCATGGCATGTGAACTCTATTATTGCTTGCTGCCACAGTGCGAAGCTTTGCGCATATGCTGCTTGGGCTTTTCCGATCGCAACACTTAACAACAATAACAAAAAATTTAAATAGGTCATATGAAAGAATTCTTTAATGTACAAAACATTATATGCTTATCCCCAAAATCAAAGCCTACATTTCTAAGGTATGTCACCTTATACAGATCAATAGCAATGCAATTCACATGCCATAGGGTTTTTTCCGCTAGTTTTTTAGAAACCATCATTTTAATGAACACATAGAGAATACGTCAAATACTTAAACAATAGACAAGAATGGTGGCAACATTGTACATGGCAAGTTTTATGAACTGATTTCAGAATGTAAAACCATCTAATCAAGACTGAACCAATCAGTCCAAAATAGAGGGAAAATGGGCTAGAAAGTCTTTTCCAAACTAATGCTCAAAGGACAAAACAAGCCATTAAAGTTGTGGACACTGCTCACCTTATTAATCGAAAATGTTATTATTGGGAACATCAAATATAGGCTAAAACAAAGACATTCCAAATCACACAAGAAATAACTGCTTTCACCTCTACTCCCAAAACAAAAAATGAAGATGTTAACTTTGAAAACATAACACAAGATGAAATCGCATCAAGTGGAAAAAGCTATCCTTGGATCAGGAGGACCAATATACTGTAGATGGACACAAACATTTTTAAAAATGCAATGGTCAATATCTTGTGGATCTTGCTCATATAAATTGGTTAATGAAATAGCAACTTTAGTCAAATGCCTTTCAACAGACATTTTACTCACACCTATTTTCTTTGCATGTAAGCTTGTAAGACGTGTAATGCTTCAAGGCAAAAAAATGATGCTAACCTCATAATCTCATCATGGGCAATGACCTCAGTATAATTCCTGAACTCACAATATTCTTTGAAGCTGAGTTGTGCGCAAATGTGCCAATGTCATATATCATTTAGATGTGCATTATGTCATGGCAATATGAATCATTTGCTTATACTTTCACACTTATTCATTCAACTCACATAATAACCAACCTCTTTTTCATGTACTTTTCACCTCATTACATTATTTTTTGTGCTTAAGCGTTTATAACATGTTGCATTATGTGAAATCTCTGACTGGCTAATATGATTACCACCCCTGTCTCTCAATCTTCATCCATGTTTACTGTGTCCCCTGCTGACTATATGTGTAAGTTGTGACTATGGTACTTCATCATGGTGAATGAATAACTGTGTTACTTCTTCATTGTCTTCATTGTTTTGCTTTTTATCATGCACCTCCTCCATAATGCCAGCGGATGCTACATGGTTTTCCCATCTCATAAACTGCATTAGCACTTATTTCTCTCTTTACATGCAGGTAGTGTTTATTTTACTGGCAATATTCTGGCGGCAACAGATAAGCTGGAGCTATTGTGCTGGCAGTCAAAGATTCGATCTCTTGGTATGACGCAATACCAACACTTTGTCAGGAAAACACTGTCCTGCTCGTGGTGTAATGGTTATGTGTTACGGCTGCTGTGCCAATGGTTTTCGTTTGACTCTCACCTTGCAGACTTTCGTTTTTTTCTTTGCTTTTTCTCAGGCTCTGCTAAGGTATTATGTTTAGGGGTTAGTGTTGTTAGGTTGGGGTTGGGTTAGGATTAGCGTTCAAAGGTTATAATTAGGGTTAGGTTAGCATTAGCATTAGCTTAGTGATAGGTTAGGGTTAGGTTAGTGTTGGCTTAGCATTAGGTTAGCTTAGGGTTAGGGCTACGGTTAAGGTTAAGTTGTAGGTTTATCTTTTACTTACATTTACTTCCTTTCTTCCAAGCCTTTTGCTGCTGCCATCCTAGCGGCAAAATAGACACTGCCTTATATGTATGACTCAGTTTTTCACCTACAGTACATATTTCTCAATTCTTCATACACATTCCTTGTCCTCCATCCCCTTCTTCTTTCAATCTTTGTTGTGTGTATGGTTGATTTGCATCATATTTGCTGTTTCTATATGGTATTTACCTATTTAGGTTTGTTGTATATTTCTATTTGGATTATAAAAAACATATGAGAACATTTCAACAGCTCATTGTGCTAGCCATGCATTATAATGATCACTATTTTGCTATTGTTATTGGTTTCATGCATTTCCTTTACTGTGGTGTGGTAATAATTTACCTTGAAAAAGAAAAGAATTAACTANTTTCTTCATANTTGTAGAGTAGACCAACAAGCAACAGCATGCACAAACTGTTGTCANAGTTCTAGCCTCAAAACAATTTTAAATGATCCCATATAGGTCTTAAATATTAGGTTTGCTGAGTTGTCATCATTAGTACACCAAACTTTTAGACATTGCATCAGTAGAGAGTAAGGGTNAGCGNCGTCAGTACCACCAATGTAGTGTTGTNGGGTTGTATCCACCAACGTAGGGTTGTATTTCATTTGTGAAATAAATGGGTCGTTTACATAGATAAGCTANGATTTTTCGTGAAACTTTACCTTAGAACTANATAATTCTCTAACCCACTAAACGTATTTTGTCTTTCATGTACCTAACACTCATTGTAATAAATAATGATTACTGCTAATAATACTGTAACCTGTTCACATCCTTTACTCTTCAACTTGAACTTCATTCGGTGACACCATGCATCTGGTTGGGAACAACTCATCCATGCAACCCACCCCACTACGGTCTGTGGGTAAATCTACATTTCTTCACGATGTGTCTGTGTCTTTATAAACATTGTTTTCTGCCCATGTTACTTGTTTTTGCTATGAAATGTTGTACTAAAATGCCTTGCCCTCTGCCTCATAATCATTATTGCTGCTCACTTCCTTCACCTGTATGCTTGCATCACTGCTCATCTGTACATGCCTCATCTGTTCACCCAATGTTTGCCCACCATCTTCTGCGTTATGTTGATGTTTTTTTTTATTTATTTTTTCTTGTTTTTGTGATATGTTACATTTCTTTGTGACTCCAATTTGGCTTGTTTGTGTACACATTTTCTTTTCGTTCTTCATTCAACTGTTGTGGTATTGATTCCTAATTGTCATTTTTTTAGATTGCTTTCTAAAGCCAGCCCTACGCTGAAAGAACACAACACAGTTGCTTAAACTCCCTACGCTGGAAGTACAAACAGTAAGTAACTTTCTACTGTACATCAACTCCCTACGCTGGAGGTGCAAACAGTTGTTTTCTAAATCAACCTGTATGCTGGTGGTACGTTCCTAAACTGGAAGTACAACCCTACGCTGGTGGTACAAGCAGGTTGCTTTCTAAATCAAATCCCTATGCTGGAGGTAGAAACAGTTGTTCTCTAAATCAACCCATACGCTGGTGGTACATCCCTACACTGGTGGTACTGACGCCGCCGATTAGTCCTCTTAGTAGATTACCAAGAAAAGGTGTGCACATCTCATAAGCCCAGATTCAGCTTCAGAGGTTGCAAGATTAAGGTGGAGAACATTTCCCACTCATACTGGTTCTCTATAATATGACTGATTACTAAGGCCATTTTTATGACGTAAGAAATTGATTATATGACTTTATTTTTCAGAAAATAATGACTTTTTATATGACCAAACAAAAATGACTGAGGTAGAACGTATTACAACTACTATACAAAGAAGAATTACCAACAAAAATAGGCATATAGAGATGGTAGCCCCGTGGTTTGTTGAAGCCCCATTGAAATAAACAGCTCAAAACATGAGTAAAACATATATGGTTTGAACTTTGAAGAAGTTGAAAGCATGCATGGACATTGGTTTGTTTCTTCGGGGGAGCAGGAACATACATATTAGGCAGTGCATTACATTTCATCCAAATAACTTGCTTTCTAAATCAACCCCCTACTGCACGTTGGTGGCACATCCACCTGCGCTGGAGGTACTTAGTACTGACGCCACTGACCGGTCCTCAAGATCGGAGCGCCAAGTTACTCGTCAGTGTTAAGAACAGAACCAAACATTACTTGCAAAATATACTCAAATCATTCATTTTACACATTTAAAAACTTCTCCAAAATCCCTAAAAAATCCCTGAAAACGGTCAAAAATTCCAATCTTGAGACAAAATCTCTAAAAGTGCGAGAGCACTGCCACAAGGACAAGCTGTGTAACGAGGGGAGTACCTTGCACACATCAGCTGTTCGCGAACCATTGTTCGTGACTAGATGTAGATACAGTAAACAAAAGCGAAAGCAACCATCCAGAACGATATGCATGACACAGACGAGCGGACAGTGCAATTTTTCAGGCAGAGTCCATTCCTGATCAGCGATTAGCATTGGATTGGACTGGATCCGGGATATGACGCATTTTTTTAAATTCTGGGTTGGACCCCATGTCAAGCGAAATTTCTGACTTGCAAAATTTCTGACTTCACGCCATGCGCGCATGCACAGACTAATGTTCTACATATCAAATACGCCGATAAAATTGATGATCGGGGCATAGCCTTAGGGGTTTGGTGTTTAGGTAATTTTAATTTGTTTGTTTATGAGCAGACACGAAGTTCATAGTATGAACACACACACTCTGCAGAACGCAGGTTGATAAAAACAGACAAAACAGAACGTATTACAAGGCTTTGAAGCCGGCGGAATCACAGGGTTACAGACACTTTTTGCAACTGCATTGAAGACAGAACCATAGGGTTACAGACACATTCTTAACAC
>JGI24158J21664_10009903_pt1 | contig 12722 bp, 7 predicted proteins | sample Ectturendosymbi3_FD_21664 | JGI IMG/M metagenome (IMG submission 21664) | reverse complement strand
TTGGGAACCCCTGACATTAACAATAATGAAGAGCTTACTGGGCCGCACAAAACCTTCGACTAGACCCCAAAGCATGCGGGCCGCGGGTAGGACATAACTGCTTTAGAAACACTGCGTTGCACGTGAGAATTTGGCAGAAACTACAAATTGAGACCTGCACCCCAAACTCTTACAAAATGTAATCCTAAAATCCTTGTAAAATCCAAAACATAACTTCGCGTTTCTTGTAGAAACCCTTTAAAGGTATTTCATGTAAAAACTCCAGATTATTTCTTTACCTGCAGAGAACAAGTCGTGCGTGCAATTTCTACCAACAAGGATTTTGTGATTTTAAACAAAGAGTTGAGTCTAATTAGACATTTTATGTTTGCTGCGGTTTGTGCTTTGATGACTTTTATTGTTTGCATTGTTAAACATAAATATCTTGACTTGTACAAGGACTTATACAAGCATATTCTTTTGCTTTAGACGAGAAAGACGTATCGGATTTGAAGCAAGATCTAATCAAATCTAAAGACATTGCTGCAACTGGTGATCTTATGATTTGTGCTTACCTTTGATGTTTCCAACTGTTTAAAATGGCTTCAACCTCACATTTGCTGCTTTGCTTGTTTGTTTCTAGAATTTTATGAAGAACAAAAAGGTTGCTAAACCAAATGAACCAAAAGATTATATTACATAAATTGGCGAATCTTGATTCACTTTCGTTTTCAGTTGAACTAATACGTGTTGATAACATCGCAAAGAGTGACAACCGCATCTCTTGCAAAACTTCATTTAAAAAACTCAGAACAATGTAACTTAAGACACACTCAGTGTCTTCATTTTATCGCTGTTGTCAGTAGGGATTTGGTACGTTTTTTATATTGTGTGTTGCTTATCACAGAAATTTTCAAAATCTATAAACCACTCAGCCGCTTGTACTTCGATGCATAGGACATAAGGTACAATTTATGAAAATATACAATTTATTTGTTGCCCGCGCTTATCAGAAATTAACAAAACACTAAAAAGTCAAACCAATATCAAAAGGCAATTAAGAAAAATAAGTACCAGTTAAGGTAAACTGTTTCTGCTCATGGTGCAACAGTTTCTCTCAAACCTAACATTGGTTCAATGAGATGAATGCGTATATTTTCTTCAAACTGCACTTACTGCATTTTCCTCAACTCAAACTAAAACTTCCTGTGACCAGAGAATTGGTGTGGCCTATTTGAACTGGCATTAACATGACCGACAGGCAATACGCGGACAAAGTTACTTTGTTGCACTGTTCGAGAGAGTACTGTTTCATAAAAATTTCAAGACAAGCATCACTTTATGATAGAACAACCATTTTCTCTGTTACAAAACCTTGTTTTCACCAGGTAGTGTACAGTATTTTGCGGACGATTCGCACATTACAAGTTAACAAGTAGACCGAGGTTCCGAATTGCAGGAGCCGCTGGTTTATAATCAGCTGAGTATCGTTTGTAAGATTCCAAAAGTTTTGTCCATATGTCGTGTTTCCGAAATAAGCTCTCTCCCCTTAAACTTTTTTGGCGAAAGGTAAGCATCACAGATCGAAAAACGAATCCTTGTATGTGATAACATAATTCCTACTGCTAAACCTCCAGTCAGAATCTACTAGTTTTCAAAAATCTAATTTAAGCCAAATATTTTTGCAATGTTGAACTCTGAAGACACAATTATCCGACTGTAACTGCACAATTTCAATCTGATTCTCCTGATGCAAACAAAATGAACACCAGCGTTTACACAAACAAACACAACCAATAATAATTGAACGTCCAATCTTGTGCTTCTAGCATTTCGTAGTATGTTCAAATTCCAAGCAAACTATCGTTAGATTTGCACTTAGATTTAAAGATTTACCAATTGACGATGCTCTTTCAGTGTTTCCTCAAAATGCTATGTGCTGCAAGCAACGCACAGAAATTTACCAACCATGACCAAGCTTCGTATTGCATCTTTTATGTATGCAGTCGCAAGTAAACTAGGAATTGTTGATAAAGCAGTGAATTTCATTAACATAATTATGAAAATAAGGCATTTGTTGCTCACAAAATGTGTAGACATTCACTAAAGATTTTTTGAAAATATCCGGTTGCCTTGGGCACGAGCCAAGTAGTTCTTTAGAGAGAACACTGCATAAATTTTTATTTTAAAGTCACCTAAGAAACACTGACTTGCACATGAGGGTTGATATTTTCGGTGGGGGGGAATGATTTTAACTTTTTGTTGCACCTGACAACTAAACATGATTTTGAAAGTTTCAGGGGGTAAATGCCCGTTTGCCCGTACCATGGTTGCGGGCCTGATCTGCACGTTTAACTCTTACAAAATGTGTTTCTAAAATCCTTGAAAATATCCAAAGGCAACCTTGCATTATTTGTAAAAATCGACGTAAGTGTTGCTGTTGAAACTCATTTCATGTAAAAACCACCAGGCTGTTTCTTTATCTGCAGAGAACAAGTCGTGCGTGTAATGTATGCAAAAAATGATTTTGTGGTTTAGGAAAGAGTGTTTTGTCTGATCAGAAACAAATTTGGGTTTGTTGCTGCTTATTTGTCATGAATAACATTGTTTTCATGGTCACAGGTAAATATAATGACTTGTGCAAAGACTTATACAGGCTTGTTCTTTTGCTATAGACGAGAAAGACGTCTTGGATTAGAAACAAGATCAATCCAAATCCGAAGACATTAGTGCAACTGGTAATGTTATGACTTGCGCATTAACACATGCACTTTTGAAGTTTTAATCTGTTAAATATAACTCCAAGCTCCCATTTCCTGGTTTGGTTATTTTCTTGAGGAATTTCATTAACATCATTTACGCAAAAAGATTCTCGAATCAATGGAAGCAACATATTATTTTGAATTAAATCAACGAATCTTTATTCGCATTCCTTTGCAATAAGACTAATTTGTGTTGATAATGTTGCAAAGAATGACACCCGCATTCCTTGTAAATGGAACAATGTAGGTGAAAGCATATACAATATGTCTTCAGGTCTCGGTTGTGATTAGTAAGGAGTTGGTACATTTCTACCGTCTAATATTTTATGTTGTTAATAACAGAAATTTTCAAAATACATAAACCAGCCTGCCGCTTGCGCTTTGTATCTTGGTGGCCAGGGCCCAAGGTACATTTTATGAAAATTTAAATTTTTATTACAAGGTTCTCTACGTTTATCAGAAATCAACAAAAACAATAAAAACTCAAACCAGTGTCATAACGCAACGACTGTAAAACCAATCAGTAGCCAGCTGTGCTAAATTGTTCCTGCCCATCGGTGAACAGTGCCTAATATCAATGCTTAAGATTGGTTCAGTGAGAAGAATGCGCATATTTTCATCAAACTTCATTTTACTGAATTCAAATTAAAAGTTGCTATAACCAGGCAACAGCTGCTGTCGTGTTTGAACTGGCATAAACAAGATCGACAGACAATACCCGAAAATGTTACTTTGTTGTACTGCTGGAGAGGGTTCTGTTCAAGATGTCTTTGTTATTTGATCCACCATCAACTGCCAACTATAAGCAAAGATGTTCTGCAGAAAGCTTGGTGAGTCATAAAAGATGTTGTCAGCTAGTGAACCTGTGGCTGGTAGTTCAATCAGAGATCTAGATGGTGTCCTCGATTAGCCTCTTGGATCGATGAAGAGAACCAGAAGCATCCTCATCGGACATGTCACCAAATTACTAGGTGAACTTGAAAGATCAATGATCGATTGCTCTCTGTGTGAGATTGTTTTCAGTAAGAAATTTAAAATTGATGACGCTATGACGCATTGCTTAGAGTATTCCCGCTACTACCTGGATTACATTCCTAACAGGTATGAATATAGGGAACAATGTCCGGAAGCACAGAAGAAATGCCCAGAAGTACAGTGGGGAAGACTGTTTATGAGGACATGTTTCAAGCATTGTACACCTATGTAAGGATGGTGACCCTTCTGCGAGTGAAACTGCAGACAAAATCTCCAAGATTTCGTGTAAGATCTCTACTTCCTCGATAAACAGAACGGGAATTGGTTGCGCTTCGTCAAGCACGAAAGGAACTTGAAGACAAATTGCAATTTCAACTTGCATTGGTTGAAGCTGACTTAGATGATAAAGAAGCAATATTGAAGCTTGGTGATGAATTTAATCTTGAGATATCTGGAAAACAAAATGCGTTCCACCGTTCTAATGTTCCGTTGAATAACAGTGCTAAGCAGTTACCTAATGCTAATAATATGTAGTCTGAAGTCTTTCAATCAGGGGCGTAACGAGGTTAAATGGCGCCCGGGACAAGAAGAAAGTTTGGCACCCCCATGTTTGAATCCGAGGTCTTTCAGAAGAAAATGTACTGCATTGAAGGAAGTACTTGTGACAATGTTGGGACTTTTTTGCGCCCCCCACAGTGATTGGCCCACGCGGAATAGTGCCCCCCTTGGTCTCCTCGTTACGCCCCTACTTTCAATCGATCTTTATAAGTGGTAAGCTATTTTTTTCAAAAAATGTTGGACATGTAATGTGCTGAAAAACTGTTACCCAACCTACTTCCCTCTTTCAAATCTGTAATTTCACACCTGCACCTTTATTGCAACTTGCCACGAGTCTCACAAGTTATACCTCGTCTGTTCTCACTGTGATCCCAACTACCCGTTGTGTAATGACTAACCCCCAATATCTCAGCAGTGGCGTAACAAGCGGTTTGAGCCAGGGGGTCAAAGGTTAGCTTAAGGGGCCCACTATCCAAAACTCAGAAAAAAAGTTAAGAAATGATAGTGAATCTCTAGATGTCGTGGATGTCTTTACTAGCTAAAAAATACGAAAACACCCCGAAAAACGCAAAAAAACAACCTAAAAGAATACTAAAAATCAAAACGTCAACTAGAGGGGGCCCAGGTTTTACATTTAGCTTGCCAGGGGGTGGCTCGCCCCCTTGCCCCCCTGTCAGTTACGCCACTGCATCTCAGAGTAACATTTGCCAAGGGATGATGAACTAGTGATGAATCTCCTCGGCCTGTATGCCAATCTTGCATTTGTATCTATCCAGCCTATTTCGATAGGGCCGGAGACAACACGCGAACAAACACCAAAACCTGCTATGCGGCTGCCGAGACGCGCTAGTGTCTGGGTTCGATATCCAGTATGGGTTCTCATTATCCTAGCGAAATGTACCCATCTTTGATGGAAACCCACTCGAGTATTTTGCTTTCACAAAGTGCTTCCAGGGACGATCCTCGATCAGGTAATAAGTCATGCTCCGTCAAACGCCCAGTTTCTGCAGGCCTTAGATCTATGAACATTTCGGGCAAAAACATAACGCTGTTGATGCGCACCTTAATTCAAGTTGCAAGAGCCAACCTGTGAAGCCTAATCAAGAAAGCTTAAGCAAGCTGGCTACTGATTTGACCAACTGTCAATTGCAGCGAAAGTATGGGTTTCCGCAATGCTCCTGGACAACCCACAGACCTTGGAAAGGTTGCAAAACTGTGTTGTAACAAGGTGGAAATAAACACTGGTGTATGCCTTGCCACTTTCAAAGAACTCACGTGCCACCTTCAAAGAACTCACAGCTTCCGCAGGTTACCCGTGCCTGAACGTCGTAACCTTGTGAAAAGTAATAGGAATTGCTTCAACTGCTTGGGACAAGTTCTATGTGGAATTATTGTAAATTGCATAAACGATGCACAACGGAAGCTCACCATAGTCTGCTGCACAACGACATTGACACCACCTCAAACCCGAGCCGTAAAAAAAAACAGCAAGCGACTTTGAATTGTGTACGACGAGGCAATGCTCAATTGCACAGGTCAACTAGATGCGAGTCAAGTGCAAATACAATCCTAAATGAGAATGTTACAGTTGATGGTAGCCCCAGTTCAAGTCTACAGTAGTGACCGAATGCATTTCGTCAACGCTTGTGCGTTTCCTGATGGAAGTTCAAATATATGGGCTCTGCACCACAAGCTTGATGCAAAGACTCAACTTGCGTGACCCTAAAGCCTAAAGTAATCAGAAAATTGCAGGAGTGACTGGCTCTAAATTAATCAAATTTATGATGTTGCTGTGAAGCTTAAAGGCCGAAGAAAAATATAAGTGATTTCTCTTTCAAGAGTCCTTGCAGTCAAGGAACTTCCTAGCTGTACTGCCAGTATTCCGACCAATGAGTTAGTATTTCAATGTAACCATTTGACAGGAAACCTACTGAAATTCCCAAACGAGAAGTGGAGATTTTCATTGGTGCCGATGTTTGGCAGGTTTACGTAATCCGCGAATCCGTGGAAGGTGACTTAGACCAGCCGAGAGCGTTGAAAACTGGCCTAGGGTGGAGAGTGTTTGGTCCCGAACCCAGAATATATAATCCAGACAAGTATGTTGTGAATTGCATGCAAAGTTTCAATTATGTGCTGCATGAACAAATGCAAAGAATGTTTGTTCAACTATGGATTCTCCGATAACATTCAAATCTCTGATGCGCCATATTCTGTTCAGGGGAAGGAATTTCTGAAGAAAGCCGAAAATCTGCGTATAACCAAAGAGAAAACAGGCTGCTCATCGCCATATGGACACTTGCTTCAGGAGTTGCGCTCTTTGCAAAAACTGACTGTTTTTGGTGTTATTGCTTTGCTTTTTTTGTCAGAAGGATCAAACTAGATGTTTGATCTCGTAAATTATACAGAATAAAAGCAATGCGTGCAATAATACATATTAAAAAATTTGTTACACAAACTAATGACAAAAAAACAGCATGGCTGTCGTATTAAGCAGTAATGCAGAATCCCCTTGGCAACAACGAAGCAGAAATTAACTATGAAATTACGTAACCAAATGTTGTCATACCAATTCAATTTTACATAAAACTTCCCAAACAAAAATGCTTTCAACGTCATATTTGCATAAACGCAGTGTTGTTTTTTCAGCTTCCTACAAGTGTTTCGCTCTTTTGCAAGAATGTAGTGCTAACAAAAAGGTGTGGGAACGCTTCCAAAAAAATGGCCATTTTAAAACAGCTTCAAACGTATTTTAAAGCAAAACGTGAAAAGGTGTGGGAAAGCCGTTCCCACGCGTTCCCTCCCCACTACACCCCTGCTTGTTTGTTGCATATGGCATTTCAAGCATGTTCTTGATAACTACTTTATCATCCTGTTTTTATGTAGAACATGCAACTCGGTCCACGTGTTGAGTTCGTCTTGGCTCCTCAACATGAAACGTCTTATGATCCTGAAACAACAACGACAGAAGACTTCGATTACTTGAGAAAAACAAATTGAAGAAAGCAAAATAGAAGTTCATTTTTTTTAGAATTCACGACGAGCCAAACGAAGCTGGAGGCTAAACAATGACTAAAGACATTAACTCTTTTAGAACATTGCTATGTGTACCTATTTCATGTATTGTGAATTTGTACATTGCATCTTTATTGTAAGTCATATCCAGGAATAGAGTAGCCCTCAATAATATAGAAATCATTTGCAATAATATCCCATACGAAAATATATTCCCGATCTAATACAACAATATTCCCGATCTAATAATCAGATAGAAACGATATTCGCTGAAGTGTAACCTTGATTTCGGACTTGACACGATCACGCGCCGAACGCGTGACCACTAGACTCGCGAACGCACCGCGCGATACGCTGTCACGTGACCACGACGCGACCTTTTGTGTTTTCCTCGCGACCTAAAATACANCACTAAANTCAGTCTTGCTCACGGGTGTCCTCGGAGTAGCATCTAAGCTACAGGTCGTCTGATAGGTTAGATCAAGACTAAATAGAAATAGTTGGCGAACGAGTGGGGTCTGGCAAATTCGTGAACCAGGACACGCTTTTAGCTAACTAATTCCCCAGAACGGTTAGGACCTGAACAAACTCAGGCTATAACCAATTTTCAGACAAATCGTTTCAGGTTAGTCTAATAGGGAAGCTTACTCTCCTCCTCCATGTAAGAATTGAATTCGTATTTAACGCCTGTTGTTAACCCCTGATGTTTGCAATAACTTATGTTACGTGCTTTAATTAACGATTGTTGATATAAACCCCTGTTGTGATGAATACCGCAGTGCTTAAAGTTATACAAATAAAACCATGAGTGAATACCATCTTGTTGTGATAAACTGAGCGGTTCGAGCGAAACCGGCGGGTCTAAGTTTCTTAATTGTTAACTTGAGCGTGCCATGGACACTTCCTATTAATCAGTGCTCTCGCGGAATTGTCCTAAACGTGTAGTGGTCTTCTTCTTTAGAAGGGGACTACCACGCATGCAAGGACCCGTACGAGAACTTCCAGAGGAGAAAAAATGCAAAATGTGAAAAAACAAAGAAGCAAATATCGTGTTCATCCCTTGTGGCCATGTTTCTTGTTGTGTGGATTGTTCTAAAAATTTAACTAAATGTCCCATCTGTGGCACAAAAATCGAAACGTCCACACGTGCGTACTTCTGAAAGCAGTTGGGGAGGATCTGCTTTTTGTCCTGCTTTTCTACCAACCACTTTGGGGGCGCAGGGCCAATTTGGTGTCAACCGTGGTTATTAGTGATGAAAAGCAATCATGCTTGGAACGAAACAGCGTCGATTCTTGCAGCTATCGACGCTAATGAGTGAAAAGAAACGAACGTTTTCTACATTGGTATGAACCACTTATTAAAAGTAGGAATCGCTGTGTACCGATTGCTGCGTTGCAAATTGTCTTTGTGCATTTGTTAATCTTGAGTGCAGTTTCTTGTTCAGCAGTCCACCTGATCCTAAGCCGACTTCGAAAAACTACTTTGTAATGCAGGCAACTCCGCATTTGAGACTGCGCTCTGTGACGCTATAGTGATTGGAGACAAGATCTTGAGAACTTTATTACGCGCTAGAACTAGCCCACTTTTAGGTATTAATGCGGGTTGTGATCTATAGTTTTAAGCCGTGACTGGAAAAAAAAGTTGGAAGTTCATGTGTACCAGATGCAGCACCAGCGTTTTTATATTCAAAAAAATTTTGCAGGTGTTCATATCAGAGTTGGATCAATTAAAATTGGAATGCAATTACAAGTTTTGAAGCAATCGTAACTGAGACGTTTTGTTCTTGTGTAATTGTTGTTTACAAAAAATGGCAAAACTTCAGTTGAACACCAAATCGGAAAATAGCGTTAAAAAACCCAATTTTTATTCTGCCCACCCACCTAAATTTTCTGCCCAGAAAATATTCTTTTGAAAACATATAGCCTAATAAAAACAATGATCTTGCCCCTTAAATGTGTGTTTTCCCCCTCAAACAGTAAAACCTGGCTACGGGCTTGTTGGAAACCAAATGGTTAATGCCGTTGAACCGTTGAGATCAAAATGTACTCAAGATGTCGCTGTTATGATACCGATTATCATGCACCAAGGCATATAGAGACGAGTAACAGACAGGAGAGTAGAATTCAACCGAATCTTGTTTAAATCCAAATTCCTGCCACTGTTATTAGCATAAGCCCATGTGGCGACGTGATTACACCACATATAGCCTAACGTTGAATTGGTATAGCAGCAGTAGAAGAGTGAATATAGTCAAATGGGTAATCTCAATTGCAATTATGCTGAGAATGGTCGGTTCGGCTCTTTTTTTGATTGGCTCAGGGCGACGCTGCATTGTTGCTGCAACAATGGGTCCCAGCATGTCGTTGGCTGCAATCCACTGTTGTAGGTCGTCTTTAACGTGTGAAATGGGGAAGTAATGTGGTAGCATGATTACGCCACATACAGGCCTAAGGATGAATTGGTAGCAGCAATAGAAGTGTGAACCTAGTCAAATGGAGAATCTCTATTGCTGTAATGCCGAGGGTCGACCGTTCTACTCTCTTCTTTGGTTGGCCAGGGCGATGCATGATTGTGACTGCAACACTCATATTTAATCCAACGCAAAGACAAATAAATAGTTTGGAAAGTAAATGAAGTTAACTTATGCTCTACCATTGGCTCACAACATCATAACAATTGACAATATAGAGACTTCAAAATATTAACTTTTAACGGCAATGCAATGAGAAGCTCTGTAAAGTTTAGCAATAGCGTGAAAGATCTCAATCCAAAAGACTGACAAGTGTGCAGCACAAAGTGCTCGTGAGAACTGGGCTACATATATCAATAATGATAAACTGTGCTAAATGTTGTTTATAAGTATGCATAAGACATAACAATGATTAGTCAAGAAAAGCGTTGGATCAATGAATGTCCAACCAATTCTGTAAGTTTGCTGACAAGATAGACAATGGAGCACAATTGTTTCGCTTGTGAGAGGCAAGGCTCAGCATTTATACAAACACAATGAAAAATCTCAACGGATTTGAGAAACCCTTATCAATACAGTAATCTGCCGTCCCAAAGCTGAACCGAAAGTTGCGAAGAAGTCTAAAAGAAAATAATCAATTCCAATCCAAATCTGGTTAAAGTGTTAAAATCATTCAAAACTAGCTCGTCCAACGGAAATGAGGTAGTGCGTTTCAAATATTGAATTTTGTATGAAAACCTGAGCACCCACTTGGTATATTAAGCGGGCCAAGAACCCTTTTGATCGCTCTCATATTTCCAGGAGGAGGGAGATCTTGCAGTGGACGCAGTCTATCACAGTCAGGTTTGATAACTCCTCTGCCCACGCAATACCCAAGGATATTGATCGATGTAACTGATGAAACGTTTTGCTTTCGTTTAAAGCAGTGGTTCTCAAAGTGGGAGGAATCGCCCCTTTGGGGGCGATTTTGATGGGCAAGGGGGCGAAAAAAACAAAGGGGACAATAGGGGGGGCGAAACAACACAAAGGGAGCGAAAATGCTCGATAACTGAGTAAACTTCAGTAGCCTATTATTATGACTTGTCAGTTTCTTGCAGAGGTTAATTTACTATGACAAGCGTTTGAGGTTGTTGCTAAAGCAATTTACCGTGTTTATTCGAGTATAAGTCGAATTTTTTGTACTAAAAATTCACCCAAAAAGTCAAGTGCGACTTGTACACGAGTGCAGTGACGTGTTACCTAGACGGCGCTTTGCACCTCCTGAGATAAACTATTTGAGGACAATGAATGCAGTGACTAGGATGGCTTTTAAGTTTTTGTTACGCGATTTTGATGAATAAATGTTGTTTAAAAAATTTTGTACCGTTTGATCAGGTCAAATGTGGAGGTGCGACTTATACATGCATGCGACTATTACGCGAATAAATACGGTATCTATTAAACTTTCCTCTGGATCGTCTATGTTCCCGGCTACAGTGTGAATTATTTCAGGGCTGCGGAGCCGTCGTAAAAATGACACAGCTCCGGCTCCGGAGCTCATCTCTTCGTGAACATGGCTCCAGCTCCGGAGCTCTTGGTTTTCATGAGTGTGGCTTCGGCTCCGGAGCTCTTCTTTTCATGAACATGGCTCCAGCTCCGGAGCTCTTGGTTTTCATGAGTGTGGCTCCAGCTCCGGAGCTCTTCTTTTCATGAACATGGCTCCAGCTCCGGAGCTCTTGGTTTTCATGAGTGTGGCTCCGGCTTCTGTTTGTTTTTACACATTAATATTTTAATTGTCTCGGTGTTCCTCAAGTTCAGTGGAACATGAATTAAATCAAGTACACAAAACTAAGAGAATATGTCAAACCTTTTTGAGTAATTTAATCTGGTAGTTTTCTTGCAAGCAGCGCTCTTACCATGAGGAAATCAGCGAAAAAACAACAATCACAGGTTCAGACGATTAAGAGAACAGTTACTGGCATATAGGAATCTCAAGATAACGGTAATATAAACAATTTCTGGAAGGGCAGTTGCTGGTTTTACCGTCAATGCCTGAGGACCTTTTGTCATTTTTTACCACCAGAATCAAGAAAATGCCTCTTTGGAAAACTACATTTGTGTCCGAGCATTTAAACACAGACCAGTCCCAAATGACCAAGTGTTTTGCCCTCAGCGCATGCTTTTGTCTGTTGCAGTCTTGGCGATTACAGCTAACAGCGCTGCCCGGGTATACCATGCAAAGAGCGCAAAACACATTGTGGGCTGCCATGTGTTCTTTCAAACACGCACACATTTACACCAATGTGAAGATGTGTTTAACAGCGCTTTGTACGAATAAAAAGTATGACTCCTAGCAGGAAATCCGCATTTGACTTTTTTAAAATAGCTGAATACGTCTGATTTCTTATCTTTTGTACTCATAATAAGCGGTGATGAATCGCAAAGTAATACACAGTTTATCGAGGGAACTGGTCACCGCGCTGATCGCGCAGATATTTTTTCCACAGATAACTTCAAGAAAAGCCCACATTTGTTTACATTGATTTTTTACCCTCCTGGTAATATACTGCTATGCAAAGTAATGCTAGTTCGCTAGCGATTTATAACTTACATGTAAGAGCCGTGATTGCTGCGTCTTACGTTTCGCATTCCTCAATGAAATCGTAGACGGTATGAGACACACAAGTTACAAGCAACGTCAACTTGTCCACTGCTCTGTCTTCTCTTTGCTGATCAAGCTCCTCTACATACCGTTTTTATTCGAGTATAACGCGCAAAATTTTGTTCGGAATTTTAATCAAAAATGAAGGGTGCGCGTTATACACGAGTTTTTTCATCAGCACGCTTTATTTTTATTTCTTTTTTTGGACACTGATATAAACGTAACTCAAGAAGAGTTCGAACAACTGTTTGGTGAATCTGATGATGAATCCGGTTTTAAATTGTAAATTTCATTTGGGAATTGTGCTTATACTGGCAGTTTGCT
>JGI24158J21664_10009902_pt1 | contig 12722 bp, 7 predicted proteins | sample Ectturendosymbi3_FD_21664 | JGI IMG/M metagenome (IMG submission 21664) | reverse complement strand
AGTTGTTATCGAAACGTTTGCAAGATGTCAGTTGTATCGTTTGCTTTGGCCGTAGTATTTATTATAAGGCTATTTAGCACTTCCGCTTTTCGTGTACTAAGAGTGGTGATATCTAGATTGCATGTATTCCCGGGCAAAAATGTAAAAAATCACAGTTGTGAACACTGAACATGTAACGAAGCTCATAAGGACTTTTGAATTCTACATGCCCGACAATAATATCCGATTGCAAACAAGACAGCCATTCTAACGAAGCCGAAAACTGTGGAAACGGCTAATAACCGTGATCATCCAATACCACAGCTACTTTTTGCAAGACGATAGACTTTTGACATGAAAAGAAAACCCATGCCTGCACTCTTGTTAGTGCCTGGTACACAGTCCAGGCAATGAAACAGTCATTTTGTCTACCACGGTCTGGTTTAAGCTCAAGCAGGTATAATTTTACGTTATTGGTTTTACGGAGAAGACAGGTTTTCAGTCGTGGCTGTTTCGTACGTAGTTGAAGCAATGGCCGAAAACCGTTTTTGATTTTGGTTGAAAGGTGCAAGTTTTCAAATGCAGACTATTGATTGGAGATGGCACGGGCCGCTAGCAGTCCAGTCTTCGGGCCGTCCCCTAAAGGTTTTGAAACAGTCCGCTAACAATTGTTTTAGCGGTGACGTCATTCCGGGCCGCTACGGGCTGCTGCAGTCTGCTCGCCAAAAATTTTTTTCTTTTGCAAAGTTTCAAAACCTAACAACGAACTTTTTCGCTGCTGTTCTCTCCATTTTACCGTTATGCCAACGTTCCGTTTCACCTGCTTCCACGCAAATCAGTGAACCATTTTATGAATCAATCAAAGCAACAGACACTTTCATTTATTGTGTGTCGCTGAGGTTTAGGACAAGTATTCCCAAACTTTCTCTGGCTATGTACCCTTTCAGCATTTCGTTACATGAACATGTATCCCTAAAATTTCTTATTACAAAAAGGCTGAGGAAAATAACAAAAATATCTTTACCAATATAAGCATATGATGATTTTGAAAATATTCTCGGATGTAGACCTATGTATAAATACGAGTATTTCGAAATGAATAATATCTAAACATAATTTTTCCCTTCTATTGCTACCTTAAATGCAGACTTTCAGATAGGAAAATCTATCCCTAGGGGTACATCTACCCCAGTTTGTGAACCCTTTGTTTAGGATTAGGGGTTAGGCTTAGGTTAGGGCAAGGGTCATTAAACTTTTTAAAACTCAGAGCTATTTCTTGGCACAGATTCATACGAAGGGCTACCACTTTGATACACAGACTTTTGAAATAAAAATTTGCACAATTTTGTCTTCATGTTATGTTATCATTAATAATAAAAATTAAAGATGTTTATCAATGTTAAGACACTGATCATGTTTATGCTATTGTCAGAACAGGCCCGTGGGCGACCCACATGATCCGTACGGGCGACCTGGTGCCTGCGGGCACCATGTTGGTGACCCCTGGTTTAGGTTTAGTACGTTACTAGCAAGTGTAGTGGAGCCTGGTGCACTCTTGTCATGCGTGCCCGCAGGCACAGGCGACGGACGAATAAGTTTTCAAAAGTGAATGTCCCCTGGCGAACCTGTAGCCACTCTGCCTTAAGACTACATGGTTTTAGTGTCCAAAGGATAATGAACTGAAAACTTGTTGTTAATTTATATTATGGACACGGGCCGGTCCGGAAAATAAGTTGTAGCTCAGAATAAATGGGCTGGGCCGGGCGGCTTCTTGTTAGCTCCGGACGGGCCGGGCTGCAAAAGTGCTGGCCCGTGTCATCTCTACTATTGACGCTTTTTGCTCAAGTAGCATGAAATGACATTCATCGATTATTTTTTGCTAAAGGAAATTAGGGATTGGCTGAGGCAAATCAACACTTAATCGCAGAAAGTTCTAGATCTCTGAAGAAAGCGCACAACTCATTTCGCGAAACGTCTCACATCGCTTGAAATTTTCCACCCGCTGTACCCAGTGGTAGGCAGAAAATATAAATTTCCATTGCTGCATATAGGCAGGATATTCCTGAACGCCCTCTTCAAAGTCTCAAGCGGCATCTGTTGGCCAACGCGTTGCCATAGGAGCAAGCACGCAGTCGACTGATAGAAACGAAGCACTTCTCGAGATTTTGATTCACTTGTTCTGCACTCGACACCCACTGAGCTGGAAACTGGTACCATTCGGTTAAATATTCAACACCAGGGCTCATGGACAGAACAAATGCCAACAATTTAATTTTAGCTATGATCACTGATGTCTTCGGGGTGTTCCTCTCGCCAATTAAACGTCTTTTTTAAGCCGCCAATCGCTACAACGTTGGGTAGAGGTCCTTGCCTTGATTCAACGTGCGCCAATGTTCACGGGCCTGCGAACCAAACGCAGTGCGCGAATTTCTATTTTACCTCAATCCTTATCCGATATTAAAATCACTGGCACTTTTCGCTGAGGGTTGCGGAGTCGGAGGTAAAACGTCCGACTCCTAACTTTCAAAATTTTCCGACTCCGACCTTTCCAAAATTTCCGACTCCGACTCCTTAGTCATATCTTGAATTAAGTGTGGCTGCTAACAATGGCAAAGAAGCGAGTAGCAACTAGCAATCAATGGAAATCGTGATGCACAGCAAGAATTATGTTTCAATAAAAGTTTAAGAGAAATTGTACCATTTCAAGTTGAAATATATTCAACAGGCAAGAGTTAAGACTCCTTGTTAGGAGTGCGATATACAAAATGATTCAGTTGGACTTACGGAGTCGGATAAAAAATCCGACTCCTGGTGTTCTTAAGAATCCGACTCCACCCAAAAACCTCCTACTCCGCAATCCTGCTTTTCATGAGATGCTACTCATCTTCGCCCCGCATCTCCCTGCGCACTGTGCTTCATTGCATCGCAAGAAGTTGCATGCGAAGTACGGCAGACAGCGGTGCATTTCTACACGAGCCAATCATGTCATGATTGGATTTTGAACCTGGAGATGATCTGTTTCTGCTGCTCTTGACTAATAAACGCCGTGTAAGTGAATTTCAAAGGGAAAAGAATGACTTTGGGATCAGAGCCTAACTAGTAAGTCCTACAAAGTCGCATCGGAAACAAGTAAAAGCCACAGATAGAAATAAAATCAGGAAGAACTTTTCTAAAAAACTGTTTTCATTAATTATCAGCAAAATTCCGTGAATTATACTGAAAACAAAACGGCTGCGTTCTTAAAGCAACGATTGCTAATTAAAACGCACAATCCCTTATTGCACAATAACTAGTGGAGTATTTGAGAGAAGCGAAAAGGGGATCGAGTTCCTTTTGCTCGCTTTGTCCTAATTAGTTGCAACACAAATACAGACCCAAACCCAGTCATAACTGACCAAGATAAAAGAAGGTCACCCGATTACAGCGGGTTATCTGAACTGAATACTTCATGTGCAGACTCAAGCAGGTCGCTTCAGAAATCCACTACATTTGCTCTGAGAAAGTTACTGGTAAAAAATCGCTATCAAATCAACCCAGTTTGTCTTTCATTCTAACGTCGTCTCTAATAGTTGACCATTACTCATAGTATGTTTCAAAAAAATATTTTAAATCAGTGGTTCTTAACCGGGGACACACCTCCCCAGGGGGGGCTCAATAAATTTCCAGTAGGAGCAAGCCCTTACACGTTCTAGAACAGTGGTTCCCAACCAGGGAGGAATTTCTTAGTTCAGGGGAGGAATTTCCACTTTAGAGTTAAGTTATTTATTCATTGCAAGTGTTGTACTTTTTTATGTTGACATTGGTTCTTTCAATTAGTTATATATATCATTTTATATTTGTAAGTTATTTAGTGAAATATCACACGTTTTTACTGAAAAACTTTATTACCAATATTTGACAAAAAAAGTTTTTGTCCCACTTTTATTAATCATTAATCAAGTTATTGTGGTCAATAAAGACAATTGCTCCAATTGTGGTAAATACTAGCCTACGAACCCGAACAATAAGGGAGGAATGAAAAGTTCCAAAATGAGGGGAGGAATGAAACGTTCTAAAATTCGCAAAGGGAGGAATGCATCATAAGAGTTCTAGAACATGGGAAGTTTGATCAATAAATTTACCAATTTAAATATATTTGGTTTTACCACTTATTTAACACTAGGGGGCTTGCGACAAACGACGATTACTTGAAGCAGGCATGGTAGAGAAAAGGTTAAGAACCACTGTTTTGTATTGATACTTTTGTAATGAAAGAGTAAAGGTCCACTAAACGCTGAACAAACCTAGCATTCAACTTGGAGTAAGCTTTGAATATAAATCTAGTTTGCATTTGAGTTAGACACTTTGAGTTAGGGAGTGCACGTAGATTTGTTACAAAACAATTTCACCTGAAGGCATGCTTGGCTGACTACCAGATGACGACGGTTGTGGCACCTGCTGTTCGGGGATAGGTCTCGCACTTTGCTGGGGCGAGCAGGGTTGTCCAGGCAATGGTGGCGGTCTGATGCTGTTCTGTAAAGACGCTGGCTGGCCAACAAAATTTGGTGGAGGCCTTGCATTGGTAGGAGGCCTGTACTGCTGGCCTGGCAAAGGAGGAGCCAGCAGTGATCCCTGTAAAACGGTTGGTGATGGGTTTGTGGGGTACTGGACTTGCTGGTAAGTCGAAGAAACCTGAACAACAAATAATGCATACCATAAATCAGGGTTGCCGAGTCGGAGCCGTAAGGAATCGGATTCCTAACAACACTGGGAGTCGGAGTATGATTTTTTTTGTCCGACTCCGGATGCCCATTTGGACACCACACTCCTAAATTGGGAATTCCTGTTGAAATGGTACAATTTCTTTTGAAACTTTTGTTGAATCAGAGATTTCTTGCTGTGTACCACCATTTCCATTGATTGTAACAGCCAAATTTAATTCCCTTTATGTCAAGGAGTCAGAAATTTGGAAAGGTCGGAGTCGGGACTCGGAAATTTTGGAAAGTTGGAGTTGGATATTTTACCTCCGACTCCGCAACCCTGCCATAAATGCTGTGCACAACGACAAAAGCGAATTTAATTGACCTATTTTCAATAACAACATATCCATGTGTGACGAGCTTGATGCTTGCAGTCGCCTTAGCTTTAATTGATTACTTCATTCATTGTTGATTGCTTGCCGCATTGCATGCTCGTTTGTGTTGTACATGAGTCACGATGTCAGATCTAGTTTAGTTTCCGACCAAGCGGCTGTTGAGTTTATTGTTTGATTTAACTTCGTGCATTGAAGATGTTTTCTTGGTTGATTGAAACCTTGTGAAAAGCTTCATTTGCCAATCGGTTCTGTCGTAACAATTTAATCAACTAAGAAAACATCACGCTCGAATAGAATGTATGTCCACCAGAGAAACACAAACGCCTTATGCACTTACTTGCTGCCCAGGAAAAGGTGGAGTGTGAAGCGACGGACCACTGGAAGCTTGGGTTGAAAATGATGGTCGCACCTGTGGGTGGTGGGTGGGAGTGCTTCTTGAACTATTTGAAGCCACGCCTGACAAAAGTTGGAAAAGAATCTCAATCAAAAACACTCCTTTATATGCAACAAATGCCTTTTCTCACATACATGTACAAATCAAGCAGACGAAGAAGCAGGTGCACTTGAAAAGTACAAAACTTTACCTCCAGCAACCCCATCAAAGAAAAGTTTGCAGTTTTCCCCTGTTACAAACAATAACCCATTATTTTAGTGACAACAGACCACTGGCATGATACTACAGACTAGAAATGTCATGGGATCAATTTTTTTTCAGCCCAGACCAATCCATCTTATATCTGCTACAACAAACCTGTACCCATAACTACCCTAATATTTTGGGCCCAGCCCATACCACAAAATCCATCTCAAATAAAAAGTGCATGATCAACATTGAGTTGCATTTTGTATATCAGTAAACCATCTTCATGGTTTGCAGAGGAGGGATTACAATTTTCCCTAATTGTCATGCAATAGCTGCTGCCAAGAAAATTTGATGAAGCTTCCTTGAGTAACAATTGCAAAGTTAGAAAGAAGACTTCACTCTTCCATGAAGTTCTCATTCTGTTTAAACAGCTTCACGCAAATACTTAGTTAACCATATGTTCTTAATTTTTCACAACAAAAAGAAGTTTAAATGAAGGTATAGCTCAGTTTTGTCAGATATACTGCATCATAATCATAATGAAATAAAAAAACTATCTACAACATGGCTAAAATTTTCTCCACTTCAAATGATATTTCCTGCATCACAGATAAAATCTAGTTGGTATATGTAATGCCATAAGCAACAAGATATAACAAGTTCATTGTTTGCCCTGCCCATGATATCAACTTCAAAGTTACATAATCTTACACAAGACTATATAAAGATCAAAATTGAAAGTATGCAGAGCATAGGTTATGAAACCCTGACTTGCATGTCAAATTTGTCCTGCAGTCTATTTGTATTTGGCCCATGAAACAACACCAAACTAATTGTAGATCTTTAGTTTGGATTTTTACAAAATCGGAAATGTTTGAATTTCAGGTTTTTTGTGAGTGATGTCATAAGTGGGGTAGGTTTAAGCATTTCGGCTGAGGCCATCAGGCCCCAATCGTAAGAGCCAATTTTTGACTCAAGTTTTTTATGGAAACTAGGCTATAATCTGAGCCTTCAGAGCCCTTGATTGGCTTTCTTGCACTTCTGGTTCGAAAGTTATGGCCTAAAATCAACAAATTAATAATTAATTACACCCTGATAAATTATCAATTTTTTGTTGTAAAATTAATCGATAATTAATTAATCAATCAGGGGACTAATTAATTAATGTGTTGTTTTTAGGCTGTAAATTTTGAACCGGAAACGCTAGAAAAATCAATCAAACACTCTAAAGACTCGAATTATAGCCTAGTTTCCAATAAAAACTTGTTTCAAAAATTGGCTCTTGTGGTTGGGGCCAGGGCCCGATATCCTCAGACAACAATGCCTAAACCTATCCCACTTATGGCGTCACCCACAAAAAAAAAAACAAAATCCAAAACTTTCCAGATTTTAAAAAAATCCAAACTAAAAGACTTGCTGTGTCTTTTTGAGGGTTTGAACAGCTCTCTAGCTCAATCACCTGGCAAGTTATGGAGTTGCCAAGTGATGCAAAATCTGTGGCCCACGCGTGATTTCGAAGTATGAATATATCATACGTCGGCACCAAGAGTGTGGCTTCTATTGTTACCTATAATAGGCTAGAAAGCTATAGGTAATATAATTTTAAGCATTCCTGCAATTTCTTTCACAATATATGCCTGTAAATACAGCAGGCCCATAACTAATTTGGGACGCCAGGGGGGGGGGGCGAAGAGTTTTCTGAGAGTGGCATAAGTTTTTTTAAACTATGTCCAACATATTTTTCCAGGGGAGCAAAACTTTTCTATGGGGTAACGGGCCTGAAATACAGTATGCTTTTTTGCTCCAGGGAGTAGATGACACTAAATGTCTGGAAAGAAATGTGACTTATGCTAACTTTACACAGTAACTATCACAGAATTTTCATATTCAAATATAAGATCTGTTAACCAATGAATCATTTTTTGAAATACAACTAACTTCATTTTTTGCAACAGTTTATAGTAGTGTAAGTTCTTTGAACAATCAGCAAAGCACTGACATGTTGAAGGTTTGAGCAATGCTATTTTTTATTTGAATGCACATCAACCAAATGTTGCTATAACCCTTATATGGTTGTCCTGCATGTTTGACATTTGCTTAATTATCTACCACCAGCTTTTACTATTTATTACATATGACAACATAATTTCTAAAACTGAAACAAACAGGTGACTGAGACTATTGGCAGAAAACACACACTAACATCTCAGAGAGGAACCTTCACACTTGTTGCAAAAGCACTTAATTCTGTACCTGGTGCATTTGCAGATGGTAAATGACTACCAGGTGGATGAGCTGGGGGTGGAGTGAAGGACTTGTATTGCTGCCCAGGGAGTGGGGGTGGAGGATATGCAGAAGCTCCTTTAGTAATGTTAGCTGTGGGGAGGCCACTACTACCAACTGGAGGAATTTGGCCAGGGTATTTCTGCAAAGACGTATTCCTTGCAGAAGGGAGTGAGGGACCATTATGGTCACTCATTGACTGACCATGCTCCACAGATGAAATTGGAAGGCTATTGTTTGCATTTCTGAAACCAGAAGCATTTGAGCTTTGAGAACCATAAAGATATGATTGTGGCACACTGTTTGCTTGAGGATCAGAACCAGGAGGCATTTGAGTATTTGGTAAGCGTGATGAGGGGGCTTGTAAATGCTGCAGTTGCATTTCACCATTCATCTGTGGTGGCCGTGAGGAGTCAGTCCATAAGTTTGTATTGCCTTGCTGATAATATGCTGTGCTTCCTTTCGGCAATGGAGGGTGGCCAGCATGTTCAGGACCTAAAAAGCAAGTTAACAAAGTCAAAGAACTTGCATTTGCAGTGGACTATACCAGAGGCCTCCAAACCTTTTATTAGAGAGCCACACAAGCTATTACACAACAGTTCGAGGGCCGGACATCTCACATATTGTGATTGTTTCAGGATATGTTACATTCTACCCAATCAACAACCTTTCATAATTATATTATTTTTTCATTATTGACAAAATGACTTTGTGGCCAGATAAAATGGCTTCGTGGGCTGTAGTTTGGTAGCCCCTGGACTAGACCTTTATCTACATTACTCACTGTACATTCAACTTTTAACCAAACTGTGGTTAATACTCCATGTTTACAACTATCTGACACATCAATGCCATACACTTAGCACTCACTCTTTGAAGAGAAATATATACACTTCAAAAGATTCTGTTTGAATAAAAGCTGATGATGCCTACCAGGTAGGCAAAATGCACACTATGAGAAGGTCAGTGTATGGATTCATTTTGATAGATAGAACTTCAAAACCATGTTCAACCAAAACAAAAAATCATATTTCTGGTGCTGAACTGTATACTCAAATTACACTGTGAGGCAGGGGTGCACAACCTTTTCGCATTACCAGCTGCATTATGTTATTTTATGAAGTATGGCTGCCAGCTGATCTCAAGATATTATTGGTAATGTTTCTGTTCTGTTTCCACACAGAGCTTAGTCAGCTTCCACACACCTGTTTGACTGTTTTTAGTTATTATTAATGCACAGCTGCCAGAAATTTATTTTGAATTGTGCATGGCAACATAAATGCATATCATCGCGCATTAACGTAGCATGAAGAATGCCAAGTTTTATCACGAATGTTACTGCCGATTATGATGATATTAGTAATGTAATCGATTACGAACATGTAATTTGTGGCCAGTTTAATCGATTACAATTACTCAAAAAATGTAAATGATTTTAATCAACTTTGATGATTACCACATGTCTGGTACAGTGCACACTATTAAGACTGTATGATTAGCACTTTGTTCAGTGTTTTGGCATATTGCAATGTTGCAATGCAGTGGTCAAAAGTTACACATATACATCCATACTGTGGGCAAAAACTGTACATCAACCACATGCAGACTAATCCATCAAAAGCAAATGAGCCCCTTAAATAATTCCATAAACATACCATTTGAACGCGTGGGAATGAATGAGTTGTTTGGAGGACCATTGCCAAGAGACTGCTGCATGTACTGATTTGGATTAGGATAAGCCATTCAGAGCAACAACAAAGTAATAAAACTATTTCCTACACTCAAAAACTGCTGCACAATGCAAATCAGAATCAGTAAGGGCAGAAAACTTAGTGATTAAGTTATTCTGTCTTCATAACAATGCAGTATTAAATATCACTGTCAGCTGTTCACATACTTGATCCAGACTAATCAATAATTTTTCTCATGCAAAATTTGCCCAAGAAAAAAGCAAGTTCATTTGGCAATCTGTTTGTTTACTTACCAATACAGAAAAAAACTCAATACATTGTGTGTACTGAAACCACAAGTTTTGCTAATATTCATATGATATTCAACTATGGTACACATTTTTATACCATGCTATAGTCTAGGGGTGGGCAAACTTGTTCAAAAGAAGTCATTTGCAAAAAGCAAAATCACCAGCGATCTGCAAAATCAGTTTGTATATAATATATGACAAGGAATGCAAGTTTTACATAAATTTACATACAGTACTTTGAAACACAACAAAATACATTGATCACTACTAGGTTTTTGTTGATTAGCTAGTCTCCAAAAATATGAACAATGTGTTGGTAAAGTTGTACAAATTCGTTCTTCAAAGTGTTCATTTCTTAGGGTTGCACAATGTCTTGATCGTTGGAACTCAGCTGTAGAGTGGCATTGACCAGACTTTTTAGAGACCAATCTTCTTGCCTTTTGGTCAGTTTTATTTGTGCAGCAAGCAAGTTTGTGACACATGGTGAACTGGACAGTGGACAGCCATCACAGACTACATTAACCTTGCACAGATTTACAAGAAATGCATGGTTTTTATACTTGTAAGTGGTCAAATCTGGCTTGGAACTCCTCCAAAGTCTTGCAATTTATTTTTGTATTCTTCCATTTTGTGGTCTACAATTGCCTCTCCAGGGTTGATCGATAAATTATTTAAATCAAGCCATAAAATCAAAAAAATCAAGGAAAAAGTCATGTGTAGTTTTGAAGCATGGTGTGATTTCTGTGATATATATATTTATTTAGCATTCTAATAGACTTTCATTTATATTAGTATAGAAAGCAAAGAGTTCTTACGACACACACAAGCTAAAAGCAATTGAAGTTTTATTATAGCTTCTGTGAGGTCACAGATTCTGTGTCAACTAAGTGCAAAAATGATGTGTGGACTGAAATCACTAACCCTTGCAGACTCAGAAGTCAGAACTGTTTTAATGCCACAATTTGGAATGTGTAGACTACATAAAGCTAGTTTTTTTAGTCATAGACTGTTTTTTAACATCTTCGCTGCCAATAGTGCAGGCCTAAATCACCAGTTTCATGTGTCTTAGCAACTGCATAACTCACCAGGCGATTGTGCTAAAGAGCTGTTTGAACCCTCAAAAGACTGTTTTTTCTTTGACTCTCCAATGAAAAAAACTGTTTCAAGGTTTCGGGTGTCAGATTTTTTGTGAGTGATGTCATAACTGGAGTAGTTTTAGGCCATTTTGGCCCACTTCATCTGGCCCTAGGCCCAAACTGCTAGATGGAAGTATTTCGCTCAGTTTTTACTAGAAACTAGGCTAAATTTAGTCTTTTGAGACTTTGGATGACTTGCTAAGGTTTGGGGTTCAAAAGTTATGACCTAAAAACAACAAAATAATTTATTAATCCCTTAATTAGATAACTAAAGGCTGTTCGATTGTCAAGATAGTTAACCAATGAGCAAAGCTGCCAATGGCAAGCTTGGTACCAAGGAGTCATGAGGCCAATGACAGTCTTGGCACAGAAAGCTACCTGGTGCCAATGTAGATTTAGCAACATTTAAAAATTGTCATGAAAGTACCATGGTATCATCAGCTGACTGACAGCTGATGGTGAGCATGAAGCAAAGTGCTACAAAATCATCACAGCACCAATTGACAAGTGGTACCAAAGTGCCAGGGTGCTATTTAAATCTGTAACACCACAGTATTTTAGTTCTACTGTAAGACTTGTCTCATATATTTTGACTTTCATGCCATAAATCCTCACCACTCTCTATTCAAGAACCACACATAAGGATTGTTGGTTAAGATACTTTCCTTATGACACAAGATTACATTACAAAAATCTAATCATACATATACTAAATAATACACACACAATGCTAGAAAATTTAATTTAAATCGGTAACTCTTAGCTAACACATATCAATTCATCAGTAGATTAGGACAGCCCTTAAATTCAAATTTAATAATGCTGTATGCTAGTTTACACTAAAGATGATTTTTTAAATGAGATAAAATCTAGAGAACATTGTTCAGTAATAGCTGTTTGCCAAAACCTTAAATTGCTAAGTCTATGATCTTTTCAAATTTTATTCTGTGTTTTATGATGAAATACTGTATTTACTATTATTGAAAGCCAAATGTAGATGAAATTGTGGTTTGTGAAAAGGTGGCCACGTGAAATAACATTTAGGCTGGTATTCACAGCTGGATCAAATTTCAGATCGGGGCTAATCCAAGATTCAATCCGTGATTGTGTTTTAGAAAGTGCAATTGAATCCCATGTGAGATGAATCATAGATCAGTGCTGAGCCAAGATTACATATGTTTCAGAAAATTCAAAGTGCTGCTCGATCTGGGTTTGAAAGTGTCCATTATCAGGGTCGAATTTGATCCCGCTTTGAAGGTGGAGTGGGCATATGCTTAACCCTTTAATGTCATATGTGCCGAATTCGTCCCACGCGAAGCTTTGTTCGTTTATTCTGCACACGGTTATTTTTATCGCTCAACAACCGTTGTCCCGAATTCGGCCGGAGTCACACTTTCTTTTCAAGCACTTTATCGGCGTTTAGTGATTACAGGTTTGATATCATCCATCTTGACCTGTGTCAACCAGGGCTGGGGAGCCACTGCAAAAAAGCATAGGTTCCGGCTCCAGCTCCGGAGCTATCAAGCATTCATCCACTAGCTCCAGCTCCAGCGCTGTAAACTTTTAAACAGTGGCTCCGGCTCCATTAAGAGTGTTTTGTAGCATTTGTCACAGTAGGATGCAATGGTTTAGAAGTCCGCACTGCAGCGCTTAAAATTCTGTTAAAAAATATAGACACACATTTCA
>JGI24158J21664_10009901_pt1 | contig 12724 bp, 11 predicted proteins | sample Ectturendosymbi3_FD_21664 | JGI IMG/M metagenome (IMG submission 21664) | reverse complement strand
TATGTACTTTCCACGATGGGTGTAAGCACGGAATCGATCAGCAAATTTTTAATAGGAAATCGCTTTCACGTAAAATTACGCATCCTCAGTCCTTATTCAAATAGAATCTATTTGAACAAGGACTGTAAATGAGCAGTAGTTCTGCATTGGCAGCAGTATATTTTGCGAGCCGTATATTTAGCTGTAAATCAGTTTTTGTTCACTCTTTGCTTAGAATGTAATACGTTTATTGAAACCTCATAGCAGCAGAAAATAGGACGATGTAAATTGTAAAAGTTTGAAATATACATTTTATTAGGTGAAATTGTCGAATAGTTGTAGGCTTACGGATTTTGAGGATCGTTGAAATCGAAAGGAACAGAAATGCATTGTGTTGCGAGAAAGCCAATTGTCTGTTTGTCATCGTTTAAGATTGTACCTAAGTCGCATGACTTGAGTAGTAAGTCATATTGATCTGCTCTCAGCTGCTGCTGACCTTTTGTGAGCTCTGTGTTTTTTCAAATTGTGCCGCTTGCTCGTCAGCGACCTCTAGTGTGCATATGCAAACGGCAACTGACTTGGTTCGCGAGCGAAATTTTCTACAAGAAATCCACCTGGGCATGGTTGTGCCTTGATGACGATTTTTCGAGTTCGGCACTAGAACCAACAGAAAAAACTTAAAAGGGAAAATTCTTTCGAACTGTTGTTGATTGCGTCTGATCTTGGTTATGCTGGCCACGTTAAAATCAGCGTTGCGGAGTCGGATTCCTAAGGAGTCGGAGTCGGATTTTTTTGTCCGACTCCGGATGCCCAGTTGGATCATTTTTTTCATCACACTCCTAAATTGGGAATTCCTGTTGAAATGGTACAATTTCTTATGAAACTTTTGTTGAATCAGAGATTTCTTGCTGTGCACCAAATTTCATTCCCTTCATGTTAAGGAGTCGGAGTCGGAAAATTTGTAAAGGTCGAAGTCGGATATTTTACCTCCGACTCCGCAACCCTGGTTAAAATTGCAAAATTTTCACGCGTGCAAAGGCTGACGTTCGCTGCCGTCAAGGCCAATCAATAAAGCCAGGCAATGCTGCCTCTGCTGAAGTTGGCGCCCGCACGAACAGGTGCAGAATAACTGGAAAACCCAATTTTCAAACTGCTGACCGCCCGTATAAACTTTGTTCTCTGCAGCAATCAGCCGTTTCGCAAATGCGTGGCAGCGAGGGGCACCAGACGGTGCCGATCGGCGGCAAACAACCCCCCGCTTCCGGCGCCACCACTGCCCAGGCAACCACCTCCGTTGCTACGGTCGTTACATCGCTGCCGTCTTCCAGGGTAGGACAGTGAGATATGTTTTTAAGTTTGAACAATGAGAGAAACCGATGTGCAGACCAAGTATCTTTGCGCAACACTCAGACCGCGCAAACATACTCGGAAGGTCAAGGTTTTGGTCTTTAAAAGTTCAATTTTTGTAAATCTGTGTCTTTGGTCTTCACCATCACGGTTGCAAACAAAACGTTTTATCGAAACCGTCCTGTCAAGTCTGAGTAGAAGTGAACGACAAAAACGTTCTGCTTTCTGCTATGAGTTTGACAAATTTATGACGAATTGCACGGACAATAAATAAAGTTATTCATGGTTGTTGACTCTGTTTCGTACGCCAGCACACTGTTTCCATACAATACCACAGCGCCGGTTCTCGACGCTCAACGTAATCGTTCGCTTTCAATTCAGGGCGTCGCTCCGATGATGTCCCCCCACATGCTGTACTGGCAACACCCGGCAGGCATCAACCTCAACCCCACCTACCCCGCATCGACCCCCAATTCGTATGCGTCCCTACCTTCGGGGATACGACTGCCAGGTTAGATTTTTTGTTTATTTCAATAAATCGTCTTTTCCATCGGCGTAGTGTATGTATGTTTGGTTTAAAAATATACTATGTGGTTTCATCAGTTTATTCTTCCATGAAACCAGACATTTTGTTTCGAATTCGCAATCCCTACTTGATGAAGTTAAGTGTGTAACTTCATCGCTAAGTGCTTTCAGAACGGTCAGGACGTTCCACTGACTTTACCGCCAAAACCACAGTCGTTTTTCGTGTGCGTTATCCTCAGATTTGAAATTAACGTTCGCAATGCATCCTTGAAAAACACCAAAGCTTCAGCGCTGAAACCGCAACAAAAGCCCAGCACTATGAAACCTCAACATTTTGTCTCCCCAGGCACCGCCCCCTCACCCGCTGCTCCCATCCGAATCAATCCGCCCTTGCTTGTGATGGACTCGCATAGAATGACCGGATCGCCCGGAAACGTTGCTGCTTTTACGCAAGGTACGAAAAAAACACAAGTTTGTGATTTATTTGCTGCAAAACAGCAGTCAATGCGCCACTTCATGCTAAGTTCACGGTGAACAGGCAGACACTCACCAACTCCGTGAAGGAACAACGCATTTCGGGTATTATTCTATTGTCACATTTTATTGTGAAACTAATACCAAACTTTTTTAAGGTGTTTTAGGGACCCGAATATGAGAATCGGGTCCCTAGAATCAGAGAAATCGGGTCCCTACAGGTCCATACCAGGTACCTAACATTTTCCTTTAAAAAAACCGCTAATACTGTAAAGAATTTAACAACACACCGCCAAGCCTTGTTCTTCGGAAAGCAATGAGATGTTGTTGGGTTGACGGCGCAGTCCATTAGCAGTGTCTGCGCTGATCATCCGTCAGTTCCGAAAACCGCCGGTTCTTTCCGTGAACCACCTTGAGCATCAGGAGTTAAAATCTTAGGAGTCTTAAAACCTGCGCCCAACACGAATCGTTGCTGTGCTGATGCTCTGCAGCGGAGCTGAGCTGTTGCTTCGGTGGAATGACTCGCGCTGCAGCTCGCATGTTGCAACACTTCTTGCCCGGAAGCGCGCGTGCGAGGGCATGCCCAGTCACGTGACCGAAACGTGCGCTGGTCTGTTCGCGCAGACCAAGGTACGGCTCGCGACGCCTGAGCTGTTTATGCGACAGGAAGCCTTTTATGGTTGCGCCGCGTGTCCAGCGACGCCGAATATTTGTCGTCGCAAGTTCCGTTGCACATGCATCTTTAGAAATCGCTTCGCGCGCAGGCCGCGAGAGAAGCGCCGCCGTAATCGTATTAGTAAGGCCGCATCGTAAGACAGTTGGTCGAACGCAACTTAGAAAATTAAACTCCAGCGATCAAAAGTAGTTAACACAGAACAAGCTCGTGCTTTTTCACAAACACTCTGCAAAGCACCAACGCACGAAGTTCTTTGAAAAGAAAAAAGATAAGCTCGCCTTAAGTTTAGCCGATCTCATCTATCGCTCGCGAAATAAGGCCGCGCTTAATCCAAGGCATCTCTTGTCAAGGTCAAGCGGTGCTGCAGACCATCACCAGCACGCCATCCGCCAATCCCGACCAGGCGAGGTTGCTTCCCTCCCACCACGCGACAAACCAGGCCGCTATTCTGCCGCAGCAGTCTTCGCACGTGACCAACATGTCGCCTAAGCCAGCGATCTTGAGAAGGCCGGTCCGGAACGACAGGTAGCTCGCTTGGCTTGACTTGTGTTCACTGCCACTTGGGTGTGCTTTTCATGTGAGCTCTGGCTAATTACTTATTGACAAGAACTCGTCGCTTAATGTTTCATCTTTCTCTTCACAGCATCACCAAAAAGCTTTTCGTGTCGGAACCGAGAGATCGACCGTCGCAGTTGAAAGCGGCAGAACACAGGTTTGTGACCGTTATAGGGGTAGCTCGGCAATGGGTGTGTGTGCGTGTGTGTGTGCGTGTGCGCGTGTGTGTGCGTGCGTGTGTGTGTGTGTGTGTGTGTGAATGTAGCGTCAGCCCTTCGTCGGCAACAAGAGAGCCTATTCTGTGCTTCTAATTTTTCACGAAGCTCTTTCATTCGAAACTTGCATGCTACGCTGAAATATTCGCTGATGCAAAGTTCGCTTCAGTTCAAACACGACTTCGTGACTCGGAAATTCCCTGGGTTTATCAAAAAAACTTATTATCGTAAGGGAATGACAAGTTAGAACAAAAATTACTGACAGTAACGAAATTATATTTGACCTTCCTCCAGTGGGTTGAACCACAGATGCCTTGCGCATCTTTAACAGTTACAAGGTCGGCAACTGTACCGATTGCACTTAAATTTTTAGATAGAATTGTCTGATTTTGGCGTTGGTGGTTTTTTTCGTCCCAACTGTATTGTAATTTTTCATATGAAACAGTTTAGAACGTTCGTGTGCAATTATTTGTAGAAAAAAACGACGAGTTTGTTAGTGGCAAAGTGCATAATAGGCAGCTGACTCCGAAAAAATGCAACAGAAGCAAAAAATTACATTTATTGATGGAAAGAATAATTCAAAAAATAAGTTTTTTATTATTTCTAGGCCGGTCCCTGGCAGCGTTCCCGAGCCTGGTTCGAACGTCCTGGCCCCGAAGGGAAGGTACTCGTCAACCGAACTCGTCTATACCCAGGCTGGAAACATAAAGCCGGTTTTACCCGGGCAGGGTGAGTGCCAGCATGTTGCTGACGTATCGTGTCCACAAGGCGGTTTGGAACTTTTGACCTATGAACTTTATGCTTCAGTGACCTTCACCAAGTCAACCGTCACCAGCAACGGTCTCACTGCCGGTGTCAAGCTGCAGAACAATGGCAGCGTCAAGGACTATAGCATCGGAACACTCGTCAAGTCAGGTCAGATCAACGTGTATTATCGAACAGTTTGCTTGTTGTCCCATTGCTTCTACCTTTTTCTCTTTACAGCCATGCTGGGATTCCCTTCCAGCCTCTGTGCGCTTGCTCAGTTTTATATTTCGCGGCAAATTTATAGAAGAAATTTTTCTTTTTTTTCCACCAAATCCTACCCTTAGTAAAGTAACAACATTTCAACACAGAACATGGCGGCGGACATCTTCCTCGCCAAATCCACCAAGTGGCGGGCGAGCAGAAGATCAAGACCGAACCGAACTACGCGAGCATACCTTTCTCTGTTAAAACGGAACCAGGTAAAATTTAAATTGATGCGTGCGCTAGTGGAAAGAATTGTGCGTCTCCGTTTTTGTGTGTCCAGCCTCAGCAAAGGAGTGCTTTTTTGCCTCTTGCATGGTTTATAGGAATTACAGCCCAGTTAAGCGACATAACGTTGTTTTGTCATAAAACTCGCCTTTTGACAAAGTTTCGCCGATACCTGTCTTAGCCGCCCTTGTCACGCGCGCTCATAATGCCGATAATTCAAGCGGGTTTTGAGATGAACGTTTTAAACAACTTGCTTGACTGCGTTTATGCTTCGAGTGTAGTTACTTGGACCGAATTCATTGCGACCACCCAGGCCCATACGTCATGACCAGTATTCACAGAACTCAGCTCGTATTTTGTGATAAACTTGTAAAACATTCATATATCATGCGCGCAGGGCTTCATGTGTGTTCGAAGACGGCTGGTGTGAAAGCTGTAGTGGCGAGTTACAAATTAAAATGGAATGAAGTTATTGTTTAAAAATGAATATTCCAATATGCAGTTTTGATTTCAGCGTCATAACCGCATTTTCAGTGAGTTACTGGTGTTTCGAATCCCAGCGCTTTTTTAATTCTCGAAAACCGAGAATTAAAATTTAAAAACTTCCCTTTTTTGTAGCAAGCCACATCGTTCCACACCTTTACCAGTCGAATTTCCCTTCGCCACCGGGTAAGTTGTCCGACAACAGCGCCGCCCAGCTCCCGCGGCCCTCCATTCACCCCCACGGCCAGCCGATCGCCACCAAGGTGCGCCTCCAGCAGCGAAGCGTTGTGACACTGGCCAACCCCCCCAGCAGGGGATCGACTGTTCTGATGCAGCGCAGCGGCGATGGTTCGTCGCCGTCCTTGGTGGCCACGGCGCACCAGGCCCGGCCCGCCAGTGTCCCGGGCCCGACTCACACCGTTCGGGCGGTGGACGTCCACACCGAGCACAAGATAAAGCTTGGCCCGTCCGGCGCCGTCAAACGGCCGTACGACTGCCGGACAATGACGCCTGATGGTTTCGCCGGGGCGGTCGGCGCGGAGCCGCTTACGTCACAAGCAGCCGCGCGCGCCGAACAGCAGTCGCCGATCGGATTGTCGCCGAGAAAGAAGCCGCGGAAACAAACGCACGTCGTCGCCGAAGGTGAGTCCGCGACGTGTCGTTCGCCGAACAGTGCACTCGTGCGTTTCTTGGGATACTTGGAGGAGGAAGTATATCTTTTCGAAAATTCTTATGACGTACAATCTTCGGTGTTAATGACGTCACTGTCGAGATAAAAGAACTTGAATTTGCTTCTGTGGCGTCGTGGCTTTGTGAAAAAGAACAATATGTGTTCCATTACATGCGTCTTGCATATTCAGAACATGCTCCTCCAGAATGAAATCTGTTTTAACCGCTAGACCGCCGTTCATTTCAAAGGGTGCAGCATAAAACGATGGTAATGAAACTACCCGAACAGTGCGACTTCATTTACAGTGTTTTAAACGCCGTGCATACTTTATTTACATGCTAAGCGCAGTTTCAACTAACTCAGCGATGAAACTTCAATGTGATGTTTTCTCGTTTCCCTTCCTATTTTTCGTCTCGCTTATTTTGATGATCGGCTGTATTTTCCGCTGTGCTCAAAAACCTTCCAAAACTTCTTCCAGAAACTCGTTCACAACCCGACGTTGAAACGCTGCTAACGTCGCCTGTATAGTTTGAATTTGCCAGTTATCTCGTGCACATTGTACACTAATCGCTGACGCGCGCAACGATTCGCTTTGCGACTGGAACAGATCAACGCGTTGAGTGGACGATTTGAGTATGTACGCGTAAAAGTGACGCAGTCTAAAGGTGCACTGAGCGTGAGGTCACCAAGGTCATCGGTCGCTTGAGTCGGCCTCGTTCTGAAATAATCGAGTTGTTGCTTATGGTGAAGTTGCTAATTCTCTCGTTGCTTTCCAGAATTTCCTGACACCGAACAAATGATCGACGAAGAAATGTCGACCGACGACGCCGATGAATGTGAGGACGAGCAACCCCTCTCCTCGACTTCTCTCCCCGAAGAAAAAGTCCCCAGTCACGAGAAGACTGGTAAAGCTAAACTGTTAAACTTATCAATCACTTGGTCTGGAGTTCTGGCTCTGCTCAGTATTTAGAAGACGCTTGTCTGGCGAGATTCAGTATTTAATCAGATTTTTTAAAAGTAGGATCCTATTTGAATAAGAGCTGGTGGTGGCTACGTAACATGCATAAATGCTTTAAAAATCTTAGTGTCTGATTCATAGCATGAAAGGATTCCTTTAGATAGACCGTATTTTATCAGAACATGTTTTTTTCAGAAATAACTATTTCAGCGACAACCTCTGCAAGATGCAGTAAATCCTCAAAAACAGAGCAACATATCAATAGTCAGTTCAGAACAGGGGCTCAAACTCAAATTGCTCCGAGGGCCAAACGAGGACTTATCCGAGGGCCGCATTATGACGCTGACGCAACAATGCCGATACCTGAACCTTACTAGAAACAGCTTTTACATCTTGTTTCCAATGGCACCAAATCATTTCTAGCCGTCTCTACATTCGTTTGTAAGGAACTTGTTCACTCGCTGGCCGAGCACTTTCAAACACCCGTGAATAAACCGAATAACTAACGTATCGCGGGCCACATGTGGCTTACGGCCGCGTGTTTGAGACTCTTGGCATAGAGTGTCTAAGGTTTTGTAAGTGATTTTGTTGCTTTTCCCTCTCGTCGTCTCCAAAAAATAGCATCACAAATTATACAGACTCGAGCAAACCCGCGGCTGCTGCTCGCGCCGAGACGGAAACGACCAAAACGAAACCGGAGGCCGCATCTTCGTCGAAGGCAAAGTCACTGAGCGAGTACACTGATGAGGATGGAGTCAGGTATGAATTTCTTGTGGCGCGGGTCCATCTGTTCGAATACGCCTCACGGGCCATTTCATCAGCTCGAGAGGGTCTATTTAAAACAACAGTGGGTGGAACTCCCGCTTTTTTTAACTTACCCCCCGGGAACGACCTTGACTTAGTGATAAAAAAGACTGGTAGTGGCGGACGTAAATCGCGCGGTATTTCAGGGTCAGCAGTGAGGTCGTCTTTTCGGTGTTGAGAAAGACGACTCATAGTCATAGTGGCTGTTGACGCTGCTCAAACATTTGGCGTAAAAGTGTTGCGCGTTTTTTCGGCATCTTGGGAGACTATGCCACTCTTACGGATCGAAAAAAGTAAATCGAAAAGCTACGTTCGATTTCACTTCCGCGTCTCAGTGCGCGGATATCCTCCCGACCCGACGCAGGGAAAACTCGCCGCAACGGCAGCGCGTTCAGTTCATCGCCGACGCTGCTCCAAAATGAGTTTCAATTTTTGTTTCAGCGAAAACCTGCATTGATTGTTCGCAGGTACGTCGCCGTGCGTGCGAGGCCCCCGTTCAGTTTGTTGAACGGCCATCGCGCCCGTCCTGTCACCAACCACTTCACGCACTATTCCGACGTCAAAGTGAAAGGTACGTTGATGAGATTCTCGCGCAAGTCGCCGAAAGCGATAGTCGTGTTTATGAGGAACTGTTTCTGGGGCCACTTAAACGACTTTGTACGTCATTCACCAATAACTGCGGATAAATATTGTTTTCCTGGTTCCAATGCCTTGTGACGTCAGAATAAAGCAACGGCAAGATAAGCTTTTGTTGTTGCTTTATTCGGTGAAAACCCCAAAATCGTGAGATGACAACGGCGCTCGCACCGTTCCAAGGTTCAGTGTGCGTTTTTGTTTTTATACAGAGAAGAAAATCACTTTCCACGACCAGTCCTTCAATCCGGAACACATGGATGGATGGAAAGTCTCCCGTTTAGCGATGCAGTTCGATGAGCTGGTGAGTTGGAAAGTTGCAGACGAGACCCGTTCGTCTGTTGCCGGTGTGAAAGTTGAAGTCGTTGCTGAACGATGACAACAGTGAAAATGTGCAGAAATGATACAAGAAATAATATTCTCGACCATACCCGTGCAATTGGCGTAGCTATGAATCAACGCAATTTGCTGATTGGGCTTCGTCTGATTGAGTTAGAGGTCCTGCTTATTACCTCTTGTTCCAAATAAACATCACTCAAACCTGACAAGTGCTTGATGTGTTTAACCCCCACCCCACACCGCGCAAAATCAGTTTGCAAACAAAACTTGGATGACTAGCATGCAGCAAAAATGCTTTTCATGGTTCGAAACCTTGTGCTTCGTCAATGGCCGGTCTCCACTCAAATCATTCTTTGCGCAGATGTCGCTCGACGCCGACGCGCTTAAGCGAATAGAACGAATAAAGTGCGACTTGCTCGACTACTGCCGTTCGGTGCTGGGCGGCGGCGGCGGCGATAGCTTCCAGGAGCCGGGGGGTAAATCGCCGGCCGGACAAAAGATATCCCCTACCGGGATAAAGACGCCGACGCTGGCCACGCCCTTCTCCAAGAACTTCTCGTCGCGCGCCGCCGACGCCGGAAACTCGCCTCTGACGCCTTCCGAGCGACGCGCCAGTCGATTCAGGGAAGAGATCCTCAAGATAGAAGAGATGGCGCAAGTACGTGTTAAACTGACTGTTGGCTGAAATTTTAGCTTCGTCGCCGCGTCACTTTCCATCATAACTTGAGATTGAGTGCGTGATAGTTTTCTTGCAGCAGAATTGGCCTTCTCGTTGCCAGCTGCTTGTAACTGATGGAAATACTGAAGTAGCGGCTTTGTTCACCGTGACTTTTCCTGAAGTAAACCATAGCATATAAATGATTGGCTGTAATTAAGTGTCAAAAAGTCCAAAAATTACAGCAAGCCCTGCCAAGTATTTCAGACATCTTTTTTTGTTAATGGCGAAAATATTAAAAAAATTGCCCAGATCACTAAAATTTGCTGCGAACAGGTGTGGAATGAATTACTCTTTTGTCTCACGTAAATGCGCTTGTGAGAACGTTCACGAGTAGCTTTCTCGCCATATGGCAGTGGTTCTTAACCTGGGTCCGACGGAGCCGTTTTCAGGGGTTCGACGAAGTTCATCTGAAACATGACTGAAAGTGTGGTTATATCACAGCAAGCTAACCATTGTCGTGGGCGTAATAAGCGGGGACTACTGCATAATCAAATACAAACTGCTGATTGATTTCATTTCAGTAACCTGTTTTTGCTTTCTGTTGTATTGGACAAAAATGGGGTTCGACAAAAGCGTGGAAAACTACGAGAAGGACTCGGCGCGTTTGTAACGGTTAAGAACCACCGATACTGAAAAAAGCGTTTTCATATCTGACGCACGATGTCGCGCAGGCGAACATCCAGCGCTGCAGCGTGATGCAGGAGCAGTTGTCCGAGGTCAAGGGGGTCTTCGTCAAGGTCCTGGACTGCCGCGACCTGGCCCTGAAGCTGGTCGCCGCCGGCCGCGAGGTCCAGAAGCCGAGCAAGTCGCTCGGCGGTAACGGGTCGCGAGGCTCGAAGAAGAAGAAAAGCTAGCGGGTCTTGTCGCCATCGTGCGGCGATGATGTTGGTCAGCACTACCCGGGAAGATGGGTGATGACGTTGACGACGACGAACGAGATGACGGAGCTGTGACGTCTCGGGAGACGCGGAGTCGAAGGAAAATTCGTCGATCTACTGTGACGCTCGGTGAAGCGTGACGAACCGGAAGGTCGTTGCGCGAGAACGGAGGCCGGAATCGGAACGGAAGCGATTTTTTACACGTCTTGCAATTGCACTTAGAAAAAGTGGTGTTTTACCCTGGGACCGCCTCACGGCCGCCCTGGGGCCGCGATCGGTCAGTTGTTCGGACCGCAAGTTCGCCGCGACATTCCTGTAAACTGTGTCGGTCGGTCCAGGACCGTGTGCTTAGTTCCGCCGGCGGCCCAGTTGGCCCGGTACCATCCGGCTGAATTGCGGACGTCGTCGAACGTGTTTTAACGGCTGCGACGCCGAAATCTCGTTCCTTTTTCCAAGCTTTTTAAACGACGCGTCCGACTGCGCAAGGAGGACCTGTCGCGCGTCCGCACGCGCGATTTCTTTCCAAATGCACAAGACAGCGCTTTGTAAATAACATTCGCCGATCGGACGCTTGTATTTTTGTCACGCGCGCCTCTCTCGCTTTTTATTCTATTTTGTAACGTAAGTTTAAAAAGCTTCTATGGTCGAAAGATGTCTCTCGACGCGGTGAAGTGCGCCGAACGAGCGAAAATAAACCTTGCAGCGAGCGCGTGCGTCGTTTGCGTGCGAAGGCGGGAGCGCGAAGTTGCGAAAAAGGTTTTGTGTTATTCATCCAGTCTTCATTGCTGCTCAGAAGCAAAAAGACGCGCTGCAGGAACGCAACGATTTCCAGATATCGTAAAAGCTAGCCATAAGTATAAATTGCGTGAAAAGAGAACCTGGGCGAGGTTTGTTTGTTAATGGTTCTCTTTTTTTCTTTGATTTCGAGAAACACTCGTGGTGCAAGTTGCTCATGTTATGCCACCGAACCACAATCTATCCGGGATAGTCGACCTGTGTCGGGGTCCATAAACGATTTATATTTTGTCAGTACGTTCAAGTTACACCACGTGCATAATGCGGCCGAAGAAGCTAGGATTGTAGGAATTCTGCCAATAAGATGATGTGGTGACCCTTCAAGAGTAATTTATATTCTTAAGAGGCTATGTTCGCGTGAAGCAGGGGTTCCAAACCTGTGGTACGCGAGAAACTTCCGTTTTTTTCACAAAAACCCCATCTACAGCCCTCTGGCTTACGTATCGGGCTTTGTTTCTAAATAAATAAACATTCCTGCAGCCTGTTATTCCTATTGTTTCGTAACATTGTGAAGATCGATACGCTGTTAGCAAATTTACGCCACGCATCGACCAATTGGTGGAAGGTAAAGAAAAACAAGTCTCAATTAATAGCGTCATACACCCATCATAATCAGGCCCGTAACCAGCTTGGGACACCAGGAGGGGCGAAGAGTTTACTGAGAGGGGTCCAAATTTTTTGAACTGTGTCCAATAATTTCAAACTATATCCAACACATTTTTCCAGGGGACCCTCATAGGCCCTGGAGGAGGGCGAAAAATTTTCTAGTGGGGGCTTGGCCCCCCTGCGCCCCCTGGTTACGGGCCTGATCATAGTTGGTAATACAAGGGATGTGGTTGTGCGAGAGAAACGAAGGCATTCTAGCATCAAAACTATCAGGCAAACAACTAACCGATAAAAAAAGTAAAATGCATCTCAGGCGGGATGCACAGAGGCATGCAAACTATTCCGATCAAGGTTTCAGATGCTTTGCACATATATCATGAGATCGCAGCCAAATAAATTATCCTAAATTTACAAGCANCCAATTACTTTTCCTGAATGGTGAAGTAGCGCACGTAAGGATTTTCATTGTTATGCAAAAACAATACTGACGAGACGCGTACACAGGTACAGCGCATCAACAACTATATCAGTTGGTCACCGTCATGCAGGAGCGTTAAATAATTGAGGAAAATGAAGATTTGCAAAAGCATCAGACATTTGAAGAGGTCGGATGAAATAGTTAGATGAAGATGCACAACGTTGCTTTTTCTTTTGAGCCAGTTGTTAAAACCACTCAGTGCCATGGCAAGGCAGCCCCATACCCCCCGGTAGGGGGGGGATCCGATCATTCGTAGGGCCCACAATATATATTGTATTAGTAAGTTAGAGCCGTCTCTCTACCCTTGACTTTTACTCTTCTGGTTTTTGCCCTCAATGCAGAGCCGGTAGATTAA
>JGI24158J21664_10009900_pt1 | contig 12726 bp, 6 predicted proteins | sample Ectturendosymbi3_FD_21664 | JGI IMG/M metagenome (IMG submission 21664) | reverse complement strand
CAGTACGATTGTTTATTGTTTGGCTAAGATAACAATACAAATGCCATAGTTTAAATTACTCAAAATCAAAAATGTCCTTCAACTGCGACTACTCTAGTGTCCCGACATTAAAACCAATTTTATTTCAACACAGCCTTTGCAGGTTCATATCCTACAGCATCGCCCATAGTGCCGCCCCCATAAAAGTGCCGACAGGGGCGGACCGCCCCGTCCCCCCTAAGCTACGCCACTGGGGTCATTAGCTTTAAAGGGTCGGCGATCTGTAAAGCCAATGACGTAATGAGGTTCTCAGAAATAAAGTATGAACTGTAGAGGCAAACATCATCAGCTGGTAAACTTGTTGCACATGTGCAGATCGCTATCAAATGTCTGTGTTTACTACAAGCTTAAGCTGTCTGCAGTCAAATCATTTGTTCAAAACATTGAAATAAGTAGTTTTACCTACTATTTTTTTATGAAAAAACACAGAAAACAAAATTAAAAGATAGCTGTGCGAGACTCACAACAACTGGTATAACATTAACATTCTCCTTCGTTGACGCAAAAAAATTATATCAAGATTTTGCAGATTATTGACTGCGACTTTTCAAATAAGCCAAACAAGCATTTGTTGCCATTTCTCACCTGGAACTTGGGTAACTTCGTTCGGCCACTTTAGCGATGAATTTAGTAAAACAGGAGTAGTCTCTGAGTTGGATAAATATCCATCAATGCCAAAAATTCCTTCAACAGTATCTAAGCTTTCGCTGAAAGGTTACCAAAGGAACGACGTTGATAAAACGCCGAAGATGTCACAATGAATTTAATACCTTTCAAAAAAATACTCCGACGAACGATGCAAAAACTATTTTACCCTTGAAAAAAATACTAGATCATTTCTTAAGGTTCCGAAAATGTCAAATAAACTAAGACGTTGCAAGCGAAGATACAAACGGGAAGTAAACGTTTGTTTATGGAGATTCAGGAAGGTTAAACCCGTGATATGCCAAATTATAGTAGCATCGAATAATTTTTACTCACAGATTGCCTGTGAAAGATGAGAATCCGATGTCATTTGCCGGAGATCCATTCTGAACAGATAGATCTTCATCCTTCAGGATGCTACAGAATGCTGGCTCTGTTCCCACGTTGATATCTTTAATAATTTTAGGCATGGGGTCGACAGGAGCTGAACAAGACAGCAAGAACAATGCTGCAAAAAGCGACAAACGCACCAACATTTTGCTGAAGATAATCGACTGAAACTAATCTTCCTTCAACAAAAACTGGTTTCATGTGAGAGTGCTATCAGGGTTATGGGCAACGCTCTATATAGGACGGTCAGTTACGCAATAAGGTAACTTGAGTTCAAATGCGTCTTTGCCTTATCTTGTTTGTTGTTGAGTAAGAAGTAAAAACTAGCTACGCGTGATGCCCCCGTCATGTTTGCATATTGATATGTCAAACTGTACTGCAGCATGCCGTTCCCACGCTCTTCTACACATCATCAGCCATAATGGAAGCATAGTTAGCCAATTCAAATGCGAGTTACATAACTTAAATTTCCGATTGATAGCAACCTTTCGTTTCAAATGTGCTTCACAAAGTCTGAGGAGATTGTACTTAACACTGTGAAAGTCCCATAAGCAAGTCATGGCAGTTGCAATTCAATAAAGCAAATATTTGAGGAAAAAATGAAAAAGCTGTTGCCGTGATATAATTTGAAAGAAATCCAAAAAAAATTGTTAAACTGTCCAACCAATTTCTGAAATGCATGGTTGGTTTTTCCCGCTTTGTTACGAAGCTAGCTACCTGTCTCGATTACATTTTAGAAAAGATGTAAGTCTTTACATCCTACGTCTGTACAAGAAATGCCGTTGGAATCCACCAACGAATTGTAGTTAACCTTACCTTTTGATACGGCCTCGCCTCCATTGTTGTTGGACCTGAATGCGTTATTACTGGCCTGCAAAACTCTGATAGCTCGAAGGGTCAAATTATCAACATAAATTTACCGCCAGTCGCAAAAGTCTATTTCATTTCATGTAAAGATTTCGTTGTAGTATGGGAGAAATTCTGGAACGACAATTACTTATTCGAGGTCGGACCTTTGCAACATTTTATGCAATTGAGAGAGCTCTCGCAGGCCGGAAGAAAAGCTTTCGTGGGCCGCATGTGGACCGCGGGCCGTATGTTGGGCAGACTTGCGTTATTATATTCGAGTACACAACGTATGGCCAACTGTAACACATTGGCATGAGTTAGCCTTATAGGCACAAACCGTTTGCACGTTTATGGAAGGTTCGCATTAACCATGTGATTTGTCGGTTACATTTTTGCGTTGAATGCGTTTTCCTGTTTACATTATTTCGCATGTATTTCCAGTGTCACATGCTTTTGTGAGGGATCAGTTAGTTTCAGTTTTTCGTCAACCATTTTTCGGCTCAGTTTTCTGTCTTCTTGCTACGATTTATTTCCCTGGCCTTGCTTCAGAGCAACACTCATCTTTTTGTGTGTCTATAGTTGGTTAATGTTGCCGTTATGCGCACTTGAAAGTTACGCTTGAATAAAGGCAATTAATTGTACAGGGTTAACCTTCATATTCCCAGATCATTCTGTGTCTTAACCAACCTCAAGCATGAGTTCAACCTTCGTAAGATAGCGGGTCAGAGTGAATTATTGTTTGCAGAACCAGACATAGCATTGACTTTTGCTTTCAAAAGTGTTGTACTGCAGGTGTGTCAGCATGTTGCCTGCGTCCCACACCAGCGGAAAACCTTCCAATCCTCACTGGCATCCAACCTGCTGAGGTTCGTCGCAGTGGAGCCACACTGTCTCTAGCACGCCGTGCCATGGAGCCTGGACACCTGCTCCACTCAGCGCTCATCTGTCCATCGAGTGCAAATGCACGGCATCTCAAATCGCGGCACCCATCTGTACCCGCTGCACAACAACTTATCTGGCAACAACAAAAGAGGTGCGGTGCACTGGGCGGATCGCCGATGGAATGGGGAGTCGTTGGATAACACTACTAGACTCCGTACTTTCATCCCCGACACCGGCACCCACTCTCCTGGAATGGCCCTTCCAAGAACAGTGTGGGTCCGGCTTAACCGCCTCCGCACCGCTGTCGGAAATTTCCACTCCATGTTTTTTCTCTGCTTTTGCGTTATACAAATATCAACTGTTTCAGCTTTATCAAACATCAACTGTTTCAACTTTATGCAAGTTGTTCAGACTTCGTCTCTTTTAGATTGGTCAGACATTTTGCATTAGTGCTGTTTCGACTTTAAATAATACGCAACTTTTCGTTATGATCAGTCAATTCCGCATCACCTGCTCCAAACGTTTCTCGTTACGTCCACACGGTCGGTTTGTTTTCATGTTTATGAGAGGTTCTGTAGCGGGTATGCCGAGGGAAGTCTAAGTCTATCTAGTTCCTTCTTGTAAGTTCGCAGCTCATCCGATGAAACACGTGTTTTTCCAACAAATTCGCCCGACCGTTGTGCTCTTGCTTTTTTGCACCATGTATGTCTGGTCTGGGTGTTGCAAATCGCGCACATGTGTGAACTTCATCACGCCACATCCGCGACAGCTCTCGCGTGTTGTTACGGCGATTGCTGTAAAACCGTATGCGACGTCATCGGTTTGTGCAGAGATTGATCTCAACAAAAAAGTTGGTAAAGTTAAATGGCGTTTTACTTGCATATTTTGTGAAAATATTTTGGTTGTATCGGCACAGAAACAAACAGTTTACCAACAACATAAATCCAGTGTCCACGTTTCAGCGATATATACAGCAGTGACGTAAATTCAATGGAAACGTAAGGGGTATCAACTCTTCTTGCAAAAGTTACTGAAATATACGCATTTATAAGCCGCAAGTCTAAATCCTGCGAAGTGCAATACGCTTTTTGGAAGGCGTGCATAGCAGTGAAAGGAGTGACCAGATTCAAAGCATTCACGACATGGTAATTGGAAAACCAACATACTGTTCAATTTTTTAACAAGCAGTTTAGGGGTGTTTTTTCCATTTCACCTCATTTCCTGAAGGCAGTGACTAAACCGTGTATCAACGAAACAACATTCTCCTACCACACCAAAGAAAAATAGCCAAGAAAAAAATAGCCATTGATAAAACTAGTCTGACCGCGTAGTCAGTGAATTATTTTGCGAGTAGATATTGGTATGTTGGCCTAACCTTTACATTTCTGTTTTAAGGAAACTGTAAAGTTATCCTCCAGTTCCATTCCTATTTCTGTGCGTACTGTTGAAGAAATTTTCGTTTTGGCTCTCTGGTCACGTGCTACTTCCCCGTACATGAGACTCGTATCCCTGAACATATTGCCACAGTGAAAATGCATAACTCTATTAACCAGCGCCGTTGTGACTTTTGTTTGTCTGATTTTCCTACCCACAAAGAGCTAGGTGGTGCTGGGTAAACTTTAGTGAAGCAAAAATAATATAATAAACTGGATGAAGAATGACCGCAGAAACTCTGTAGTCACGCAGCTTTCTCTTCTCTTTCCAATGGAAGAACACCTTCAGTGCACACCATGACATACAGTGCTACTCCCGTGTACAATTTAGCCATTACACAACGAGCGTTCGAAGTTGTTGAGCAATGCCAGCGGTATTGCGTCATGAGCTACTGTTTTCTCGATACGTGACTGTCTCAGTGCGAAGCGGTTCAGTCCACCAGGTGTTTGTCCAATGAAGACTTTTAAAGCGACGCCTTAAGCAATTGTGAAAGTGTATTTTCCAGTGCAACAGTTTTCACAAACAAATTTTTTGATCACATAGTGACAACACCTTGACGCCTGATCCACGGAATTGCAAAAATACCAACAGTTATACCGCATGTCAACCCGCCTCTCTTATCTGAGGTTTGAAATCATTTTTCTATTTTACGACTTTACCTTCAAGCCAGGAGGGAAAAGTTATCTGAGCATGACGGTGNAGGTGCGATGATTTCTGGACAGNCGCAAAAGCTGACACTTTCTTTGTCAGCAGCAAACAATAGATCGTGTTACNACCTACCGCGGGTTCGATTCTCGCTTGGCNAAGTACAGTATCTACGTCCGATCCTGTAGGTGAGAAAGANGACAAATGAACAAACTTCCCGCTNTGAACTTGTAGCCAATAGGCTGGCAAAAAAGATCACCCTTTTCGTTGCGCGATAAAAATGCCATTGCACGTAGGTTGGAAAAGAGAGGAGCTTTTACATTTTCAAGTTCGCACCAGACGGCTGGAGACTGTTCAATTATGGGAGATTGCACAAAGTAAAAAAGAATGATAACAACGCATCCAGGACTCATTGGTATAAAAACCAGAATGAGGAGGCCTTGGAACAGTAACTATTTTGTCCTTGAACGACAGAGGTCACAAGTCCAGAAGTTGAATAATTTGTTTGACCTTTCTGGCTGCAGGCAGTGGTTGTCTTGACTGTTAAGCATCTGCTACTCAGTTCTCATGTGGAAGCGACGGTTCGTTTCTGTATTGCAGTGTTTAGGCAACAATGCGATAAACACCAACAAGTGCAAAGATGAGACACGAAGTCGGTGTTTGAGATTGATACTTTGAGCAGTGAAAAGATTTGTTTTCTCAGTAATATTGCTTTGTTATCGCTAATGGGTGATGTTAACACCAATGTGCATACCTGTTACAGTTTCAATATCAACACGTTGCCCAAATTAGGTTTTGCTGTGCAGAAATGCGTAAAGTGAGAGTAGTTTTGAAATCTAAATTCTATCAAATAATTTCAAAACAGCACAACGAATTTGTAGCTGCTCGAGTATCTCATATTAAGTTTGTGTATCCACGAGGATGTCAAAAACCTTTCTTTGAATGCAACTGATTGTGTAATTCTGAAATTTGCCATACTTCATTCTACCCTATCATACCTGTTATGATTTTTGCTGTCACCTCGCTGTGAAACTTTTGTACACTGCTTGCTACTTATAACGAGCATCCAGTCAAAGAAAGTTTCCCTGAGCGGATGGAACTTTCTGCGAGAAAATCTGTGAACGGTTCAGTTTCATCTAGTGATCGAGATTGTTGCTGAAGCAAGCATCAAAGAACTACTCCTTCCGGACGTACCAGAACAGTCTGTGAAAAACAGTTAGTTCCAACCTGTCCTAGTACGATCCTTATCGAGTTGTTCACTGGCAGCAGTATTTTTCCATATGTAGTTTCTGAGAATTTTCCAAATTGGCCGCTCTACGTTCATCAGTGATTATGGGATAGTTCTGTTAGCAAACAATGAGGAAAAAGGCCCGCCAAGGGTATGTGCAAAGCTGTTTCTTCTAATCAAAGACATTTTCGTTTCTTTAACATTTCCAACGAAGTTTTTGCCCAACTTCTTAGCTGTTGTTGGGGATGGAACATCCAGTCTTTGCTACGTTACTGAAGCTAATAGCATTGATTGAGTGTTCATTCCAGAACAATTGGTCAGGCACAACTGCAAAATACGTATAACAGCAGACATACTTGCTTTATTCTTTGTGCAGATCCTTGTGCTCGTAACACCGAGTTCTTGCTAGCATTTCTTTCAGCTAGGTGTGCTTGAGTATTACTTCGCACGAACAGGTCCTTCGTCCTAGCATGTCTCAGTCGAATGCCGGAAGAAGTAATTGTGAGGTAGTCCGTCACACAACTAGAGGTAGATGTGCCCATTCGTGTTTTGAATTATTTTGTAAAAGAATGGTGTGTCCTTTTTTTCGACTCCATCATTTGTTATTACATCTTTCGGTTCTGTTTTGAATTGCCTTGCCATTTCTTACTTTACCCGGTATTTCTGTCTAAGTCACAGTAGTTACACATTCGTCCTATTGTACGTCGGCACTTTTTCGCAATTGCATAACATTTTCAGTAATGAATGACTACTTTACTATGCTGAAATCTGAGCATTGTTAGTAACCTTACCAGTTAACCAAGAGTAGCATGAGTTAGTGTTTCCTCTTGGCTCGTTCCACAGATAGGCTACATTGCGCTATCTCGTAGCCTGCCAACAATCACCTTTGAAATGCAAAAATATCGCTTGTTGGTTGATCTTACTCAAATGCCTGAAAAATGAAGGATTTGTAAAATTCTAATAAACCTCTAGTCATAAGAATCTTTCTAAGACAAACAGTTTTCGATAAGTTCATCTTAATGGACACAACGTGGATGATTCACTTTGCAAGAACACAACAGTCTGTTTCCAAAGATACTGGGGCTAACATGTGAAACGTATGCATACTTTAATAAACATCGACCAATGCCCTAGGGGAAATATGGGACATTTCTGCGCATTGCATCCGTCAAGCTTTTATGTAACTGGTGAAAGGAGGGCAAATCAGAGGTCAAATCGTAATTTTTGCCAAACTTACTGTGTCATCCCTCTCAATTGTTAGCCTCGCAACACATTTGGACAAGCGGCGAAAAATCGGTAAGAGAGTGAAACGAGTAGTCAGAAAAAGTGGACAACTTGCAAAATGACTCCCCGCAACCGCAATCCAGGCGATGAAAATGTGGTTTTTGACTCTCAAGTCGTCGACGATCTCATGAATTGTTGATCGCTGTTCTTAAGCGAAACCGTTTTTTGAATGCAACTCATTGTGTAATTCTGAAATTTCCTATCCTTCATTCTACGATGTCATGCATGTTATGAATTTTGCTGCTACCTTGCTGTAAAACTTTCCTACACTGCTTGCAGCTTATAGCGAGCATCCAGTCAAAGAAAGTTTCTCAGTACGGATGGAAATTTCTGCGAGAAATTATGTGAATGGATCAGTTTCGTGTCGCAATCAGGCCAGAAACCAGCTAGGGACACCAGTGGAGGCGGAGAGCTTTCTGAGGGGGACAAAATTTACAGTGATAGCATGTATTTTACATCGATGGCACCAACACATTCTTCCAGGGGGGGAGAATGTTTTTCCAAGGGGTCTTCGCTTCCCCTGCGCCCCCCTTAATTACGGGTCAGGTTATGATCAAGTTTGTTGCTAAAACGAGCATCAAAGAACTACTCCTTCCGGACGTACCAGAACAGTCTGTGAAAAACAGTCAGTTCAACCTGTTCTAGTACGATCCGTATCGAGTTGTTCACTACCAACAGCAATTTTCCATATGAAGTTTCTCAGAATTTTCCAAATTGGCCGCTCTGGATTCATCACTGATTGTGGAGATAGTTCTGTTAGCAAATAATAAGCTGAAAAAGGCCCGCATTAGATACGTGCAATGATTTTTCTTCTAATCAAACATTCCCAACAAAATTTTTGCCCAAACTCTTAGCGGTTGGTGGGGATGGAACATCCAGTCTTTGCTACATTACTGAAGCTAGTAGCATTGACTGAGTGTTCATTCCAGAACAACTGCTCAGACTTCCTCAAACAACTGCAAAAAACGCATTACAGCAAACATCCTTGCTTCATGCTTTGTGCAGATTTTTGTGCTCGTAACACCCAGTTCTTGCTAGCATTCTTTTCAGCTAGTTGTGCCTGAGTGTTACTTCGCACGAACCGCTCTTTCGTCGGAGCATACATCAATTCTGAACCACGAAAAGTAATTATGGTGTAGTCCGTTACACAAATAGACGAAAACGTGCACATATATTTTTGAGAATAATTTTTGAAATAAGTTATTTTTTTCTTTTTAATAGTTTCCATCGTATTTGTTACCACACCCCTTGGTTTTGTTTTAATTCACACTGCCAATTCTAATTTTACACGGTATTCTTGTCAACATCATAGTAGTTACACATTCGTTCTATTGTACGTCGGCATTTTTTCCCAATTCCATAACATTTTCCGGAATGAATGACTGCTGCTTACTGTGCTGAAATCTGAGGATTGTTAGTAACCTCACCAGTTAACCAATGATTTGGTGTTATCCCTTGACTTGTATTACAGATATATTCCGATATCTCGTAACTTGGCAACAACAACCACCTGTGAATTTCTGAGCAATATCGCTTGTTGGTTGATCCTTCTCAAACACATGAAAAATGAAGGATTTGTAAAATTCTAATAAACTTCTAGTCATAAGATCCTTCTGAGACAAACAATTTTCAGTACTTCTATCCTGATGCACAAAACGTTGATAACTCACTTTACAGCCAGACATGTAAATTTGTTTCTAAATGAAGTGGGGGCTAACATGAGAAACATCCTACATTAGCAAATATGGGCCAATGCCATAGGGCAGTGGTTCCTGGGGTAAATTTTTCATTGGGGGTAAATTTCATATTCCAAAGGGGTGAATTTACTGAACCATAAGTTGCAGCAAAAGTCAATTGTTATAAATCATTCTAAACTGCAAGAGTTGTTAATTTCGTATTTTTAATAAATGAGCATCACTGAGTGTACTGGGGGTAGATATGGTAATCTTGTTTCATGAAAGTGTAAGATATGTAAAAAAGGCTGAGAACCACTGCCACAGGGGATGCAAGCAAAATTTCTGCCAAATTTTCTACGTAAAGACTTTTTGTAACCGAATGAAGAAGGGTAAATTCAAATGGTAGTTAATAAACCTGGAATCCTTGCAACTGATTCATAGAATTATTAAGACGATGAAACGCAGTTTTCAATCACCAAAATGCCTGAGATTTGAAGAGCGGATAAGCGTTCACGGTATTCAGAGCCAGCGGGGCTTCAATTGAAGACGTTTACCATCAAGATAGTTAATGTGCGATTCACAACTCCAACTACTCAAAGTTTAACAACGCTCCCCGAACTTCTACCGATATATGACGACTGCCACATTTGCTCTTTATTTTTCACCAAGACCTGTGCTGAATGCAATTCATTTCTGAAATTTGAAATTTCATAAGCCTCATTTTAGATGCATGCCATTTCTGTAAATCATTTTCGTTTTTGCTGCCACTTTTCTGTGAACCATTTTTGCAATGACTACTGCTAAGAGAACCTTTAGCGAAGACGTTTTCCCAGTGAGGATGGCTCATGACTGGAAATATCTCTTTTAAAACAATTCAATGCTTTAGTCAAGACAAATGCTAAATTGTGTGTCAAATAATACTCCTTCCAGGAATATACCCGAAAAGACTGCGGTAAAAAGTAATTCCACTCTGTTGTAGTATGGTCAATATTTAATCGCTCAATGCCAGCGATATGTTTTTCTTATATGAATTTGTTTCAGAACAATCGAGATGTCCTGCTGCCATTTCATCCGCGTCTGTTGAGATAGTTCAGATAGCATACAATGAGCTAACAGCGTCCATGTTAGATACGTGCGAAGTTGCTTCTTTTCAGAGAAGACATACCCATTTTCGATGACGTTCCCGCGAAATCTCTTCACCAAACTTTTTGGTGTTGTTGGTGGGAATGGAATTTTCAGTCATTGCTACATTTCTTATGCTTGAGACGTTGGCTGAGTGTGCGTCCTTGAATAGCTGATCCCACTGGATTAACCAAATGTCTTTCAAGATGAAACACGTCACAGCAAAATGGAATTTTCTTGAAACACGTCACAGCAAATGGAATTTTGTATTGAGATATTAAGATTAAATTTTCCAATGTTATTTTGTCAGGCCTTTCTAATGTTGGTATCGCAACGCATTTTTCAAGCGGTGAGAAATGGGTAAGAGAGTGACACAAGTAGTGGACAACCCAAGAATGAGTCGCTGCACCCACAATCATGGCGATGAAAATGTGGTTTTTGACTCTCAAAACCGTTGGTAATCTTAAGAACGGTTGGTGGTCGTTCTCCAGGAAAACTGTTGTTAAATGCAACTCATTGTGTAATTCTGAAATTTCCTATACTTCATTCTCCGCTGTCATGCCTGTTATGACTTTTGCTGCCACCTCGCTGTGAAACTTTCCTACACGGTTTTTTACTTATAGCGAACATGCAGCCAAAGAAAGTTCCTCAGTGCAGATGGAAACTTTTCTACGAGATATTCTGTGACCAGATCAACTTCATGGCGTGATCGAGATTGTTGCTGAAACGAACTTCAACGAACTACTCCGGACGTCCCGGAACAGTTTGGAAGCAAAGTCAATTCCAACCTGTTCTAGCACGATCCGTATTGAGTTGTTCTCTGTCAACAATATATTTTTTCACGTGCAGTCAACATTTTGAAATTGGCCGCTCTGGTTTCATTAATGTTTGGGAAGATACTGTAGTTCTGTTAGGTTTGCAAACAGTGAGTTGAAAAGGCCCGCGTTAGATACGTGCAATGATGTTTCTTCTAATCAAAGACGTTTTCGTTTCTTTAACATTTCCAACGAAGTTTTGCCTAACCACTTAGCTGTTGTTGGGGATGGAACATCCAGTCTTTGCTACGTTACTGAAGCTAATAGCATTGATTGAGTGTTCACTCCAGAACAGCTGTTCAGACATCCTTGAACAACTGCTGAAAAGTACACAAAGCATGAAGCTTCATGCTTTGTGCAGATCCTTGTGCACGGAATACTCAGCTCATGTTACCATTCCTTTCAGCTACGTGTGTCTGAGTATTACTTCGCACCAACAGCTCTTTCGTCCTAGCATGTCTCAGTCAAATGCCGGAAGAAGTAATTATGAGGTAGTGCGTTACACAACTTCACGTACATGAGCGCATTCTTGTTTCGAATTGTTTTGGAAAAGAATGACGTGTCTTTTTTTTTAGTTTCCATTATTTGTTACCATAGCCTTCGGTTTTGTTTTGCATTACCCTGCCATTTTTTATTTCACCTGGTATTCCTGTCAACGTCAAAGTCGTTCTACATTCGTTCTATTATACATCGGCACTTTTTAGCAATTGCATGACATTTTCCGTAATGAACGACTGCTGCATACTGTGCTGAAATCTGAGCATTGTTAGTAACCTTACCAGTTAACCAGTAGTAACATGATTCAGTGTTTCCTCTTGGCTCGTTCTACAGATTTATTCGGCTATCTGGTAACATGCCAACAACCACCTATGAAATGCAAAAAAATATCGCTTGTTGGTTGATCTTTCTCAAATACATAAAAAATGAAGGATTTGTAAAATTTTAATGAACTTCTTTTCACAGGAATCTTCAAAGGCAAATAGTTTTCGATAATTTCATCTTTATGCACACAACGTTGATGATTCACTTTGCATCCAGACGTGTATTGAACACTGCAGTCTGTTTTTAAAGATACTAGTCCTGACAAGTGAAGCGTATGCTACATCAGTAAACATGGGCCAATGTCATGGGGGAAGTAAGCAAAATTTCCGCCACATTTTCTCTCTCAAGCTTTTATGCAACTGGCGAAAGAAGGGCAAATTAGAAAGATTAAATGGTAGTTATGTTGAAAGTGGATAGCTTGCAACTAGTTCGTAGCATTCTTAAAGCGATGAAATGTAGTTTTAAGTCATTAAAACGCCAATGTTTTGGGTGAGGTTTGTGTAGCGGATGAGTGTTCACGTTTTTCAGAACATTTGGGGCTTCAACCGAGGACGTTTACGTACAAGATAGTTAAAGTACGAATCACGACTCCAATAACTTAAGCCAACGCAACACTCCCCGAACTTCTACGGATATGTTGCACAACTAGCAAACAGAATAAAGACTAATAAGTCTTCGCTCAACTGTTGTAAAAGTCGCCATTTTCCCTGATGAAAGCCTGCTGTTAGTTGGCTGAAACGTTGGTGTCGTTTTTATTTCTACGGATATGTTACGACTGTCACAATTGCTCGTTGTTCTTCACCAAGACCTTTGCCGAATGCAATTCATTTCTGAAATTTGAGATTTTATAAACCACATTTTAGATGCATGCCATTCCTGTGAATTGTTTTCGTTT
>JGI24158J21664_10009897_pt1 | contig 12726 bp, 8 predicted proteins | sample Ectturendosymbi3_FD_21664 | JGI IMG/M metagenome (IMG submission 21664) | reverse complement strand
CGACCAAGGCATCATTAGACTATTTTTTGTTTAATATATAGAAAGGTTAACTATTTCCCTATGACAATCTGGAAAGAGAAAAATGAATAAGGTCATCCATAAAGGTTTTAGAAGCTGCCGCTTTGTTTCAACAATTGTGAAACACCCTGTAGACCAAAACCTTTTGACTGCTTTGAAATGACAGGCAAGTCTTTGCCTATTAAAGAATGTTCTGATTGTTTGTGAATAACACGTTAGTTTACAATATTGCAGATTGATTGAATAAATGTTTAGTCTCTTGCTGAGAGTTACGGTAAAGAAAACAAAAAAACAATACAAGCAACTGAGTTGATTGATCACAAAGTTCTTCTACAAAAGAGTATTAATGTGGCCCGTAAAATATGAACAAAACACTATTTGTTGAAAATGCAAGGATGCTGGTTAACATGTAGTATTTTTGACCTTCATCTCCAATATTAAACTACCGTACGTTTTCAATCATTTTCAAACTGCACTATATTTCAACCCTATGCGTTTTATAGTTCAAATCAATCTGTCGAAATATTTGAATAAAGTAAATATAAAAATATTTCATTCTGTAAACGAACGAAATGTGCAATCAATTTACCCATCTAAAAATGAAAAAAATAGATAAATGCACAAAGTTGTATCTGCACTCTCATGCACAACGCAGTAGACTTAAGCATGCATGGCAGCAACAAGGAACACAGAAATACAAAAAATATCACGAAGATAAATATCTCTGAAGGCAGTAGAAAATTGTACTCTTGATGGCTCTAGCACATTTGCTTTCGATGACACACAAGCATCTATATGTGTGATTATCCAAAGGTCACACGCATGGATGACGCCACCACGGTTGTTATAATATAATGCTACGATGACCTCCAAGTACACCGATTTATAAATGCATGGGGAAGTAGGAGGCTGCGAAGAACCAGGGGTCATTAAAATCGATAGTTCGTTCTCAAACTGAATTTTTTCTCAAAGCTGAAATATTTCCTTTTCCCTCTTTTCAGACGCGTCAATTCATCACGCGACGGTAATCACTGGTATTTAATCACTAGATTGTTAATCACGCAAACAATTAATCACTTACTTGGTTTGGTGACATTTAATCACGTGACAGTAAGTCACTGGCATTTTAATAGAGGATAGTTTGTTAAAATAGTGTTAGTTGCATGTGCATATCTTTTTCACGTCCTTTCGTAGAAGTCCATAATGTAGGGTGAAGCCATTGAAAAAGTGCATGTTGTCATCTTGTATCAAAAAATGTCAACAAGCATAAAAAAAACTTAGTGACGTGGATGGAGGAACCATACCTAAACCAGGTAAGCAGCGAAGATCTAATCTTGAACTGTCATTCTTGTCGTAGTCCTTTTCATTCCAATGTCGTTAACTTTTCGCATAACACTTTGCGTCAAATAAAAATAGCCACCCGTAACTGTTGCACTTGGAAATGCTGATTTAAAAGCAGTTATAACTGCACTATCAAAAACTAGCAACATTCTCTCATAAGTCAAAATAATCAGTCTTTCTACTTCATTCATCATGCGATCACCCACAACTTGAATCTTGTTTTGTACAAGGCAGTAAATGGCAGAATAATTTATGACACGAGAGAGTTCGAAATGTATTTTATACAATTGAAAAAATATGTATTGTGTACAAGTGTGCATGCTGATCTGTCTAGTGATGAAGAGTCTAAGGGATTAAACGTCAGGGTGATTAATTTTCTGCGTGATTAACTGTCTTTGGTTTAAATTTCAGTGATTAATTGTCGCGTGATAAAATCACGCGTGATGAAAAGTCTGTATACCTATCAGAATACGCAACTCTACTGGAAATAAACATTGCCGATGAAATACTTTTTGCGGAAAATATAGCGCTAATGCTGATTAAGACATTTTTTAGGGTCTGTATCCGGAAAGTCATGGCATAGTTGACAATAAAATGTACGATTTCGATTACAACAAAGAATTTCGCCTCGGTCGCAAAGAGTCCTTCAATCCGCGATGGTGGGGTGGCGAGCCTGTAAGTATTTATACACTGCATTTCACTGAGCATTCTTCGTGTTGATTAAATGCAAGAATGGTCTTGAAATTGTCAGATTTGGGTAACGGTCAGCAATCAAGGTTTGAAAAGTGCAACTTATTTTTGGCCTGGATCTGATGTCAATATCACAAGATATCCGGACTATTTCCATAAATACAACGGATCTGTGGATAATGAGGAAAGAATGTACAAGGCACTTGATTGGCTTGATCTGCCTGAAAGTGAAAGGTACTGCAGCCTGCGTTGGATGTCGATGATGACCAAAAGACGATAATCTGAATGTAACTAAAAAGTGTTTTTTATCAACTCACATTGAAACTTTTAAAATTTGAAGTTTTGAACTCTTTTGAGAGATCTTTTCAATATGAATTTTGATTTAGTGTCTAGAGCGTGTGGGTACTCAAAATGTTCAACTCCGAAAGTTCTGTTATTTTTGGTCTTGAGAAGCAATGTAAAAATACCTTGCATAGTCGTTAGTTCCACCTGGACCGACATGGATGTGCAAATTATCAGTTTTGTAAAATGGGTGGAGATCTATACAGTTGTGAGGGGACAATGTTATCTTTGCATGTCACCCTTTTCAGAATGTTGTTTCAATACCAACTTTGTTGCATGGCAGGCCATCCTTCATTACCTTATACTTGAGCATTGTCGACACCGCTGGACATAGGTTTGGACCAGAAGGTAACGTCACCAACTACTCTTTATCAAAAGCTGACGAGGCTATTGGAATTCTTATGAACGGCCTCAGGTTGAGAAAGCTTGAGAATTGCGTCAATATAATCGTAGTTGCTGACCACGGTAAGAACTCAATTGTTGTTGATGAATAAGAACATTTGCAACAGTTTTCTAGTAAACAGTCTCCACAAAAGTGACGACGCAGTGAAAATCAATCAGCGAACGTTTTTAACAGTAATCGACTTCACGTTACTCTACGTACCTGCAGCCATGAAATATTGAACCAATACTTACGGGTGAAATGTTGAGGGGTAGAAAAGGGCAAGGAAACAAGCTAACGCAAGACTTAAATGAATCATTCAAAACAGAGGCTGTGGCAAGTAGAACCTGAGAAATAAGCCACTGCCAAAATTGCATTCACTAAAACTAAGCAATTATATCTCATCAAGAAATCGATAATTATTTAATTAGTTTTCGAAGAGATTATTTAATTATTTTGTTGTTTTTTTCACATACCGTGCTAACCACAAACGCTAGAAAGCCAACGAAAGGCACTGAAGATGCGGATTTTCGCCTAGGCTTGAATTTGTGGACCAGGGCCCGATGATGTCATGCAAAAACCGCTCATCTTGCCCCAAATGTGATGTAACCCCCTAAAAAGTTCAAACACACAGCTTCCCATTTTTAAAATCGAAACTACAAGAATTTCCGCATATTCAAAGCGTTTCAACAGCTCTCTAGCTTCATTTTCTGCCGAGTTATGACAGACGAAATACTTGCCCAAATTGGACAATCGCGGGACAGAAGTAAAAGATAAAAATAGTCTGTTGAAAAAGTTTAATGGTAGATCTACAGTACTTTGCTTCCATAACCAAAAGTTATTATAAGCAGAGTCTTTACCTCTTTACCTTCAAATCTATGTTCTTCCAACAAGCTAATAATGAACTTTGTGAATTTGTCTTCCCATCTCAAACTAATCAGTAATGATCTTACTGAAACACTGGAGTCTACAGCGTAAATCTTTAACACAGCATACCAACAAGTGCATGTTATCCATCTCTTTAAAATTTTAGCACTGCTTCATCACAATAATTAATTGCTTGGTATTAGAACTCCTACAGCATGTTAAAAAAACCAGAAATGCAGCCAAGTTCAGAATGCCCCGTAATGATTGCAGTAAATGTTAGGTGCTAGAACGCAGGCTACGCGAAACTAATCAGAATTTCCAGCAATATCAGACTATGAGAGGGCAGAAAATGATATCTTCCTTTCGTTTTCTTCCCCAATGTCTGCCTTGGGCAAATGTCATCTCACGAAGTTGAACATTTTCCCTTAGTGGGACAGGTGGATTTGGGTTGAGAATCACTGGACTCTAAATGATGTAAAGCTTGTATTTGTTTTAGGAATGGCTCCCATCTCTTGTGATCGAAAGACGAGCGTGGAGGATTTTGGAGTGGATACCGACAATTTCTATTTTCTGGGTGGAACTGCTGGAAGGATAGGGAAGAGTACTAATCAAGTTCTATGGCCTCTGTTTGACGCAAATCAGATTAACGAAGCGTTGCGTTGCCAGAAAAATGCAACGCACTGGAAAGTACGTTACGCGTTGATTGTTGCACGTAATGCGTTCTTCGCTCTGGCCACGATATCAAACTATAAACAGCAAATGTTTTCTCACATTACGATCCATTGTCTGCTGTAGCTTTACAAAGCTGCAAAACGATAAGGCCAAACGACTGGATTTATTCCAGGTAAGCCTAGAAACTACTATGAGATTATAACCAGGTTGAAAAACTTTGTGTTTTGCTGAAAATGGTTTTGGAATTTGTACTGCTCCGCAGCTGGACAATCTTTCTTCAGACAGTCAGAAAGAACAAGTGCTTTCCACAATGGGGGTATGCAAGGAATCGATTGGTAACTCTTTTNAAAAGAATTCGATTTATTTCATGTAACACTACGCATCGCCACTCTTGAAAGCTTGTTTCAAATAGAAAAAACAGCCGATCGATTCCCCATTGTGGAGAGTACTTACTTGAATATAGATACGTGCAGGTTGAATCGTCGCGAAGATAAAAACAGAAAACAATCAGCTAATTCCTTGAAAACGTTCAGAAAACCTAGAGCTTTTATCTATAATCAGGAGAGTATATTAGGAAACATTTCAGTTGTTGAGAGAAAAACTCAAATTCAAATGATTATGATCGATTGGAAAGTTTTAATGTTTACTGCAGTCATTCCTGAAAAGCAAGGATTTCCCGAAACGACTTCATTACGCTTTCAACGATCGAATCGAAGACGTTCAACTGCTTGTGAATGATAACTGGCTGGTTGAAGGGTGAGTGTTTTTAAATCCTGACGCGATATATACTCGTGTCATGTCGTGCACCTCAAATATCAGGAAACGCCAGAATATAAAGCACATAGTGGAAACGATGAAAAGGTTGTGCTACATCTGTTTCAACTTTTTTTACAGATTAAACTAATCAAGAAAAAGAGCACTGTTTTAATAAAGCCGTTTGTCGTACGTAGAAAGCTAGTTTGTTCGTAGATATTGTACGCTTCTTTAAAATGATATTTCGAATATCAAGCCACACGTGCAAGGTTTTCAACAGAGCTGTGCTTTTTGTTTGTAGTTAGAACATTTATCTTGCAACCGCCGCAATTACGGCAAGCTTTGAGCTGGTATAATTTTTCTAATTTTATTACAATATTGACTAACTTCGTCTGTTAAATTAACTAAAATTCATGCATCTACACAAAACAAACACGATGTAAGAAAGCGTGGATGAAGAGAAATTGCGCCGACCGGGCGGTGGAAATCACACGAGACGAATATCCCCAAGAAACAAGAATAACTCACTGGACTTTGCTCACTCAAGAAATAACTCAGTATATGCAAAAACACAAACGTACAACACTAATATAGCAGTGTCAGACTGACTGACATCAACTCATTGCCATGCCTTTCTTTTGCAACAATCAACGACTGTTTACCACAACGCGAAATTTATCGTGATGTCAGTGATAGTGATTGCACCTGCTTCTTGACTTTCTTGTGCATTTTGCTCTTCGGAAGAAATTGTGTCATCGGAAATGACCCAAAACGAAAAATGTGTATTGAATCACCTACAAGCCCCAACCGCTTTTTACCATCATACTTTCTTCGCATGATAATAATACCGATCATACACCAATTAGATTTTTGTAAGGTTCAAACTAACTGATAACTAGCTAGATGTCAGTGCGTGCTTGCATTAAAAACATTATTGAGCCATGAATATTTAACATATTGCATCTATAATCTTGAAGCTTTTTTCGATATTTGCTTCTGTTCTTACCAGGACTGCGCAGCTCTTGTAAAAATGAAATGTCTCCTGATCCGGCTCGGGAGCTCTCTGTTTTCGTAAAGGTGGCTTCACACAGAATCCGGTTGTGGCTTACGATCCGGCTTATGGCCAACGGCAGTCTTCCCGCATGCAGCAAGAACACCATCACCGACAACACCAGCAATCCGACTTACATAAAACAATTTTAAGTAGCCGTAAGCCGTTCGAAACCGAGAAAATTCAGCCGGATACTGCCAACGGAGCATATGTGAAGACTGCCGTAGGCCACAAGCCGGTTCGTAAGCCGTAACCGGATTCTGTGTGAAATCACCTTAAGCATGGCTCCGGAGCTGTGTTTTTTATAACATGGTTCCACTCCGGCTGTGCTTTGTTAATACTCTTCAACAATTTCGGTATTCCTAGTGTCCTTGTAGCAAGTGAGCGTGTTATTCCAACATATTTTGAACTAGTCTTAAACACTGCTACCACTGCCAGGCCTGCGTAGTCGAAGTTGGAAGGAGTTTGGTCTTGAGTAGCCGGAGTCGGTAAAAATTCTTTTAAAAAATCTGACTTCGAGCTGATCTTCTGCTCGCCGATTGTGACCAGTGTTGTCACTCTGTTATGAAGAAAACCTCAGAATTTACCTTGAACAAAACCCAGAAAATGACAAAAAAAAACAGACATAAAAAATGTTTCAAAAAAAGTTAAAATCAAACTTGAAATGTACGCTACCTTGCACATAAAAAAATTAAAGTATTATGCATTATTTACATCAAGTTTTTAATAAGTTCAAGGCTATTTTGAAACTACTGACAATTTACAAGCCGGCTAGCAGCAAATCAAGTGCATGCAGTAACATAAATGTTAGTCAGATCTTTTTTAAGAAAGGTTTGATATTTTCTTTTACCTTCACTTAAAAATGTACAAATTGAAACATGTACATGGTGCATTCAAGGTCTTACAGTTTTACTCTAATCATTGCAATATTTGACTAGTAAGCTAAATTTTAAAAGCAGCTCCGGTCCCGGTTCCACCGAAAATGGCCGGCTCCGGGACTCCGGCTCAGCAGCACCGGTTCATACACTGCAATACTAGTTGTTTGGTTCAAGAGATATAGCGATGTTTTTTTGCAGGGCTGCAGAGCCGTCGTAAAAATGACACAACTCCGGCCCCGGAGTTCCTTTATTCATGAACATGGCTCCGGCTTCGGAGCTGATGGTTTTCATGACTGTGTCTCCGGCTCCGGAGCTCTCTTTTTTATGGCTCCGGGTCCAGCTCCGGCTTATGTTCGTTTTCACACATTAAGATTTAAATTGCCTTGGTGTGCCTGAAATTGAAACGAAAATGAAGTATATGAAGTAGGCTACACAAAACTAAGTTAATATACCAAACATTTTTTAGTAATTTAATCTGGTATTTTTTTACCAGCAGCGCTCTTACCATGAGGAAATCAGCCAAAAAACAACAATCACAGGTTTAGACGATTCAGAGAAGAGTTACTTGCAGAAACGTAAAACAAGATAACGGTAATATAAACAATTTCTGGAAAAGCGGTTGCTGGTTCTGCCGTCAATGCCTGAGGACGTTTGGTTATTTCTTACGAACAGAATCAAGAAAACGGTTATTTGGAAAACTACATTTGTGCCCGAGCATTTGAACACAGACCAGTTGCAATTGACCAAGTGTTTTTCACTCGTTACATGCTTTTGCCTGTTGCAGTCTAGGCGATCCAGCTAACAGCACTGCCCACGCAAACCATGCAAAGAGCGCAAAACACATAGTCGATTACTTCTCTCGTGTGTTCTTTCTAACATGCACACATGTGCATTACCACAAATGCGAAGATTTGTTTTTAAAAACACTTTTTTATAAGAAATACTATGACTTCTAGCTCGAAATTCACCTTGGACTTCTTTAAAACAGCTGAAATCTTCTGATTTCGTATCTTTTGCACTAATAATAAGCAGCGACGAATCACAAAGTAAAGCACAATTTAACCTACAAAGCTTAGGAGAAAATAAGACTGTTTACCGGGCTGAAAACATACAATTTTTACCACAAATGAAAACATCACACATTTGTTTACATTGCTTTTTTATACCCTCATGATGTACTGCTATGCAAAGCAATGCTAGTTCACTACCAATTATTTATAACTTTCGTGTTATGCTACTGCTTGCAAACGTAATGTTTACTTGTGAATTTTGCCAGTAATCTAGTAAATCTTGCTAGTAAGCCTAATGGTTTCTAGTAAAAATTCCTACTTTACAATGGCGTGCCGTGCGTTTCACGGCACGCGTGCCGTGGCGTGCCGTGCGTTTCACGCTTAAATCTGCAATGGTATTATATCTTAAATATACTTCCTACTAACAGCATGATTACACAGCTACAAAAGCTATGGATATTATATTATGTACCTACTAATTATAGCCCAGTTCTTTTCATATCGCTACACTACTAGAGGCGGGGTTTGGTCATTCTGACTATCGAAAGTAAGATGTTGTGGTAGTTAACGTTTTTCTTACTTCTACAACAGTGATTCTCGATCAATTCGCTGAAGTGAATCAAATCCATAAGCACGATTTTGTTAGAGAGTGGCACTATTTGGCACGTTTTGTTTTATTGCACTAACGAAGTCTGCTACACAAAATATTAAAGGTGTTACTGAAAGACTGTGAAGAGCCACACAAAGGATGCTTGGCAGTTGCATGCGGCTCTTAGAACAATGTTTGAGAACCATTGTTCAACAAGTAACACCGCGCCTGCCAGCTACAGTGTCACAGCCTTAGCGATGATTAAATTAAAGCATCAAAGGGTTGCGGATCCATGGTTATCGGTTGCAGTTTGGTGTCGCAACTCGTAACAGCTACGTTTAGTGTGCTTTAAAGTGCATTGTTTTAGGTAAAGTGAACCTTGTTGGCAAAAGTGTTAAACTAGGAAAGAATTCGGAGCTACCACTTAAATGGCATAGCTCCGGCTCCGGTCCTGAATTTGAACTTAGCTCCAGCTCCTGATCTTTAATTTGAGCTCCGGCTCCGGCTTCAGGCTCCGGTTCCGCAGCCCTGATTTTTTGAGCAATTGCATCAGCAAGTGACATAGTCGGCATTCTGCGGCGCAATTTTTCATGAAACGGTTTAATCGCGTTTTTTGTATTTCATTTTTTTAAAGCGTTGAATATATCATTCAGCTTCTGTCTGCTTGAATGCTTATCAGTTCTGCTGTGCATTGGCTACGGCTGGAATTTTGGTACGTCGTGCTATGCAGAGATATTTTTAACCGTAGATACTGGCAATTTGAGATTTCGCTTGGAATACAAAGGATGTTGGTTTCGTTGTTCAGGACGCTTGGTGCCCTGGCTAAGTTGTATTATGTTATTTGATTTTCCATGTAGAAAAAAAGGATCATACAAGTGGTGCGATGGTGGAAACCACGGATATGACGCCAACCTCAGAAACATGCATGTTAGTTAAGTTGTTTTTGGAGATTGTTTCAGAGTTTACGATACATATCTTTGTGAAGTATCAAAACAACTGCAAAGGTTGTATTCAAAGTTTGCAAAATATATTTTATTCCAGGCGTTGTTTGCCGCTCACGGTCCAGGTTTCAAGCGATCATTTAATACAACAGAGCCCTTTGAAAATATTGAAGTTTACAATCTGATGGTTGGTAAGTGCGTTTATATAAATCGACTCGAGAGAGAAATCATTTAAGTTTTTCAGGTGAATGAAGTTTGATTCGTACTAGTTTTGAAACGTTTCCAAAACATGCGTTTATAAAAGATTATTTTGTGCGTTTTAGAGAACTTGTTTTTTTAATCATCCTCAGCTCAGGGAAACCTTTAAGATAATGGGACTCATCAAGCGAAGCAAAGAGAATTTAAACAAGCAGTCTATCATGTCATAAAACACCTGTTTGGACATAAGAATATTGCTGAGAACTCAAACTACATGTTTTAACACCACTTCTGTACCAAAAAACGTGTTTGGCAAGAGTTTGCTTGTGTTTCGTCCTTGCAGAGTTATTGAAGCTTAAAGCTGCTCCTAATAATGGAACACAAGGCTCATTACATCACATCATGAAAGAACCCAAGCCACTGGCCGCTGAGCCAACAAAAATTATTTCGGAGACCTGCTATTATGAAGCAGCGAGGAATGAAAATTTGGGATGTACGCCGTGCAAGGTATGTGCTTGCCAGAGTGTTTTTATAAATCATACGCTGTGAACAACCTATACGGACACAAAGATCAAAACCGCGATGTTTTTGCGATGCTGAAATAAGTCGAAAGATTGTATTACATTATGGAACTCATTTGCTGCACTTTTAAGCATAAATATATGCTTTTCAAGACTTTCTGCTTGAGTTATAGCATAGAATCTGCAAATACTTGTACCCATTAAAACTCTTTAAGACCGCTTTCGCCACTTTTCTTGCAACAATTGGCCCCAACATAACTCGCCAGGCGATTGAGCTAGAGAGCTGTCCAAACCCTCCAACGATGCGGAAGTCTTGCAGTTTCGATTAAAAAAATGGGAAGTTTTGGATTTGAGGTGTTGTGGGTGACGTCATAATCGGGCTGGTTTAGGTTTTTTTGGATTACGTCATCGGACCCTGGGTCCCAACCCTATAAAGAGGGAAGTTTTGTTTCTTGTTTTTGAAAAAACTAGACGAAAATCCGCAACTTTAGAGCCCTTGGTTTGCTTTGTAGCATTTTTGGTTCGAAAGTTATGTTCTAAAAACAACAATTTAATTAATCCCCTAATGAGTCCCTAGGGACTTGGCTAATTAATTATCGGTATTTTTTAATTAGAAGGAAAACATGAAAAATCTAAAATGACAAAAAATACATGAGTAAAGTCATATAGCGATGATAACATACGGTAAATGACGCCATGTAAAAATGATGTAATTTGGTAAATGATGTTTTGTGGTATTTATTTACTCGCATATTTCGCAACACCCACACTGTCAGTAATCACTTTTTTTCAAACATTTGCACTATCCCATGTATTCCTTATCACATTTTTCATTATCAAATCTCGAAACACAAAACTGAAGAATATATTCTGACAGTGATCAAGCCAAGAATTTTCATTTCCTTTAACACTCCTAGGATTGGCAAATCAGATTATTGCACTTTCGCAATAACTGGAAGGATTAGTTAGGCAAACATGTGGAGCCAATTAAAACGTTATGCTAGCAACTATTTACGGTTTTGCAAAAATGTGAAAGTGGTATAGTTTTGCTGTAACTTTTTCATAAACTGACACTATTAAGCTTTGCCCCTGGAAATACATTCTTAATGTTTGTTTTTTACATATTTATTTATGTGCAGCGAAACAACAATATTGCAGCAATATCAGTCGAGCAAAAATATTGCTTTTTAAAAATAATACCGTTATTTTTGTGTTGTCAAGATTTTGTCACTAAGTCTTCCGAAAAAAAGGCAATCGCAAAAATATACTGCCCTGACAGAGCCATGTGCAAACTTTCCAAACGTATTTGTATGATCTTTTCTTGCCTTGCCATAACTGTCTTGTAGAATTCACCGCAAGCAAGCTTCATTGAGCATGGCAAAGAACTCAAACGTAATCTTATGGATTATCTCGAGTTCAGAAAATTGGTATCATTTTCAAGAAGGAATTGAGAATCAATGCATTACAATGGTTTAATTTCAATTGCGGTTTATTTAAAACGTGTAAGTTGCCATTATGAGTTCTTGTTTGATTCAGGATCCATCACAGTACGCAGAGAAACAAACGATTCTCACAACTGAGGAAGGTAAAGTATGTCAATAAAAAGGTTATTGTTTGTTTTCTGAGTAAAATTTCGCATATTTGCTGTGGCGGCCGGAAGATGGCGCCACATGTAAAAAAATGGTCACCATTAGATGGTGCCCATGAGTAACAAGTCACTGTGACAGTCACCACAAGCGAATTATCGTAATTCTCTTATCCCTGTATAATGATATGATAGTGCAACCTAGTAGTAGTAGAGTGAACTCAGTGAGGGCGCTCTATTGCTGCTGTTTGCTTTCCCGTTAGTTTAATGCCCAGAATTACCATCTTTCTCTTGTGCTTGCCTCAATAATTCAAGGTGATGCAGTCAACTGCAACACTGCTCTCGCTGATTGGGCAAAAGTGTCGGAAAAAATGCTTTTTCAATTGCGGTGTGCAAACCAAACAGCCTAGCAACGCTCGTTCAATGTTTTTACTGCAAAACAGACAAAAACAAAGGTTTTCTTCAATACATAATGGACAATCTGGTAAGCATTGATTTGACTTAGTGCTAATTCAAATCATGCACCTAAGTTTCACACTGCAATCACAGCTACTTTGAGTCTGCAGCAAGGTTAAGAAAAATAAAGGAGTGCAGTCTGCAGAAATTATACAATATAATTTTGAAAATGCTTACTATTCCATTGTCATGCATGACATGCTTCAGATTGAATGAAAGCAAACATCCTTTAAAAAACTAAAGGATTGTCCATTTTTCAGAGAAAGCTTCTAAAGTACTTCACATGCTTTATGGTCAGCCTGGACTGCTCCTTGACATAAATGGAATACCCCGTCGTTCGACTTCAGCTTGCACTATGATTCGTCGAGATTACGTGAATGGTTATGATTTAATAAACAAGATGCCCATGTTTGTTTCGTTCACATTGACCAG
>JGI24158J21664_10009896_pt1 | contig 12726 bp, 8 predicted proteins | sample Ectturendosymbi3_FD_21664 | JGI IMG/M metagenome (IMG submission 21664) | reverse complement strand
CCAGATGAGCATACATGCCTTACTGCTAAGTACGCATTATGACTAAAAATGCGGAATTTTTGGAATGAGGGTGTTGATTTTATAACTATAGGCTTCTGTTTACATGCACTATCTTGTAGCTTTCTACCAATTCCCATTGTTTTACGCTGGATACATGTTTATGTTAATGATGGTTAAGTGCAACGTTGAAAGAAGGGTACTATACTTTCTATAGCTTAGGTTTGCTGTTGCGCATTTGACTTAAAAGCAGTTTCGTGGATGATTTACCAAAAAAACAAACTTCCTCCTTAATAAAAAATCGCTCCTTGCTAAGTTAATCGGGTCTAATAATAATCAATTTTAAATGAAACAATGCTACTTTTAGCAAATAAAGAGAATATTTGATTCTATAACTGCCATGAAAAGTATTCTTTTGTGACTGTATATGCACCACCGCCTCTTACATAGTGTCCACTGCACAGATGATGATGCACCTTTTGCTAAGTCTTACCAAAGATCTGTTGAACAGATTCCCTCCCTCCCAATATTCCTCAAATCCTCATCAATCGTGAAGCTCTCAGTCACCAGTCGTTCGACGTTGAATTGTTGGGCGACGGTGACGTAATCGTGTCCGAAATTTGCAGGAGGCTCGAAGGAGACTTCATGGAGTTGGTGACTGAAACGGACGGGTGGGAGCCTGTTTTTTTTCCGCTGAGACATTTCGGTCATTTGTCCCATAATGGTAATAAGACTCGCCGTAACAGTATTCACTAGTCCAGGGATGGGCAAATAACGGCCCGCGGGCCAAATATGGCCCGCTATAGCGTTTTCAGTGGCCCGCCGAAGCATTCAGGAAATATGTTCAAATCTGAAGTTACCTCCAACTTAGCCTCAGCAAACTTAACCAAGACTTGCTTCTATTTCCATAAGAAGGTACGGCCCTCCGCTGAATGTGGCCTTCTCAAAGTGGCCTGAGAGCCAAATTAATTGCCCACCCCTGTACTAGTCTATATTTTCAGTTCTTTAGAAAAAAACAATTCGGCCTGTGTCGGAAAAAAACCTATATGGGTGTATTACAAATTGTTATTTGGATCATTAGACTTGGTCGAGGGCCGATTTGTGACCATTTTAATTGTTGCAAACATTGCATCAAACTAAAAAACACGCAAATTATTCGGGTGCGTTTCAAAGCCAGTGTCTCGCACCAAAATGTAATTGACATTATGACTTCACGTTTAAGCAAATAAATATCGCCATCCGAATCAAACTATTCTATCATTTTGAGTTAACCGCCTTACGGCAACCGACCGTGCGCTAGGGCTTTAATTCTGTGTAGAATTTTCTGAGAAATAAAATGACATTTTATAAGAAGCTGATTAAATCGTCATCAGGATGTTTTTCAATTAAAAAAACCTGGTACTGTTCCTGAACCATCACCGACCTTCAGTGCGCGCAACCCTGACTGTGCGAAAGAGCAACGCGTTCGATAAAAATATTGTCGATAAAAAGACAGAGTTGCGCCTGCAACAGTGTGGTTTGTGAATGTTGCCTATAGCAACCCATTTATCTGTAGCAAGTAGTGGAAAATTTCTGCGTGTTGGATGTGCTGGGGATTTTCTCCACGAGAAGCTGCCACTGCGTTTCGGTCTGTTCGGTGGTCGGCAAACAAAAATTGCGTTCAGCTGCGTGTTGGAGCAATAGTTCAATTTTGCCACTGTCGTTTTCATCGTCGGCCAGTGTTTCACTTCAGTCCAGAGAGCAATACGTCCTGAAATTTCGACCTAAAAACCAACATGCTTTTTTGCCCCATGACTTCGACCGTGTGTTTGCCTCCTTTCACGAGCGGCGATTCAAGCACGTGTGATGCATTTTATGATTTGCAGTCTGCTAGAGGTGCGCGCTCTTCCGGGCGAAGCAGGGACGGACCCTGAAAACGCCGCAAGCATTTCTACTCCTGCAAGTGACGCGTGTCCTGATGCGTCAATCAGCGACAGCACCTCAGCTGTTTCAGCAGAGACCGTAGCGAACCTTGTCCTGCCTGAAACTGATGGACGAGGCTCCGCTAGCGCGTCTGACAGTCGTACATTTCCGTCTCACGGCGACCAACGACGACCTGCGTCGTCGTCTGCAGCGGCATCATCGGAAACTGCCGAGTGCTCGTCACCCAGCGACACTTCGGCGTCCGCTTCCCATTCGCAAAACACTGCAGCAACGAGCGATCACCGTGGCAACGCTGCTGCGGGCGAAGCATTCACGACTGACAGTCGAACTGACGCCGCCCGCAACCCCGCCCCTGAAACATGTCCGGGACGTTCGCTGCCTGGTGCGGCGGCATCCGCTTCACAGTCTGGAATGACAAGCGACACCACGAGTGATTTACCATGCCCCGGGAATTATCTTGCTGCGACGTGCAGTGTCAGCGAACCTGTGTCGTCGACAAGTTCCGACATGGACGACATGAAAGGATTGTGGAGGAGCAGATGGAAGCAGTCGATCAGCAAACGGCTGCCTCGTAAGTTGGCTTTGTTGTGGTCGGTGGCCAGTTAAATTCTGTGCAAAACGAGCACTACTTCTGCGATTTGAGTTGATTGATATTTGAGCATTCCTGTGGATTTGTTCATTCTTCAGTTGGCAAGAGGCTGATGCCTGAAATGTGCCACATGCCGTTTTACACTTTTTTTTCTAACAAGCGCAACTGCAAGTCTTTTTCCCCTCGATTGGAAGGCGAACACTCTGCAACTGGATTGTCTACTCCCCCTTCAGTCATGTATTTGAATAATTAAATTATGTGGCTTAAAATTGTAACCGAAAAAGTAGTGCAAGTGCGAATAGCAAATTGTTTTCGTGAAAAATTTTGTCACTCGCTTTATTGAAACTGTTGGCCCAATGTTATTTCTTGTTTGATCATCATATTTTTTGTAAGACTGATTTCTTCGCGATTTGAAATTCTTTCGAACTGTACAATTACCACCGTTTTACTCTCGTTTGTTCCACTCACAGCGAACTCTTATTACTTCGACGGGGGTCATCGGTACATTTTTCCGGGAGCTGAAGTTGCTCCGGAAGAGGAAACCGAATCGTCTGACGACGACGACGAAGACGATGACGATGACGACTGCCGGGAAACTTCACCGCCTGGTAGCTTGTTGGTTTGCCTCTGGAATAGACTTCACCTTGATTCTGTTTCGTCGNTGCGTGTGTGTGAAACTACAGTTCGCGTGCTTTTCCNAAGTCATGCTTTGGTTCTTCATCACCCGTGAGCTTTGCTTGCAATTTACAGGACTGAAGATGCGTAAATGACGCCAAATCGATTTTCTAGTCAAACATTTGCGAGCAGATTTAGCGTCGCCTTTGTGGAGACTTGCTGATAACCTCAAAAAATTGGAAACTTAACGTGGTAACTTGTGTAGTGAAGTTGAGTTTTTTATTTTGCAAATGCTGCAAATTCAATTTTTGTACCAGAATCGTCCGCCTGGCAACTGTGATAAAAGATTCTGAAAAAAGAATCGCAGAGATCCAAACATTCAGTGTGTGCTGGATGTCAGCTTAAGTGTACAGGCTTCTATTTCGTTCGTGTAGCCTTTGATACCCGCGCGATTTGTTCGAAGCTTTTTGCTGCTTAACGCCGCGCCAGTGATATTTAATGAAATGCCAAAATTCAGAAGCGCTGTTGCTGGTCTTTCGAATGCCCTTACATGGTATATGTCTTCACCCTACTCTCACAGAACCCCTGCCACCCGTCAACGAACTCCCATCATCTTGTCACTCTGCTCAAACGTCAAGTTGTTCGATTGGCTCGGACGACGGCAAAGCTGACGAAGCAGAGGCTTTTGATACAAGCAGTTGCGGTTTAAGCAAAACTGACATGCTTCCGAACGACTGAATCCCTGACTTCCCACCTTTGGTAAAATCTTTTCCCTACAGTTAAAAAGATTGGTTGAACTTTCGAAAGTTGACGAAGCGTCGGGCAAGTGCGAGAGCGGCGACGCAACACCTCGGGACATGCTTTCACTGCCTGAAGAAGACGGAAATTAAGTTCTGCTTCTGTGCAGCTCGCTCGGCAGTGATGTTTTACTATATTACAGTAGTACATCCAGGTGTCCTACTGTCGTTTGCACGTTAGTACTGTCGGAACTACTCCCCCATAGGTCCGAGCGCTAGTTGATGCACGAGGTTGATTCCCGGCAGGAGTTAGTGAATCTTTCAACTGTGACGCGATCGCAAGGGGTTCGATAGCAAAGGACTTGGACGGTACGACGCAGTTCATATTTTGTACTAGAGAAGTGTTTTAGGCATTTTTGTTGTAGCTTGCCTGTGTTGGATGTTCGCGATTGCTCTAATGCCCATCGTCGTGCTGAGCGGTGGCATTGACGAAGAGCGCTGTATAGTGCATTTCCTCAGCAGTGTTTATTGAGCAACCGCGGTAAAAAAGATAAAAGTGTTTATTGACCTGAGGTAGTTGTGCTGTTCGCTTTAACAAGATTTGATTTCTTCGCTTTTAAGACCAGTGTTGACGTTGTTTTTGCATTTGCGCTGATGAAGTGCAGTCTCGATCGAGACAGCAACGCAATTGCTGCTCGAGTATCAGTGCGAACCGTGCTTGTTGATAGGAAACTGTTACGAAACTGAAAAAGTATTGAATTTGACCAAAATGTACGTAAAGTATTGAAAAAGTATGCAAGTTCTAAATTCAGCCATTTGTTTATTCAAATTTTGTTCTTCAGTGCTGACAACCGTTCTGCAGATGTTTCATGCATTGCGTTTCAGTGAGCAAAATTTTCGAAAATTTAAGCTAACGGATAGTACCAGAGGCTTAATTTACTATTGAAAAGGTGTTGAAAAAGTATGGAAAATTGTTTTAGAAAATGTGTGGGGACCCTGGACTTCGCAAAGCTGGGGAAATGTTTGAAACAGTTGTATTTACCTGGACATGTCCTTAGGATTGTTTTAGAGCGTGTCACGTGACTTGCTGATGCCTCAAATTCATTTTTCTCGTGGCGCAAATCCACGCCCAAATAGTATTTTGTCTGCTTGTCCACAGCCAACCCAGCGCTAAACGTGCACAGGATTCCTCAGTTATGCATGTGCTTGCAATACAAGAAATTGGGTTTACAAACGATAGACAGTGCGCGCTCGGGGCAGTCCGTTGTTTAGACTGGTTTTCATTCAGTTCCACAGTCAAACCCATGACGTTTGTGCGCTTGTCGTTCAGTGCCTAGCGCGTCAAATGGCGTAGGGCAGTGGTTCCCAAACTGGGGGTAAATTACCTCCCGTGGGTAATATGCAAGTCTTCAGGGGGTAACGCAAAACCAAAACTACGTTGTTGTTCTGTATTATGAGCGATCACTGCAAAAGAAATTTTCGACCTGAAATGCGAACAATTTTTATTTGGGGTAATAAGACATAATCGATACCTTGATTTGGGTAACGGCTCGAAGAAGTTTGGGAACCACTGGCGTAGGGTTTGGTGAATATTTCAATATTTCCAGCAAATATACCTAGAAACTTCTAAATAACCCTGGTTTCGAGTAAATCTATGACGTGCATGTGGTTCTTCATGCGCTGGTGTCAAGCTGTCCTTGTACACACAACGAAACTTGCTGATGTTACCTGTCTGCGCTCGCTGCTACCGTGACGGTTATTTAGCATTCGACCGTGATTATAATTATAGCACGAGTGCTCATTCCGCTGCTTCCCGGTACATTGTTTTCCGCTGGGGCCGACCCTTCTTGCTGCCCGTATGAGCGGTAAGTGTGGCGCATACTGATTTGTATGCGTCGTCAGACGTACGTTTGTGTCTCGGTCGTTTAAATGTGTTTCATTCGGAAAAAGTTGCACACTTGTGTGGTTATCAGTTCAACTTGTTTCAAAGGAAAAGCACCTTATTCGCCGTGGATTAAGTTGTCGACAGCTTATTTTTTGCTTCACTAAAACAGGTTTGACAGCACGGTAGATTGAAGGAATGATTTTCCGCTAGGGTTGCCAAATGCGTTTTGTAAAAATACCGGCTATTTTGCCAACAGTGCCAAATCTAAGCTGTGTTGTAATTCGTAAGCGGCATAGAGAAAACAGATAGGCAGTCAGTATTGTTAAGCCACAATTAATAATTTTCCCCTATTTTGGCTGGCTCATTACATTCGGTGTGTGTGTGTGACGTGACCATCGCACCAAGGATTGCGTCAACAGCAGAAAACTTTCCTGAAGGAAGTACCCTGACAAGATTCACAACTACTAGAGTCATTATAATTTGAGAAATTCTGCGTTAGTTCTTGAAGTTACGGCAAATTATTTATTTTCAAAATACCGGCCATCTGGCAACCCTATTTTCCGCGCAAGTCCTACCTCGAATCTAAGATCTTCCTTGGTTAGACATGCACATAAACCGCGGTCCAGGTTAAAGGTTATCAAATTCGTTTTTGCTTCTACCACCACGCTCAAGCGGAAAGGTTGTTTCGCTGTGTGCTAAACGCAAATGTGTGAAACTTCATGAGCTGTGCCAACTTTTTTGGTAATTTCACGACGTCATCAAATTAACATCAGCCAGTGTGGGCATCAGAATAGTTGCCTCTGGCAATTACGTTTCAGCAAACTCCAGGCTTTGTGAGAATACCTGACGACTAATTGGCTCTGCAGGGCCGAAAATCGGCTCTCATACTTTTTGAAACAAAACAATTTTATTCAATTCTGATGTTGATAAATAATATTTTCAAAATGGTTTCCATCATTTTCAATACAAAATTTGATGCGCTGTGCAAAATACAGGGGAACTCGATGGAATAGGTCTGCCTTGCCGTCGATTTCAGCACACTGACTGGTAATGCGTTTTCTCATGCGGTTTAAATCTGTAAATGATGACCTCTTCCAATCCAGTGAGAAAAAGCGCCATTCAGCCAATCTCTGACAACTGTAGCAAAATGGGTTGGGGCCCTATCCTGTTGAAACCAGTCCGAAAGTCCGCCTATGCGCTCAGTTTGAGGCGTTAATTTGTCTCGCAGCATGTTCAGATAAGTCTCACCCGTTATCTGTTCGTCAAAACCATCATTTAAATAAATAAACCTATGGGGAGGAAAAATAACCCAAACAAATAAAATAGAAAACCCCCATGTACCCAGACTTTGTGGACACCTTGTAGAAGAGTATTAACATGTAGATTTGTTCAGTTCATTATAGCCCAAATTTGAACCGCTTTTGAGCAATGCTGTTTGACTTACAAACTAATAATCAAGTAGTGTGTTGGTTAGTTTGAGTATGAATCCAACCATTTCTGTTAATTGACTCTACGTTTAAAAAAGTGACTGCTTTTTGTAAGGGGTTTCGACCACGTATTGTGATTCAGGGTTATCAAGCTTGCAATCGGACGTATTTCTTTGGACCATATTCCCCGTTCGGAAAAATCAACTCAGTTCAGACTTTCCTCAAAGTCTATTCATGAAGTTTAACGTATACCAACCGGATTTAAAAAGAAATACGTCAAAAGCTGCAGCCAACCACGATACTTCAAGTTTTCAAAAAAATGCAGCCTCAAAAACTATACAATTTGATATAACTTGGCAGTCATAGGCGTACGAGGCGGGGGTAAGGGGCTGCCGCTTTCCGGCTTGAAAAATTGTAAGGCAAACTCTGTTTTCAGGGCAAGCGCAAGTTGCTCAAAAATCCTGAATGTAAACAGTATATTCAATACAGTGAAAAACTTCAAGGCAAGCGCAAGTTGCTCAAAAATCCTGAATGTAAAAAGTATATTCAATACAGTCATGGGCGCAATTTGTTGGGGGACTTGTCCCCTCCACTTTTTCAGATGGGGGGACATAATATGCCATGTCCCCCCACTTTTTATCTTCAGGTTTTGTATTTGGAGGGGTTTCAAAAATAAAAGTGATGTTTGTCACGTTTTGTGTGAAGAGCTTTTCATGATAGATGGTAGGCCACACACAGCCAACTTGATGTTGAAACAGAGTTTTTTCGTGGAAGGTTGATTCCGTTAGTTTATAAATTTTAGCTTCGATAAAATAGTTTTTAGCATTTTCCAAGTTTCTAGGGACGGTGAAAGATGTTTAACTGCTTCTGTCCGAGATTTTACCCTGTGTGGTACACTGTTAGAAAGCTTATTTTCTTTAACAGTGAGAGTACTACAGCTGCACATGTGAGAGACCACAGTACAGCCATGATTTGTTCCGTGCAGAAATGTAAATGTATTTGCTGTAACGTTGGCTGTCACGTATTCAGAAACAGACAGCGTATAATTCAATGATGCTAGTGTATATAATATTAGAAAGATAGATTTTCATGCAAATAATTGCGAATCTTTCGTCGAAGACAAAAAGCAGCACTATTGTGGAGACTTGGTTTTGCAATGAGGAGTTTAGCAAAAGACTGTTTTCAACCATTAGCGAACAGAATTTCAATCAAAACATTGGAGAAATAGCCTACAGTATTTACCTAGCTGTATGTTGACCTATTGCTCAAAACGTAGGGACTTGACTCGGAAATAAGGACAAAATATACAATTATCCTAACTTCTTGTAATGTCGTGACAATGGTGACCAACAAATCCAAAAGATATTTTTTCCTTCACTCTTGCACATTGTGCTTGTGCTGAATGCATTGGTTGATAAGTCATCTGATTTGCTTGAGTTTAACCAAACCCACATTGCAGCAGTGTTTTCATCCAAGTGGGAAACATTTGCTTTACAGTACATCACACCTAGTTTTGTTAGACATTCTTTTCGTGTTGAACGTGAAACTTGGTACTTTTTTCACCAATTCACCGTTGTGCATTTTGATTTAATCTCAAATACATTCTTGTGTCGTTATGCAAGTAGAACTCTGAGAATGAAACTTTTGACATGGTGCAGAGTCACAAGACTGGCCGGGCTTTTAAGTTCGGGCCGGGCTCGGGTTTAAGTTTGTCTAAATATTTCGGGCCTGCATACAAAACTTTTTTGTAACATTAAGAGTAACGATTTTTTTCTTTCATGACGTAGATTTGTTGTGCACACCGCGGTAGCTTCTGTGAGTGAAGTGATTGTGATTTTTCTTCAGCTAATTCTGTTTGCAAACACATCTGCGTTCTTTTATTCTCTGCTGGGATTAGTCTCACACTGTTTTTGAGAAGGTGACAGTGGTGAGGAAATTAGCTTGTTTTAAGAAGCCTACAAGCCGGCTTTTCATATCTATAGAGCTATCCTAGAAAGGTTCTTTTATGCCTATAGCGCCATAGTAGATGGTTTCGTGATAGTTTTTTTTCTTGACAAACACTCTATTCCACACTCCGCAGTATTATCGCTGACTAACATTCTACGTTTGTGCCAGGATATGCCAATATTTTGGTCAAGGTGGTTGCTATTTTCGGTGTGATAAACCGTGTTCCTGCACCTGCACACAACGTTTTTTGTTACTCCGCAGTTGCGCATATCTTAACTCCCTCGATAAATTTGGCTTTCAGGCCTAAATCGTGTTTCAAAAATTAATGTCGGGCTTGAGCCGAGTTCGTGCTCGGGCCGTGTTCAGGCTTCAAAATGAGTTCCTCTTACAACTCTGTGTGGGTATGTAGGCAAGGGCCAACAAAGGGAGGTTTTAAATGATACATCCTCCACCCACCAACAGTAAAAATAGATTGAAATCTTTTTGTGAAGTAGACTACGCTAATTATAGGCTAAATGTTTCTGCTGCTGGTAAGAGGATATCAATGGAGATTTTGGTAGGGGTGGGGCTGCATGCATGATGGCCAGTTGCATTGAAAAGATTTGTAGCTTTTCTAAAAACGAAAGTGTCCAAGAAATATATTTATCGTCTTTGTAATGTTAAGCGACTTGAAAGCGTGATTAGTGTTGCTCTCAAAACACCTCTAGAAATAACATTGGGAATCTGTATATATAAAATGTCACTTCTGCATCGACCCGATGACTACTTTGGTTTCACACCAAGCTGTCCACCCGCATTTTACAACAAAATTGCGCCCATAAATACAGTGAAAAATTTCAGGGCAAGCTCAAGTTGCTCTAATATCCTGAATGATAAAAATATATATTAAATACAGTGAATTCAGGGGACACTGTGTTTTTCAGGGTAATCGGAAGCTGCTCAAAAATCCTGAATGTAAAAATATATTCAATGCAGTGAAAAGTTGTGAAAAGTGAAAAAAAGTAACGACAGTACCACCACTAACAAGCTAGGAAACCGTGAAAACGCATGCAGTCAAGTACACGAATACCAAAAACATGCTACGCAAAACGCATTTGATAGAAGGTGCAGCCTGTGCGATATTATAGGCAGCGCATCGCTATTTTTGCAGTTGAACATTTGTATTCTCGAACGCGCAGATAAACATTTTGACTGGATATCCGCAATGAGTTGCTTTAGTGTCAGTACATTATGATAAACTTTTGTTCTCTCACACTGCTTCTTTTCGTGTTGACGGAAATTTAGGGGCTGAGAAAATGTTGGTTATAAGTTCATAGGCGTAGCCAGTGGGATGCCGAGAGGGCCATAGCCACCCCAAATTCCCACAGATCTTGTTTTGTGCTTCGGTAGGTGATGTCCCAAACAAATACTGTTGCTCGCTAAGTCACAATATTTGGCCCCTCCCAAAATTTGGGGCTGGCTACGTCACTGTTTGGGTCACTCAAACGATGTTAAATCAACCAAAGCGCTTGTTATGCGAGCGGTTGTATAATGCAAGTCCTTGTTGAAGAAGAAAATAATCATATGTATATTTGCTGGCTTAAAAGTATGATACACGAAGCCTTGAGTACGGAAGTTTTGTTTTTCCCTGCAACCAACATTGCAAGAAAAATGGTTCAGATAATTGTGCAACTTCAGCCCTTCTTAATATGAAACTGGCCTGACAGAAAAGGAAATCGACCGCAAATCACGTAAACGATTGATTTGCTTTGTACTGTCTGTGGGGTTAACCACATGCACCACCCTTTCTGTCCCACAGGTTCATCGCACTTTGTGCCTCAAAGGACCCATCACATACATTATTCAACGGGAAACCCATGACAAATAGCTGTTGATATAACGTATACGGTTTTATCCTGTTCTTTATGCCATTTTTATCCACTCAGTCCCACACTATGTCTATTTCGTCCAAAAGCCTTTGTTTTATTTACGAAAATGCAAACACACACGATTACATTTTTGTACTAAGATTGGGTAAATTATGTTTTTGATTGATCAAACCCCGTGCATCTGCTTTTTGCTGCAGTGCAAAAACAGTACATTAAAGCAGTACATGACGAACCATGATTTAGTGTTGCACCAACATAAATCACCCAGTAACGGAAAAACCAAGCAACGATAAATTCATTGAAGAATGAACTAATTCTATCATGTATTAAAAAGTTGTATAAAAACAAAAAGCAATGCTTGCAAGTACGCGAAGATGTTTTCGTGCGTCCGCGGCTTGCTAGCTCAGCATGGGCTAAGAGTCTGTTGGCTGAGGCCCAACAGAGCTTGCGGGCTGAGCTCCATGAATTACTGTCCAAAAAGATTCTGGAGTGACGTCAGCTATGCAACATTTCACTCACATTTTTCTAATCCAGCAACTTGAGTCAGCGAAAACATTTGCTGATAAGGAAGTTGATCCTCTCTCTGAAAAAGTTGAGAACCACTGGCCTAGAAATTCCACTGCGTTTTATATGAATGCATAGTGAGTAATTGGTCTTTGTAACATTTTCGAGCGTGACGCACCGCGATAAATAAACTGAAGCACAACAGGTGGCAACATTCGAGACACAGAAGCGCAAGTTAGAGTGCAGCTTATTATGTTAAAAAGAACTGACATCCACTACGGGCTTGCATTCGTTCCAAATTTTTAGGGTTTACACTGGTTAACCTGTTTTTAGCGTATATTTTCTTGAAGTCACAATTTAGTAGTTGAGTCTTCGTGACAAAACCCAGGGTTGCTGAAATCAACGGAAGTTTCCTCATCAGAAGCGCTGACTGTTTCGTCTTTATTTCTGAGATAAAAATGCCACAAATTAAATGTAGGCTACGTCCTAATAAGAAAGACTGCTTCGGTAGTTGAACATCACTGTTCGCAACTAGCCGAAGGTGTGTTGCTTTGCGCATAACAGATGAAACAAACCAGTCGTAGGAAATTAAATGAGGCATGGATTCAAGTGAACAACTGGTTTCAAGAGTAACGTTTGTCTGTTTCCGAAGTCTTAGTTGACAAAATACACATTTGAAATGCCTGTCAAAATGACGTAAACAATTTAAGTTTCGCTACCGTTATTTCAAGCCTAAGTCGTTTCAACTTGGGGATGTGTGGAGTTGTCACTTGTATTGTTTATTGCTTTCAGAACTTATTTTTTGCTTTAACTTGTTTGCGTAAGGTCCTTGACTTGAAGACGGTTCTGTAGCAGGAATAACCGTACTCTAAGAATTTAAACCGCCTTATACATCTCCTGCTTTTCCAGTGATACCACTTGAGGACTAACTACCGACTACTAAGATTGCAACAAATCATCGTTTCACTTCTTCTCATGGCTTCATGGTTTTCCACTGTATCCTCAGTTCAAACTGATCCCCCCAAATTGAAACTCCACGCCTTACCACTGGATTTACAAGTTTGATGGGCAGTAGAGCAGGAGCGTAACGAAGTTAGATGGCGTCCGGGCAGTGGCTAAACTAGCACATTGGGCCAGGGGGGGTCAAATCGCTGTTGTAGGGGCCCGTGTTAAAACCGTAAAGTATATGACGTCATCGTACTCATTCAACCTTGGTACGACCTTTCTGCAACAT
>JGI24158J21664_10009893_pt1 | contig 12728 bp, 9 predicted proteins | sample Ectturendosymbi3_FD_21664 | JGI IMG/M metagenome (IMG submission 21664) | reverse complement strand
TTGCAAACTTCCATAAACAATGTCAAAATTTTGCAGAGAAGTGCCACACTACATCGCATCGTACTTTAACAGATTAACAAAATCACGGTAACGGGGGAAAATGGGCAAAGAAAAATAGACGTCGCGGCTGGACCTGGTCAAGAAAAGTGTTGATGTGTTAAAATTGAAATAGCATATATGACATAAATGTTATAGTAGCCTGTACTTTAGTGAGAGCAAAATATTTTTCATTCTTGCGTGCGCCCATGTCCATGCAGGTTCATAAACGTAAAGGACACAGCTGCCCTGCTGCTTAACTAGGCAAGGCAAAAATTATGAATGTCATCCAGCGAAATAATAGCATTGTAAGCTCACTTCCTTCGTCATTTCGGTTTGGTTGACATAACACTGCACTTGCGCTCGCCGCCCCATTGCAGAGCTTCCTTTACAGCTTTCGGCTTGATTACGAGTGGTAGCGGTATACTGTCTAATGCCCACCACAGCAGCATGTTTAGTCATGAATATGACCGTAGCTGGGGGACAAATGAGCTATGCCCACTCTCCATAAAAGAAACGGTTGTGTTATCATGTAGCCTACATACAGATCAACTCCAATGATTTGCAGTCTTTTTTATTTTCGTATCGTTATTTTGCTAAAATATCCTCATCAAAAAGGCCATAGCACGGTTGACTGAGCACGATGATGTAATAACACCACTGCTCAGTGAGGCCCCGCGCCTTGGTCTTGCATTGGACTCCGCACATGCTAGGGCCGGCCCTGATGCCTGCCATACCATAGATAAGCCACTGGGCGCCAATTCCTAAACTTGTCGAGTCCAGGTAAAATGCGAATGCATTTTGACATGACACGCCATCAATCAAACAGACACTACAAAGTTCGATCACTCATTCACATTTAAGACTTCAAACCAAATCATTTGTTATATTACAAAGCATGAACAGAGAAAACACATTGGTTGTAAAGCTATATAAAAGCGTTTAGCAACTTTGCTTAACATGGGAGTAAGCATGCACTTTGTGTAAGTGAGAAACAAGACGGGAAGAGGGCTGGAAGGTTCTGAAATAAATGAACATAGCTCCCGGTATGCGCTTTTATTCAACCAATGCATCCGAAGATTGGAAAGCTGCGCATACTAGTGGCAGACGATTTCAAGAAGAGTGGCTGATAGAGTTTGCATGGCTTGCAAAGCAGGATTCTGCTGGTGTTGTGTATCCCTTCTGCAAACTGTGCAAAAAGAAAATTAGAAACCGCAAAGCAGCTGTTGTAGACCTACAACCTAATAATACGGTGGACCACAAAAGAAATGAAAACTCAGTTGCAGCTGTTGGAAGTTGAATATTCCAGTGGTCAATAAATCTGTCACTGCTAAAGTTTCAAGAAAGTAGAAGTGGAGGTTGCAGCTTCTTTATGATGCCACTGCACAACAGCAACTATTGATCATCTAAGTCAGGGGTGGGCAAATAGAGGCCCGCGGGCCAAATGTGGCCCACCACAGCGTTTTCAGTGGCCCGCGGAAAAATTCAGGAAATTTGTTCAAATCTGAAATTTCCTTCAACTTATCAGAGTAAATGTTATTGCTTACTGCTGTGGCTAACTTAACCAAAACTTGCTTCTATTTCCATTAGAAGGTACGGCCCTCCGCTGAATGCGACCTTCTCAAAGTGGCCCGCGAGTTAAAGTAATTGCCCACCCCTGATCTAAGTGAAGTAGTCAAAAAGCATAGATAAAACAACATTAAATTTTACGTTTTTCGTTACAGGTAAATTTGATATATTTTCAAACTAGATTTGGTACATCCATTGTAATAAGAGTTAGCAACATTGGGCTAAGGTGGCGGCATCCGAAAGTTCGCCTAAAAAAGTTATGTAAGTTATTTACCTTTTCTAGGGTTTTCAGTTAATAAGAAAGTCTTTTAAATGTTTATTGCTCCAGCAAGTATTTCAGTATCTACAAGATGATTCCCTTGAGGGACTTGTTTTTTGTCTTTTTTCACAGAATACAAAAATAAGTCTAGAATATGTAAGAAGCATTAAACGAGCTTTGGATTAGTACCGTTCACAGAAATGTTGGGATGCAACTCAACTGTTGTGAAGAGCTTCTTGAATAATTGCACACACCCTAATTCGGACGACGCTTGTTGGTCGTTGTGCCACCAACTGCTTTGCATGACTCTTAGTTTCCCAGCAGCTGTAGTTGTTTCACTTCTGGGACTTTACCTTCTGCTTGCAGTCTTAACATACGAATGGCAGCGACGGAATGAGCAGGTGGAACCAGTCAATCGCCTTTATATCGTACCAGTTTTTTGTTGTTCTGCTTTTTGTTTCATTGCATTGATGTCTATGAAAGCACAACAGTGGGACTGCAGGTTTATCAGAGTGTTCGGCACATTCTTTTATGCCGCAAGCATTCTTTTGGTGTACACTGTGATTTGGTTGAGGCAAAGGCAGTTTTACGTGAACCCTTTGTTAAATGAATCTCGAAGCGTTTTCTGTCAGATCTTAAATGTAGCTGTGATCACAGGAATATACGTCTTCCTTCTCACTAATACCCTAGCAAGTGCATACAGCTTTCATATGGAAAGCACTATCTACGGTTGTGCAACAGTTTACGTGAAAAACAAGTTTTTTAAGCAGTTCCTCATGCCGCTTATCACGTCTACACTTGTTCTGGACGGTGCTTTTCAGCTGATACTTTTGGCACTGACTCTGTACCCTCTGATCTCCAATCCTAATAATCTATGCCGGTGTTGTGCATCGGAAAAATGTCAAAACAATTTTGATACGATCACAGATGACATCAGAGGAATGATGACGAAACTGGCTTTCTGTACTGCCGTATGTATCGCCGCTACGGTCGGTTTTGGATACCTTCTTTACCGATCAATTAATGGAGGGATTTGCTTTTTCTGGATTTTATGTTTGGAGTTCCATCTCATTATACTTAATTTCACGTTGGTATATTCGTTCTCCAATGGACTGTTCAGGCTGCTGCCTGTCGAACGGATTTGGAGCTGTAAGAAGAATACATGATTTACATGAAAGCGTGTGGAAAGTATTTCGGCAGTACTGCATAAAGCAGGGGTTCCCAACATGTCTCTGACCACACACCCCTTCAACATTTCGACAAATGAGGATGTACCCTTAAAATTTCTTTCGATGGCATAGATCGACTTTTCCCAAATATTTTATCATGACTAATCATAAATATTGATCAATAAGCATATAATGGTTTTTGAAAATAGTATTCACTGATATAAGTATAAAAATTTGGGAAAAATATTATAAAAATTTTTATTCCCTTTATCTCTACCCTCAAATGTACCTTTTAAAGATAGGTAAATGTACCCCTAGGGGTACATGTACCAGTGTTAAACATGATCCGGTTTCCTGATTGCAATCCAAGCGGATTCTGTAATTCAGAACCGGATCGGACTGGATTTCGAAAAAGACTTTACCGGATCAGATATGGATATCCAGATTGCGTTGATCACTGCAGTTAAATGCTTAATTTGAGTTTCATCGGATATAACGCGAATTGGATCAAATTATTATTTGGACAATGTTACCGGATTTGGATCGGACTGGATTTCACGATGAAAATAATGCACTGGATTAGGATTGCAAAAATCTCCTATCCGTTTATCACTAACACGTAAACCCCTCGAAAGATTTCTTTTTGTTTTTATGCAGAATTTCCTTCTTTCTGTTGTTTGAAGTCATGGGAATTTAAGTCTGGTTGTCTGACCCCTACTTTTTCTCTTCAGGTTTTGTATTTGGAAAAGGTTCCAAAAATAAAAGTGACGTTTGCCACGTTTTACGTGAAGTGCTTTTCATGTTAGATGTTACACATAGCCAAGTTGATGTTGAAATAGAGTTTCAAGTATCACTAGATACCTATGTAGTATCACTGTCAGTGATATCACTGGATTCTATTAGTTTATCAATTTTAGCTTCAATAAAATGATATTTAGCATTTTTCAAATTTCATGAGACCGCGAAAGATGGTTTACTGCTTCTGTCCGTCATTTTACCCTGTGTAGTATACTGTTAGAAAGGTTATTTTCTTGAAACAGTGATAGTTTCACAGCTGCACATGTGAAAGACCACAGTATAGCATTGATTTGTTTCGCGTGGAAATGTATCTGGTTTTGCTGTAACGTTGGTTGTCACGTATTCAGAAGCAGGCAGCGTAAAATTTAATGATGCTGGTGTATATAGGCATATCATATTTTTGTTATTGAAAACCGGGACGCTTCAGGACAACGAGCCTTGGAAGGAAATCAAACAAGTTCCGGTACGAAACAAATCCTTTCAATAACCTATAATTGCAAAAAGAACACCCCCTCTTACTAGCCAACTTTACTGAACTAGCCAATGCGCTAACAATCAACCCATTACTGGACTAGTTACCCACTACAATGACCTATCAATTACCTTTAGATCTGAAACAACGAAACAAGATCAAGCATCATTCTTCAGCAAGTTGGTTAAACTGACTAATCATAGCATGCTAATATTCGTGTAGGGCTATGCTGCCTGACTGAATGCCTTACCGGGATTTTTTGGTTCATCAGTCGGGACGCCGGGACAAAGCCTTTAAACCGGGTCTGGCAGGACGTCTGGTAAACCTAAGTGTGTATAATGTTAGAAAGTTACATTTTCAGGCAAATGTCTGCAACGCTTTTGCCGAAGACAAAAGCAGCACTATTGTGGAGATTTAGTTTTAGGATGGGCAGTTTTGCAAAAGCCTATCTTCAACCATTAGTAAATAGGATTTCAATCAAAACGTTAGAGAACTATTTACCTACCTATATATTGACCTATTGGTCTAAACATAACGACTTGACTAGGAATCAAAGATAAAATATACATTTATCGTCACGTCTTGTAATGTCGCGACAATGGTGACCAACAAAACCAAACTATATTTTTTCTTGACTCGTACACTTTGTGCTTGTGCTGAAAGCATTGGTTCGTAAGTCATCTGATTTACTTGAGTTTAACCAAAAACATAATGCAGCATTATTTTCACTTTTGCTTTACAGGCAGGCTGGGGAGCATTCGGAGGCAGTGCTCCCCAATTTTATTGTGTCCAGAAAAATTTGTTTTAAACATATAGTAAAAACTAAAATCTTGTCCCCGTAAAAATGTATTTGCTCCAAAACTTAATACCTGATCACACCTAGTTTTGCTGGACGTTCTTTTCGTGTTAATCACGTGAAACTTGTACATCTTTACCAATTCACCGTTGTACGTTTTTACTTCTGTTGAATCTCAAATATATTTTCGTGTCGTTATGCAAGTACAACTCTTAGAATTAAACTTTTGACATTAATTTCATCCATTAACATCTAAGGTTCAACGTGAAAATTGATTGTGGAAAGACTGAGCTAAGTTGCATCACACAAAAAAGTCACAAGACAACAATCACCAAACGACCAAGTATGCAGAAATGACACTGTAGGCTAGATGGGTATGTATGCAAAGCCCATCAAGGGGAGATTGAAAGGATGCATCCACCACCTGGTAAGAGGATATCAATAGAGATTTTGGTAGGGGTGGGGCTGCAGGCATGATGCGTAGTAGCATTGAAAAGATTTGTAGCTTTTACAAGGAGCGGAAACGTGCAAGAAAAATATTTATCGTCTTTGTAACGATAAGCAACTTGAAAAAGACTTCAAATCGCGCTGTAAACCACAACTCTTATAAAATGCATGAAAACTGATATTTTCTACTATAAGAGTGATATGCACGTGCGACCAATGCGATTCAGCAGTTTGTGCACTCCAACTGACAGCTCTGATAAAGCCCAATTGTTGTATTACCGTGATTAGTCTTGCTTTTAAAACACCTCTATAAATAGATTGGAGATCTGTATTTATAAAACTTTTGCATAGACCCGATGACTTCACTGATTTCACATTAAACTGTCCCCCTAACGTTTTACAACAAAATTGCGCCCATGGGCTATACTGTAAGTTTGTACTTGTGCAAGCTGAATACAAATTGTCAAACAAAGTTATTGCAAACTCAATTTATGTTTCATTCATTTCATTTCTTAGTTTTACTTGTTTCATTTCTTGTGTACTGAACTAAACGAGGTGCATTACTTTTGTTAATGCATCGTTTCATAAGCTTTAAAACTGCATTTTGATGACATTTTTGTATAATTGTATTCATTTCTGCATTGCATGAACTATCTGCGCTGCAAAATGACAAATCTCTTTGCAGTAGAGTCCAGTTCAATGGACAACTATCCTTAGCAGTATTCTTGTTTTGAAAATTGTGCCAAAAAGAAAGCCTTGCTTTCAAAAGCATTAATGCAAAATGCTGCAAAACAATTCATCCAAATCAGGGGTGACTAACCTATTTGCTATTGCGGGACACTTTGTCAGTTACCGCTGAGTAAGCGGGCCGCAAAACTTTTTAGTCATACTATGAAACCTGTTAAAAACGAACAAAATTGTTCATCAACCGAAACAAGCAACAAGCGAAAGTAATAAAAACTCATGCGAAACATATAGCTGAAGTTATTTACCACAATATTGAAGTATGCAATATTAAAAAATAATAAAGAAACATTTAATAAAATTTTTGCTCAGTGAGAAATTTGGAAACTATTTTGCTTTACTAAGCGCGTAATATTAGAATGAACTGACGATGTGGCAACTCTCAACTGCATACTAAAAATTTCGTCTGTTACCCTTGACCTGTAACAACTTTTTGTGATGTTCATTTTAGAAAAAAATTGTTCGCATAGATATGTGCTTCCAAAAATAGATGACCATTTGAGAGCGCTAGCTCTCAAGTTTGAAAACTCTTCCTTTGATACATAAACACGATGAAATTTAAGCAATGGCTTGTTCAGATACATAGCTTTCAGGGTGTCATCACTTTGTAGTTTTATGAGTTCGAGTTGGAGCTGAGAGGGTGCAGAAGCAGGTTTAACATTGAAGGGGATAGAAAAGATATCAAGCTCCAGCTGCTTGCTTTTGATATCATGAAATCTATCATTAAAGCTTTCCAAGAGACCGGAACATTCCAAAGCATATTGAGCACAAGAAGTTGAATTGTATTTTTTCATCGTGGAAAAATGCGTGCAATCGTTATCTTTCAACTGATTTTCCCAGAGGCTCAGCATTGACATGAAAGATTTGATCTTGGAAAACATCGAGTGCAATAGTTGATCTGGTCCTTGAAGTTGCACGTTCACGTCATTTAAATGCTTTGTGATATCTACCACAAATCCTAAGTCGCACAACCAGTTTTCATCCTCCAGCTCAGTCAAAGGACATTTCCTCAAATTTCTAAACTCAATAATTTCCGGCAAAAGAGAATGAAAGTGCCCAAGCATATTCCCACAACTCGCCCAACGAACAGCAGGGAAATAAAGAAAATCATCATAATCAGCGTCAAAGTCTTTGAGAACTTGCTTAAATATGCGGTTGTTTTCTTTTTTTAAAAAAGTTAATACAGTCTGTAACCACAGATACCACATGATTGAACTTCACAGATTTTGCACAAATGCTTTGTTGGTGAACAATACAATGAAAAAATACCAATGTATCATGTCTAATTCCTCTTGCATCCATTTCCTTCTTCAACAATGATACCATCCCTTTATGTTTTCCGACAATAGCTGGTGCGCCATCAGTAGCAACACCACACAGCGTATCTAACGGCAGATTGAACTTGCCTAGGGCTTGAAGGAGCTTTTGAAGCAAGTCCTCTCCGCGAGTAGTTTCGTGCATCGATTCCAGAGACAGCAAGTTTTCATCAATTTGAAAATCTGATGTAACCCCTCGAAAAAATATTGCCAGCTGCCCAGTATTCTTGATGTCCGTTGTTTCATCGAGACAGACGGAGAAGTTAACGAATTTCTCAGCTCTTTTTTTAAGATTATCTTCAATATCTTCACCCATTTCTTTTATGCGTTCACAAACAGTGGGCCGGGACAAACTCAGCTTCTGGTACAAATGAACTGACCTTGGAGTCAACTTTTCAGCTGCTTTCACAAGTAGTTCCTTCGCTCACGCCCCATCGTCATACAGCTTAAGCTTTTTAGCGATCAATTCCGATACTTCATAGCTCACAATGAGCACATCGTAATTGTGCTGCAAAAGGAAGTCATGACACTTTGTTGCGCGTACAAAGTTTTCTTAAATTCTTCTATCTTCATTTTTCTGAGCTCCTCATCCAAGTTTTTAAACTCAGGATGGTTGGCCTCGTGGTGACGTTTTAAATTTTCTTTTTTCATAACTGCTATAGCGGCCTTTGCACTTTAAACAAAACGGTTTCCTCGATAAAGAAAAACATACCAGTCCATTCTTTTTGAAATACCCTTCTTTCATCTACAATATTTATTTTCTTTGCTGAAGACATTGAAATAAACTGCTTATCTTGGATAAAAAAAGCAACAGAATAACGAATAACAATTTAGAAAACCTGTAAAATTTTGCATAATATATAGCAGTGTTTCCCCNCCGGTGGGCCACAGTTATATAACATCAAGTGCAACGGAGTCTTGGACAACTGACCGTAGTCCAACTGGTCCCANGTAACTTTTNATTGTATTTTTTGTATTACGAATTTATNACTTTCATTAACAAAAATACATACACAACTTACTCAGCTTATTCAAATGGAAAAACAAAACAACTCAAGTTATTATATATTCGGTCCTTGCACGAAAACAGGCACACGCTGTTATCGCTACTCGGTCCGCTCTCGCACTGTGAAAAGCACTGTCCGTTTCTCGCACCCCCTACACGTCTGCTGTACACACGCACTGCCTACACTTCTGCTGCACTTTGATATCGCATCGCAAAGATTAGAAGCGGGTCAAAGAAAGTTCAAGACTGCTGGTCTGGCCTGAATGCTTCGCGGGCCGCACGAAATTCTTTTGCGGGCCTCCGCGGGCCGCATGTTCGTCACCCCTGATCTAAATAATGCGCAGAAATATTTACGTACGTATTATAGATGCAAATGTACTAAGCCATAGTGTCAGATGAATATGTGACACCGAAAGGCCACGTTGAATACTTTACATGAGAATCAAAGTAACTTTTCAGCTGCTGTCAATCACGAAAAGCCAGAGATGGGGTATATTGTACTCCCTTTATGCTAAACGGTTTTGAAGTACGCATTTATACCGGCCATCACAAATAGAATTAGCAGAGTCATTTCACGTTGAAGTGAGCGTAAAGCACATACATTTAAGACTGTTGTAAACCTGTTGTAGACTATTTAAGACCACTGTAAACAATTGAATTCAGAAAAGTGCTCTGAATTGCCAGCAAACTTTGAGCGTATATCCTTACTGGTGGTTATTTACCGCTATATACTTACTGGTGGTTATTTACCGCGAGTTTCCATGTTGCTTAATTTTAATATTTTTGTGTGTAAGCCAAAGTAAAGCCAACCGCACAGTTGATTTCTGAAGTTGCTTGCATGTTTTATTAAATCTTTGAGAGGTCGTAACCTAAAAATGATTTCGAAGCCAATGTTTTGCAGTTGAAAGAGGAAGTTATGGACCAGATTCTGTAAAGTTAAGTGCAGTTAAAAACATTCGTCAATTTTATTGCACAGGCATACACGTACAGATTTTATTCAGGTTATGAATTTGATAACTTCACAAAGTATGCTACCAGTTCAAACGATGAATGCAACAATACGTAAGTTAACACCAGCAATTGGGAATTTTCAGGACGTGGTGATTGAAGCATGCAGAACGCTACGCTATGAAAGCAAGGACGAATCTTACGGTTGTACAAGCCAGCACGTATATGACTAATTAACATCACATTTTCAAAAATATAAATGAGTGTAAATACGTGTGACCATGGTAGATTATAAATTGACCCAAATCCTGATTCTTTTTATTCAAAGAAAAAACAGCTCGTGGTTGTTTTCTTTACCATCCAATCTGAACTTCTGTGGTCGCAAATTATGCTTCTTAACTTGACTGCAAGAGACTGTCTGGATGAAGCTTTATTTTAAATAAGGTTGCTCAAAAAGGTTTTTCTTTGGTTGTGGTAAAAATTTTAAACTGTGTTATTTTGCTTTTCCAATCCGTGACAGCACTCTTTTCAGTCTATTTCAAAGATTCATGATCATAGGTGAGGATCGGAACAAAGTCCGATTTGAAAACTGTAAACAGCTTTGCGGTGTTTAAAAGCTCCTGTTTTGTTACCACAGAGCGATAAAGCTTACGCAGAACTGGATTTGCTTTTCCAATTCGTGTATCGATCGCCTATAACAGTAACGTTGTACATTGTTACCCCTCCCTCTGAAAAAAGACTCAAAAAAGTCTGTGTGGTTCAAGATATCAAAGTTGGTTTTATGTTTCAGCATTAATATTTGGAAGTAGTGCATCTTTTATCTCGAAAATGGCTACCGCGCTTCATTTTAACAAGAAATAATCTGTGCCATTTCGAAAAGTTCAGATTTATCAAAATATGCAAGTAAGGCATTTTGGGTTGTTCATTTCAAGTTGGCTATGTAAGCCATTGCAATTGACCTGCTAGAAACAAACATTTGATTTGAAATTGGTACAAAAGAACATTGAGCTTTCAGATTTCCATTCTGAGGAAAACTTTGGATTTGGACACTCAATCTGACAACATGGGCGTGGGAAGGAATTTTTCCAGGTAGGCGACAATAGTGATTTTACAGGGGTGGCCAATAGAATATTTTCAAGAGGGTGCAACAGTGGTGAAATTTCATTTTACCAACTGGATAGGAAGACATCAAATTTCAAAATCCAGGGAAGCTAATACCCCCCGGTCACCCCTTACGACGACTATGGTGGCAACAGATACATTTGCTCTCTGGCTTGCTTCTTGTTCCAAGCCATTTTCTTTTAAAATGCGCGATACAGACGTGGAAACAAAAACTGTAAAAAATATGCACGATCTTCTTTATGTATGCATGATAAAGAAGACTCGNTGAAATATGATCTTAACCTGATATGAATTTGTGAATATCCTCAANGTACCGATGAACAATCCATAATCAAGAGCATAGAAAGACATGGTTATTTAAATATCGATCAGGTTTCAATATGTCTTTTACCTAACAATAACAGCAAAGGATTTATATCACATGCTGGAGCAGAACTATCCAAGTTACGTCTAGTTTAATCACATTCACAGACAATCGAACTTAAGGTTTGTGGACATAGACAACGCGATATTTCTAAAATTTTGGTAAGTTAATTTATCTACGCTTGTCAATAACCATAATTGCATCACCTTTCGGAACGTGGAAATTGTAGCGCATGGTGGTAGGCTTGACAACATCACTACCCACTGAATGCGGGCCATGCACATGCTCGAAGAAGACATAACTCTCAAATTTAGAAATACCACGAGGAAGGACCAATGACGCCGAATTAAAAAAATCAGCCGTTCGATTCTTCATCGCCGATTTGTTGGTAACGACGGGAACAAAANAGCGTCATNTCCTGTTACTCAACATGTCCTTGGCAGCGTTAGGAAGTTAATTGTTAACTACAACTCCAAAAAAGTGTGATCTTGGTTACTGACAACTTAAAATCCTATGGAACATGCAGGGCCGGATTTAACTAATGCGAGGCCCTAGGCCAGGTTTTCTTAACCTGGGTTGCTAGAACCCCCAGGGGGTGCTGAAATCAATTTCAGAGGGGTCACATATGTGGCGGTAAAAGGTATAAGGAATACGCTTGTCTTTACTTTATCCTTATAGTAACCAGGTGTTAGCTAATGGTAGGGGGTGCTGAACTGCTTAGGCGTGACCAAAAGGGGTGCTGAGATAGAAAAAGATTAAGAAACGCTACCCTAGGCTAATTCACTTCTGCGACCAACTCTCCCATAGTTACGAGGAAAAAATGAAAAAGTGTTAATCAATTTGCGAAAACCGAAATTGACGCTCTGAAAGTACGGTCAATAAAAATTTATTAAACATTGCTGGAGTGCCACACTATCACTGCGGTTGTTGCTGCCTTCGACCCAAAAGCGTTCAATGACACGGAATTGTTGAAATCGTACTTGGCTGGCGGTAACAGGATTATAACTTTCCGCAGGCAAACCAAACCGAAAACGCCACGGTTAAAATATTTGGCAAAACACATGGCGTACGTTTTTTATTAGTTTTACAATCTGTTTTCTCTTATCTGTGCTAAAAAAACAAACACACTGCACATGTGCGTAGCGGCACAAAGACGTTAAAGTACAACGTGAGGACCCAGGCCGTAACTAGCTTGGGACACCAGGGGGCGCGAAGAGTTTTCTGCGAGGGTGCCAAATTTTTTAAACTATGTCCAATAGTTTTAAATCATGTCCAACACATTTTTCTACGTGGGGCGAAAAATTCTGTAGGGGCGGCTGCGTACCTCTGTGAGGACCACGTTGCAACTTGCATACCACGGCTGTAAAAATCTCATACACAAGAGCAAAGTACGTCAAGTAAAACGCACCCAAATGGTTGCAACTTTTAAGTTAAAGAATCGCGCGTTTGTACTTTTTCAGACCGCAAAGGATCGAACGCAACGAAACCGTCGCGCCAAAGGATGAGGTTAAAACCAAAACCGTCGCCAGAGTCTGGAATAGGGGGCTTTGCATTTGCGCAGGGGTCTTAACATTCTGAAAATTTGATAAAATCTCTACTGATTTTCAATGTTTCATTTTTCAGTCTGGATGGGCTGACGAGGCCACCAATGCTCCCCTCGGCAAAAGGACATCGGTCCAAAC
>JGI24158J21664_10009892_pt1 | contig 12728 bp, 11 predicted proteins | sample Ectturendosymbi3_FD_21664 | JGI IMG/M metagenome (IMG submission 21664) | reverse complement strand
TAAAGACTCGTGAGATATCCTAGTTTCATAAAAATATTTGATCGAAAATGTGGGCCCATTCGATTGGCGTCTAGGGCCGGGCAAAGTAGGCCATCAANACGCGAAAACACCCCTACTTGTGANGCCCCCCCAAGAAAACCCCTAACCCTAAACTGAAAAANTTTTTTTGACTCGAAACTACTAGACTTGTTGAATCTGTAGAGGGTTTGAACACCTCTCTAACTGCAGCAGGTGCCGCGTTATAACAAAAAAAACTTGAGCCACTATAGTGGCTCTGGTGGTTGTTAAAGGGTTTTAAGGACATAACTGCTATTGTGATCTGAAGTTAGATCTGTTAGAGTTAATTATGCAAGTATGATGCTGGTTGCGATGGTAATTGAATGTGAAATGCTGTAGTGTCTTACATAAATGATGTGAAAGTTTAGGTTCTTATTTATGCAAATAATTGATTCCGCGTGTAAGCTAAAAATTTTTGCACATTTATATCAAAGTGCAGAGTTTGAAGGAATGACTTATTTTAAAATCGCGTATGTGGAAGTGTAATTTCTTTTCAATGCGTGTTTAAGCAGAAATCTTATACGTAATTGTTATGAAACAACTGTTAACAATAAGGTGATGTGACCACTGTGCGTTATTGTGCTTTCGTGATGCAGTGAGTCATGTGAAACGTGAATGCGTTTTCCGCTGCACCATGCTAATCGCGTTTGCCGTGCGCTCGGCCAGAACAAGACCTCGGGAAGCGCAAGCAAATTGAATTGCGAATTGTATAGCGTATCGGCTATCAGTGTTGAAAAGGTTTATCAATTGTGTAAGCATTGCGGGCTACACAGAATGTTGTGAAATGTACGTCATTTGGTTGGGGCATATTTCAATCATGAAGATTTGTTATGCGATATCTTAGGGCTCACCACTGTGAAACATATGATTTATAAACTAATGTTGGGAGGATATCGTTGAAATAGTAGAATGTTGGTCATCTGGCAAGTAAAAGCTGTAGTGGCCTTATTAAACATGAAAAAATATGGTTACTTATCCATTGACGTGGTGTTGATGAAAAAATGTTAGGCTCTTCCAGAGACGTCCAAAAAATGTGTATATATCCATAAAATAGTATTGATGCCTGTCTGTGTCAGAACGTATGTAAACCTCTCTTATGGTGATGCTGTATCTCAGCAAATTGCGATGAGAGATCAACAATCCTTACGGGTTGGTTCTCTCATTCAAGCAATTCGCGGTGAAAATGAAACTGCATTTCTGCGTTTGTTCACGGCTTTTCAAGTGAGTGTTTGGATGTGACTGTATCTCAATAATGGCTAAAAGTTTGTTGTTAATCTATGTAAATAGGCTGAATGTTTGTCGCATGTCTATTTACTGTCTCGTGTCTGCTTGGTGCTCTACTGTAACTAGAGATCTTTGTTGTGAACTCAACCCTATTCCTCCACAACACGATTCATATTTAAGGTATATGAGACACCTCAAACTTGAACCGTGCCACGAAAAAATCTGTGAAGGTGTTTAGCCTATAGATTTTGCAACGCGGTATTGCCATAGCCATTAAGGTGAAAGTCGAGATGTCAGGGTTTTTTAATGTAATTTTTTCTACGTAAAAAAGACCATAGCGTGCATTGTTTGTTGTCAAATGTCCACAATGGATTTTACTTTTGGTATGCTCATCTTGATATGGAAAGATCGGGTAGTAAATATTTTTGTGAAACTTAGCATATATCATGCGGGATTATTGCTAAATGTGTAAGTAGTAAGTTTATCGAGCAACATGGAAAAAATGCATTGTGTTTCATATTAAGTTAAGTTACAAACATTCCGCAGGTATGCTGCGTCGGTGGTTGGTTATATTCTGTGCAAAAGGTGTGCAGAAGCACTTTTTTGAAAAGGAAATATACCCTATAAGGTCATGTAGGTGGGTTTGTTACGCGAGGTCTTTTATGTCAATTGCGTGGTCTACCTTTATCATAGTAAGGGAGAAGCAGCAGTTACTAAAAATTTTTACTTGCAGCGTTAGGTGGCGTTGTCGGTGCATGAGCAACTAAAAAAACTTGAATTATGCATTTCATGTGTACTGTGTGAGCGATCAGACTAACTACTAGAAATGCTTTTCATAAATTACATGATGATTCCTAACGGTATTTGAAAAGAAGTAAGGCCTAAACCTAGTTTGGGTTGGACGTTGGCCTCAAAATTTAGTGGCTATGCTAAAAATCAATGCGTTTTGAGATTAATTTTTGAAAAACTTTCTAAAAAGTTTTAAGCAGTATCATGTGTTGGTAAGGATGGTGCGAAACTGTTGGTTTTTAAGATGAACATAAAAAGTTTTTAGTAGAAGAAACCGTTGATTGCAGTGTAAAAACTAGAGCATGTGGTATTTTGTGTGAGCACACCATAGTGACACCTTTCACTGATTGCTACTCCGCAACTGAAACCAATTCGAAACAGAAACCGCATTTTTAAGTAAGTAGATGTGTTGTGCAACACACTTTGCACCTGTTTGAAATATCTGAACAAACAATTGTGTGCTTTTATGATCACTGACTTTACTCTCCTCGTTTGATAAAAGTGGCATGGTGGTGGTCTTGGGCTGTCTGTTGTTTTGTTCTGCTTTCATTTGTATTTAAACTGCAGTGTCTGCACTTGACTAGAATTAAATGCCATGGAAAACGGCAAAATAGTCTGAATATCTTGAATTACTGTAGTGGCTACCCTGAACTTTAAGAAAGGGCTTATGTTCTATGTGGAACTTCTATACACAATTGGCAGTCTTCATGTTTCCATTTTGAAATTAAAGTGCCAAAATAACCTTTTTGGTGTAGCTATTAGTTCTGAAAAAAAGAAATTGGTGTTATCATACAATGGTCGAGTTTGACAAAGGTCTAAAATTGTTAGAGGTAACGTACTGGAATACTTATGTTTGCTCATGGAAATCAGTTAGCGTTACACAAAAAAAGAAGTCCGAAACTGAGGGGGCTAAGAAGGTGTTTATCCGTTAAATTGTCAAAAGAATTTTATGGATTACAGGGTCTGACGGCCTATTTCAAAAGTGGCAATCCTGGTCGTGCCCTTGTGCCTTCGGAAAAATTAATAGTAGAACTTACAGGTAATAAAGTATATTAAAAAACTTGCATAAGGCTATAGAACAATTGATGATGGTCCTAGGAGATATTAAGGACTGTGTAAGAAAATGGGATAAAAAATTTGGCATTGAAGTTAGTTTGATGCGAAACTTCCGACGTACAAAAATGTTTTTATTAGTAGTTAGATCAAAAAGATAAAAATAAAATTACTTATGAGAAGAAAAATAACTATAGGTTAACCGCAGAAAAACGGTCGTGAGACTACAATATGTAGGTTAAATTTAAAATAAAAATTAAAAAGGATGTGCTGTAGGAATATTTTCTGGTAGGAATTCGTCTTTACTACAAAGAAGTGCACTTTTCTTCAGGGTCATCTGAATCAATTTGAATTTTTAGACATAAGGTTCATGAGTTTGTAGTAGCTGGAAATACATAAAAATCATTATTTATGTTGAAAAATTCTGTAAAAGATGAAAGGTGTTTGTTAGGTGGCTGGGGAAGTCAAAACTCTTTGTTATATTAAAAACTTGTTCTAGCAAACCTTACAAGGCAAACAAGATTTGCACAAAGTCATGAACACTTTAATCAGTACATACACATGTTTTATTGCGAAAGAACAAAAGAAAACACAAATCCATCCACAGAAAATTGCCGCATCGTTACACAAAAGAACTTCTTCATGCAATATGTTTTCTGGAGTATAAACCTGTATGTGTGTCACCGAAATGGTGAACACTGGTCTCTGTTGTATCGCTCGTTTATACATTTTAGAGTTCTTCACCTAGTTGAGACCAGTAGTAATGGAAGTAGTTTTAACGGTAATATTGAAGAAAGGTCAGGTTTGAAAGACCCATGGAGAATTTGAAAACTAGAGTCCATCGGAAACTTGAAAAGAAATGGTAGTTCATTAGCTAAATGGTTCTATTGAAGTAAAAAGTTTATTTGTTAAAATGTTTAAAAATTACGAAAGATTTTAACATTGCAAAAGAATCAGGCAGCTTTTGCAATAGGCCGTGTTAATAGCGCGAATCAAGAAATGTGAATGATAGTTACTAAAGATTTTATGACGACACATTAGCATGCAAAACAATCATTACAGCAATTCCAAAGTTTTTACATAGAGGACATCTTTACCGTCCAATCGTGATTGTGAATAATAAACCTGTGTGAATTCCACCAGGCTGAGATATATCGCCATCTGGCATAAAGATTAAAGTTCATGGCCAAGTTGAGACCAATAATGACATGGATAACAAATTTTGCAATATTCAAGGAAAGACCTCGTTGTGATACCCATATAACGAAGGTTTCGTTGCATCTTTTCCTTGTCGATTGAATGATCACAGAGAATCTGATGAATTTGTTCTTGCATTAACGGTGAGGCAAAAATTACGTTGACATCCGTAATAGACACTATGTCTTCTTCCCCTGGTTGACAATGTGGATACATAAGACCAAAAACTTCTATTGGTTCATCATCATTGGGGAGTTAAATTTTAAAAAATTTAACTTTGTTGGTCGAATCGCCATGTGTCTGCCTTGTGGTAGCGGGTTTTCTGGACTGTCTGGAGTTGCTGCACAATTTGGCTAAGATTTGCTGGCAAAAAGCTATCACTGTTGAAGAATCTTGGATATGGAAAACCATTGGATGAGTTGGTCCGTGTTTGGTCCCAGGAAGCAAATCTGCAAGGGTCTCGCTCATGGCGAAGAACTTCCGGAGTAACTTGCATCTTCGATTGCAATTCCGAACACAGAGGTACAGGGGACAATCTGGACCTTGCCATTTTTGATTGATTTACTTTTTAGGATTATTGTGCTAAAAATAGAGCTATTGCTGTAGATACAAGAAATTTCGTTAATACACATGTACGATTTTGCTAAGTAAAAGACTCATTGCTGACAAAGGCATCATGAAATATCATTGCATAAAAAACACAATATGATTCATTGTTACACAATTGTAACATTATCCGTTTATACTGTACATGTGCCGAAACGGCAAGTCTTATGATTTATAAAGTGTCTTGAATATAAGGATCATTTTCTCAGTCAAGTGTTTGCGACAACAGTAGCATGTGAAGAGTCGAAATGCTTCTTCTTCCAGAGTCGGAAGGTTTGATCACATAGAATGTTTTTCTTCAAATTCTTGTTCCAAAGATCTCCTCACTCGCTTGTGTGTTCGTTTCTTCTCAAGGCATCATTGTTCCAATTTGCAAAAGTAAATCGTGTGTGAATTTGATTCTATGCGTCAAATTGAATTGCACATCGAGTTTTATATGTTTTGCAGTATATAACAACACATAGCATTTGTAGTGCAAGACCTCTGTTTCAGCAATGTTGAACAATCGAAGTTTTTGAAACTCTGAAGATGATCGAAGACCATGGTGGGAAAAAAATTTTTGAATAGCTCTTTTCAGTGTTTCAATTTCCATTACAGCTTGTCTGCTTACAGGAATAATTATTTTTGGTTCTTGGGCTAATGCGAGTAAAATGTCTTGGGTGTAGAGGAATTCTTGTCGTATATTATTAGTTTCACGGCTTCGCAATCTTTTTACCAGATTCATGTTAATTCACGAGCTAAATTTTCTAAAACAAATGATACTTTGCACATAAAAACAACATAAACTCAGACAAACACCATACAATTTCATTATAAGTCTCTAAAGTTTAGGAAGAGGATTGCAGTTCTTGATAGGTTTGTATTTGGCCCTTAACCATTCTGCGAATGCGTCTATAGCGCGTTGCGCGGTGTCAGGTAAATAAGCAGGAAATAGGCTATTAGAGGCATCTGCTTGCCAGCCAGGAAATGGTGTACGAAGCATATCGCACGGGGAAGTCAACTATTTATTTTGAAATGATGCTATGACACGACTAAATGCATTAGTTGACCAGCGTTTTTCAAGAACATTTAGTGTGCTGAGATCTGTTACCTGGAAAGAATGATATAAAGTTCTTTTCGTATGCTTGAAAAACCGGTTCAGGTATAAGTGTGTGGATCAACAAGTGAAAAGGCGATCTTTGGGCATATTGGCCATTTAAATTATCTTTACGTAAATTAATGCATCCTCGCTGTCTAAGCTTTTGCAACAAACATTTATTGGTATCGCAAAAATACGTGCGATGATTGTATTTGTTGCAATGGAGACAACATTCTTCTTTAGCGGGTAATTTTATAGACTGGTGTATAAGCGAGATCTCATCCATTCTTGCAAATCGCATAAGGAATGTGTCAAGTTGCCAATCTTTATGTTTGAAAGATAATTCTTGTAGTAAAGGTTTTAACAATGGGAATCGTTTTGAAAGTGCATTCTTTGCATGTTTAAGTGATTCAGTTGTTACTGTATCTTTTGTATTTTTGTTCTGCCATGGATGGTTATTCAGTATTTTTAACAAGGGTTTCCATACTGCGTCTTTAGTGGAGGGTAGTGACCTCATACTTTCTGGAGATTCAGTCTGAAAGTAAAATATTATACCTTTCAAATTATGATTCCATGCTTGTCGTAGATGACGTGGTTTGCAGGGATCAGGGTAATGGAATCGGTGACATTCCCAACAACAATCGAATCCTATTTTTGTCTTTAACCAGCTAATGCAGATTAAAGGGCTTTTGTAAAATTTCATATGCAGCCAAAGAAGGGACAACTGATGCATAAATTTGTTTGGACGTAACTGCTCTAAAATTGGTAACCATTTGTTTGCGAGGTTAGCAGATAATAATTTCAAAATCTTGGCTTTAATTAATATATGAGGCAAAAGTATGTCGAGATTTATATAGTGGGTTTCAAACGGCGTTAACCAGACAAGTATTAGTCTTGCCGGATTTTCGTGCCAAGTTATTTGGTTGGTCCTCAGTTTTAGAAGCACTTGTTTGACTATCCAAAAAGGGCATTTTGCAGGCTTGCGTTTGAGCTGTTTTCTATGTGGTTTAGCACGACCACGTAATTGTATTTCAGAGGGCAACATTTTTTTTATCACAACGTCTGTGACGAGCACAAAAAGAAACTTTCATTAATAAAGAATACAAATTAGATAGACTATCCTTTCACCTTCAATGTAGGACATCCTGGCGTTTTGAAATTATTTGTTGCTGGTGACTGAGATGGGTTTCGTTCAAGAGTGGTAGCAAGAATGAGTTTGAGTTCCGCTTTCATGAACTGTCTAAGATGAGGGGGCATATACGTAATTTCGCTCACCAGAAACCTCCAAATTGTTCTTCTTAAAGCAGTTAAATCTTGAAGTTGAGAACCTGTTTTTTTGCATGTGTCCTCATCAGCTTTAACACCGATTGCGCAATTTGTCAGCTGGTAGAGTGAGGACAGCATAATGCTGGTTCTATTGATAACTGCATGTTGTCCAACGTGCCTGTTAACCGGAAGACAGAGATACGGAATTGGCGCAGATTGCCAGTTGCGTATCACATGAAGAGGTGCATTTACCGCCAACATTTCACCATTTTCAAGATTAAAGACAGTAACATTCTCAGTAACTTCATAATAGGTATGCAGTGTTTTTGCTTGATGTCGAGAATGCTGCGCTGGTAGCACGTATTTTATTCGTTGTACTATATTTGCCTGAGGCGAAGAAGTTAGCTCTTTTTTGTGTTTTTGTCGCAGGTCTAATGGAGATTCCAATTTAAGTAGCTTCTTCGGTGGTTCAATAGGGACCGGAGAACAATCCATAGAAGTCATTTTAAACATAAATTAAGTCAAAGTTGCATAAGATATTTGTTTACATAAACTTATTCCATAAATTCTGTAAGAAAAGGTAATCATGGGTATTTGAAATGTGTTATTGTCTACATATGAGTAATAAATAATTTTAATTTATTAAAAATATCAGAACCGAAGCATGTAAGCAAGCGTATATACCTTCGCAAAGCCTTCTGGGCTAGAATTTTCGTTGTCAGAATTTTGTTCGCTGAGAGCAGCATAATAAGCCTCAAGCGCTTTGCGGGTAGACATGGGAATTAAAGGGGCATGTATAAGAAGAATGTTTATAATTGTTTGTTGCGTCTTATATGCTCTTGTTGCGCTAATGTAGGGCGCGTTTACATCAGTTTGAACCTCGAAGACGAACGGAGAGGCTTCCGGAAACTTGGAGAAAAGACTGCTAATTCTCAGAGTGTCCTTATCTAGTTCAGATATCGAGGACGTAATATGAGGAACAAGTGGAATTTGAGTAATATTGAGATGAATTGCTTGTTGCAAAGTACATTTTGTTATGTACATGGTTGGAAATATGTTTTCAAGTCGTATCAAATATAAGTCGACATCTATTTCCCATATCTTGGTAGGATTGGCGTATTTTGTGCAAGTTTGAAATTTGATAATCAACTGTTTAATTTGCTGAATTTTGTCGTGTGTTGGCAACTTGGTTGTCCAGTTATGTTTCGATGCACTGGCAAAAACTTCCTTCAAAAGTGATTCAAGTGGTGACAACTCTGATGAAATCGGAGAAATTTCTATCTCATTTTCATCAGATGCCATTATTTTATAACTCTAGTGCTATGTTAATCTGCATATAAGAAACATTATTGCTAGACATTTTATTGAAGGGTAAGAGAATTTGACAAATTATTTCTTTACAAAAGAATTGTATGTCTTTAGAAATCTTAGATTAAGTACGCTTATATTATATCGAGGGTGAATAAAAAATGCAAACATAACCTGTGAGCGTCGCTGACCACAGGCAAGTTCTCCGCCGCGCCCTGAAGGAATGACTCGAGAGACATATCTGCAAAAGGAGTGAAATAAGCTGGTATTTGATTGGAATTTAAACGTTATTGAGAAATAGGTATTGTAGAAAATCTGTGACGTTTTTGTGATTCTTAGAAAAGTGAAATTAAGTTTTAAATGTTTTGAAAAATTAAATCTTAGAAATGAAATAGTCGCAATCTATGAGATATAAAACAAATCTCGCATAAAAACTAAGAAAATTGACAATTGAAATGAAATATTGAACTTAATGTCTATAAAAAAGGTTAAAAATTAAAGATTTGTGAAACTTAAAAATTGACATCTAAGGAAACTAAGGATTCTCATGTAAAATAATGAAAAATTCTGAAAGGAGATTTGTTGAACTAAAAATAAATTAATGAAACTGAGTGCATGAGCTAAGAAACTGAAATAAATTGAAAAGTTGAAAGAAAATGTATGAAACTGAAAGAATTGAACTAAGAACTTCATTGAACTGAAAAAATAAATAGAAACATAACCGTTTTGACTGCTAAAATAAAAAGAAATGACTTGAAATGAAAAAGTAAACTCAAAAAAAAACAGTCGTAAACAAAAGGATTTAAAGAAAGTTATTGTTTTATTAATTGAAATTAAATTTCAAATGAAAGTTTGAAATGAAAATAGAACAGAAGAAGAGATGTATAAAAAATGACGCACAAATGAATATTATCAAAAATGAAAGTAACTCATAGTTTAGAAAATAAAATGTGCGTTCGAGTTGAAAATAAAGAAGGCATTTAGAAGTCATGAAAATAAATTTTCTGAAAATTTTCTTTTGGTAAGTAGAAGAACATAAATATTAATGTTTTAAAGCAAATTGAAAATCAAAAGATTTTGTAAGAAAGATTAGCTTTTTGCACATAAATTCATTGGGCTATCCAATGCGTATGTATGCATAAAAAAGAAAAGATTTACTTACAGAATTGTCAGAGGTTTGTGAAAAAAAATTTTTAGGAGTAGGCTATTTAAACTCCCAAAAAGAACGTTGGGTGCCAAACGTACACAACGGAATTGGTTTGTCACTAGTGAGATTTAGCAATTTGTTGCGTTTTAGGTTTACCTTTTGCTAATACGTGGGTCCTCTCTTAGCAGCTAAACCAAGGGGGGTACTCATGAGTCTTAGCCCACTTAACCTTCCTAAAGCTTCTGAGTACTTCTTCATATGGGCATATTCAGCACACATGTAAATTAGTTAAGTATCAGTTTATTCGTGTACATTATAGTAAAAGTACGAGGGCACTCACCAATTAAGTTTCCTTGTAGTTTATAACATAATTTCTCTCTTTCTCTCGATCCATTCCAACAGACAAGCAAGAGGACAGCCAGTAACCAGCAACACAACAGGCAGTTCCCATCTAACAGGAATTACTTCTACCTAACTCATTAAGACAACTGAATACTTCCCTATGGAGAACAAGACTTTTATGGAGATGGACTGTTGACGCCCATGCTTCCTGTTTCAGGCTTCTGCCTGAGACAGGATGTGCTGATTCAATAGGCTTTCGCACCAAAGATTTTCCTATCTTACCATTCAGCACATGCTTACAGTTTTACCATTCTCACTTCTACAATGTTATTTCAAATTTAGTATTCTTTTCATTTAAAAGATCTTTACTTTAGGTTATTGGTTTTTATTAGGTTCTAGATGTCATTTACTTTAAAATTATTAATTACTACCATTGACAATACTTTATATGTCTTAGTTATCACTTTATAAGGTGACAGCGATCACCCTGGACAAGCCATATTGTGAAACAGTTTGTCAGCAACTATCTCGAACAAGCCGTATTTGTGAAACAGTGTGACAGAACTTCAGGGGGACAAGCCACTTCTGTTTATCTAAAAATGAATTTAACTCCATTTTTAGAGTGAAGACTCAAGCTGAGAACGTTGGCTGGTTAGCGGTATGGTACTCACCACTCAACAACGTGCCACCCGAGCCTGGGCATGCTGTGAGGCAGATTCCTCTTTTTACTTCCACTGCCTGACTAAAAGAGGCAGCCCAGTGGAAGGAGAGATAACCGTCAGTGAGTGATGCTGGTCAACTCTGAGCTTGGTTCTGAAAACCAATTCCTTTTTATACCTGTATTCCTATTTATACCAGGGTTTATTTTTCAGGGTAAAGTACCCAAAAGGTTCATGCACTTCCTAGGTAAAGCACCTAAAAGGTACTTTCACCTCCTGTGCTGCTAGGAAACGACAGCCATGTTTCCTATCGTTGCTAGGCAACCTTATCAGATCCCATGATAATTATGTAATCACTTGATAAGTGGTTGAAGGGTACTTGATGTTTACCCTTTTTGTGTTGTTATAAAGTGTTGATTTGACACTAGGAAAGTCCCTGTAACTTTACCTAAAGGTATGTATATTTCTTGTGTTGTTAGGAAGGACTGACAGGTTTTTTTTGTAAGCTTTCAATCCACTTGCTTCTGAGATTCTTACATATCTCTGACGTTTGTCATGCTTCATTGATTTCGGATCTTTCTGAGGCTGTTGTATTTCCAGCCTTCCAGCAGCTGTTCAAGTTGTCGTTTAAGTTCGGTTTTTGTAATTTTAGTTGCTTTTAAATGTAGTAGACAATGTAATTGCTCTGCTACACAAGTTAATTATTTGCCAGTAGCCGATGCACATTCGTTTCTTTTTATTTTCATCATCTTTTACAATAACAACTTGAGCTCGCCAAGGAGACACATTAGGCTGTATAATCCCTTCTTTAGAAAGGCGATCAATTTCGCACCTAATAAATTCTTTGTCCTCGGCGTTGAACCTTCGTGACTTAACAGCAATGGGTTTACATTCTGGAAGCAAATTGTCAAACAACGAGGGTATGCCCGCAGAAGCAGCAGAGAGCACGCAGGTCTCTAAATCACCCGTAACAAGAAGGTCAGCCTAGGGTCCACCATACTTAAACACTGCCAATTTGTGTCTGGCCTGAAAATCTTGGCCCAATATAACATCTGCACACAAATCTTTGAGTACACCCAACCGGACACGGGCATACTTGCGAGAGTTCATAACTACATTTGGTTTCCCCAGCAGCTCAGAAACTTGAGCGTCTACCATTTTCGAACGACACAATTCAGCGAAGGATTGAAGGTAAGGCAATTGATGTCGATAAGTAGGTTATAGAAGAATTAAAGAAGTCGAGTTTTTTTGCAAGTCAACTCAAGGAATCAACCGACATGACTAATTATGCCATTTTTCTTTGATTCGTACGTTGTGTGAGAAATTAAGATTTGAAGGAAGAGCTCATCTCTGGTGTGAATGTTCCTTAGTACAATTTATCCTGTAACAATGAGGTTAGCTTTTATGCAATGTGCGGTAATGCTGCGAGTTGGCGTAACACTTAAACAAATCAAAAACCAAGCATTTGCAAAATTTGTTAGTTTTGTCGAGTTTGGGTCAGATGCATATCTACGTAAATAAAAAAAAAATTTCTGAGCACATAAACTAAAAAGAGCAACGGTTTATTAGAGCAGGTTTTTCCTTTCCCGAGGGTGCTCTATTAAGCAATTTCCACTGTATATCAAAGGGTGAAAATGCGCAAGACCGTTTCTAGTTTAGTTCTGTTTGTTTTTTCTAAAGCACAATAGATTTTTGTAGCTTTATATGCTATAATTAATGCCTTGTTCACGAGTACCATTGTGTTTTTGCCACATTATTCATCTGGAAATGTCAAAACCAACAGCATTCGGCCTGTTTCAGCTTGTTTGGCATTTTTTGAAGCGATTTGGCATTTTTTACAGGTGGTTTGGCATTTTTTGTTCACGTGGACTTTCTTCTTCTTTCGTTTGAGCGAGTTTTTCTTTGATCCACTGCTTGGCCGCGCTAGATTTCGGGGCAGGTGTTGAGCAGCCATTCGGTTGTCTCATCGTCCAGAACCGTCAGGCCGTGCAGTCCATGGGGA
>JGI24158J21664_10009891_pt1 | contig 12728 bp, 7 predicted proteins | sample Ectturendosymbi3_FD_21664 | JGI IMG/M metagenome (IMG submission 21664) | reverse complement strand
CAGTTCGTGTGTTTTTCTTTACTTGTTTTCAAGTGCCAACATTTCGCCTGTAAGATTTGTCTTACATTTACAGGACTGATGATGCGTTGGAAAACGCTAAACTAGTTTCCCCGTCAATAAACTGTGACTGATTTACTTGCCCTCATCTTTGTGGCCTTTAACTATGAAAAATCTGGAAAACATATGTCGAAATGGGTCCTGGTCAGGGTTGATAAAAGTGATGATTGAAAAAAACAGATTTTTTTTATTTAAATCGGATTTTTATGATTTTTTCATTTAATATGTAGAGGTGGCCACCTAACCCTTGTAAGTTTTAATTTTAAAGAACTTATTTTAATATAACTTTTTTGTGCTTTGTTAGTTTCAAGCACAGCAACTAGAAACAGCTGAACTTTCATTCGAACTTTCCTTGTGCTTATGCAATACCCCTTAATGCAAATCAGTTCATAACACAAGTATACAAAATGAAGCTTTTATTGAAAAGTCAAGTTACTCAAACCACCAGTGTAGCAAATTAATTGACACTCAGGCATGTTGAAAAGCTTGTACATATATACAACTTTGCCAGATTTTTTGGTACGAAGTCTGTTGCTAAAATAAATTAATGTAACGCAGTTTTCACTAGTTCAACTTCTGCAAAAGTGTAACTTACATGAATAAAATGGTAAAAACCTATATAATATATCTGTTAAAGTTAGGACTAATATTTTTCTTTAGTACATGAAAATTGAGAACTGGGTTGTATCGATGATGATTGCCTCTTAATTACAGTATCTCCCCCGGTCAAGTCACACAGATAGGAACACTTGAAAGATGCACTGATCTGCATGTGACAAACACTCATGACGGATATTACATGGAAGTTACGTAATTTTTTCAACAATGCCACTAAAACTTCATATGGAAACAATTCTTTGCAAAATTAAAAATATTTTAAAATGCAATATTTGGTGTATAACCATTCAACTAAAAAATACATTAGATGCAAAAAGGAAGTACAGTGAAAGAGTAAAAAATGGGCTTTCCTGACGTTTTACACTGATAATAATTCGCACATCTCCACCTAATTCGCACTGCAACGCAAGATTTATTTTCTCATCAGCTCAAAAGTGACATGAAAATTGGATTTTCTAGAAAATAACGAAAAATTACCTTCTCAGTCAAACCGTTAAACTTCGCCAACAAACTCGAAAGGGGGACTTGGGGGATGATGTTGTGCTCCAACTCATCCTTGTATAAAGGAGCAGCAGGAAGGTCCAGCGCCAAGTAAAGAAAAGGAATTTTCTCCATCTTTTCTTTGTACTCCTCGGTTCGCAAAAGCTCTTGTTTCCGTTCCTCAGACTGTCAACAAAGCCAAGGAGGCGTGAAATATTAATGCTAACCTGACCGCCGACCCTTCACCAGGATTTTGCTGGAGAGGACTACGCATGATACGGCGGATGACACATTTTATTGCTGTACTCATACTTATAGTGCCGAAGTATTTTAGGCTTACTCTGAAGATTTTGTAACTGTCCCGATTCGGACACCATTTGTGGTCCAAAGTTTATTTTTGTCTGTAGTGAGTGGGAATTGTCTTGATGACTGGCGGATTTTTCCTAATTTTTTCCTGAAGATAAAGCGAACAGCAAACAAAAACGTCATCCAGTTTTTCTTAACCACAATATCCCTGTCAGTGCCGCAGATTATTCAACAACCATCTCCGTGTGCCGGAATTCTCCATGTATTAATATAATTCAATTTAATAACTCTTGCTGAACTGTCTGTCCTGAATTTTTCTATTTCGCCCTGAAAAATATTATTCTTTGCCTTAAAAATTCCTAAGCACTACCCTGATTCTTACAAAAGGTGCAGGGCTAGGGGTCGCTTTCATAGATCCCTGTTTGATATACATTATACACCTACACAAAAGTTGATAAAAAGGACACTTTTTCACCAGAGCTCCTTGTCCCTTATTTTGAAATGGCACCAGGCTAATTTTCAGACCCTATAAAATCTACATGTATTGTAGTTCATATTTATCAAGTACTATTAATTTCACCAACCCTTTTAAGGACCGCAATGTCACTATAGTGGCTTTGACTTTGTCCAGTCATAACTTTTCCAATCGATAGAGCTGGAGAGCTGTTCCAGTCCTCGAAAGAAGCAGAAAGTCTCCTAGATTCGATATTTAAAAATCCGGAAACTTTCGCGTTTGAACTTTTTTGGGGGGCAATGTCATGAGTGGGTGAGGGTAAAGGGACTTTCGGATGACGTCATCGGGGCCTGAGAAGAAAGTTCTGGGGGTACTTTCTTTGCTTTTTCTTTTAAAATAAACTAGGTGAAAATCCGCATTTTTAGAGTCCTTGATTGGCATTCTAACGTTTGTGGTTGGCAAGTTATGGCCAAAAAACACCGATTATTTAGCTTAGTTAATTCCCTAGGGATTCATTTTGGGGATTAATTAATTAATTATCGTGTTTTGGGCATAACTTGAGTGACGGAGGACGGAACAAGGAGATTGATCCCGGCATTGGTAGAGCAAACGGAATTATGCGTGAGGTTTATCGCCCTGTGTTGACAAAACGGGAGCTTTAACCATCGCAAAGCTGTCAGTTTTTAAATCAATCTTTGTTCCGACCCTCACCTGTGGACATGAGCCTTGGGTAATGACCCTCCTGAAAGGAAAAGCAGGTATGAAAATGAATGAAATTGCCTGATGTACACATCAAAACTTTGTAGTGAATGTAGTGAAGGAATGTTTTTGAAGAAAAGTTAAACATTAACTCACAGCATATACAGGTACAATTTCCTATGAAAATATTGTTCAAATTTAAAACATTGGCATGTAGGCGGAAGATCCAGCATTTAACGGGTCAAGCAGAACGATCTTCAGGAATCTAAAAAGCTACAAAATAAAAATTTTCGACTGGCGTATACTTTGGAATGATACATGAAATATCAAACGATGCACAAGAATTTGGTAAGGTCAGTTGCTAAAGCTTTTAAGAGTTTTTCAACTGTCGTTTTTTGTTAAAGGCTTTTAATTAATAACACAAAAGTCCACGACATTACAGAATGCAGTAACAGGGGAACAAAACTAACACCCTTTGTAAGATTTCCAGCGGTAGATAACCAACATTATTATGTAAAAATACGTGCAGTTCTTTCTGAAACATCGTCGCAATATTGCAGAAAGAGGAGTTAAAAGCGGATTTGACCATGCGGTTTTGTGAGCTACTCCGGCAGGAGACAGTACACTTCAAGGACAAACTTCCAGCCAAACTAGTCCAATGGAATTAGTATCTCTGTCTGGTGAGGCGACAATTTGCAGTCGCTGATCTGTGCTCTCAAGCGCTGGCAACATTTTCGGGAGAACAACTGTTGCAAATGTCACAGCGGAAAGGGAGAAAAGACATTTGTGAAGTAATCACATAAATAATTATGCAAGCAACACAAAAACTCACAAGCTCAGGATTCGGAATTTTTCTTGAGAATACTTTCATCTCTCCTTGAAATGCCTTTGTCACGATGCCTGCATCATAAGTTGGTGTTAACAAAACCCAACTGCATAACAACTTTTAATGAATTCTTTCCAGAGAGGAATAGTAGTACAAAGGCTCTTTTGCAATTCACAAGAATTAACTATTTATCAAGACTAAGGAGCTTAAGCATAGTATGATGGCAGTAGTGAATCAAACGATAAGATGAAGCAATCAATCAAGAAGTTCAAACGCAAAAAATGTAGCACTATTTTTATTTCACATCATGAAGGTTCTTGCTAGACGGGAGCATGTTTTTACGTTTCTAAGCTTTTCAAAGAAAATATTATTCTAATAACAACTTCACCATCTTTTTTAAGGCACCTCATTCAAAAAAATTATAATCCAGACAAAAAACAAACTCACGGTGGTACTAAACACGCAGGCAAAACAAGACATTACAGACCACATCCCACACTAATCTTCGATAAGCAAATTACTAAAACCGTAAGAAATTTACATTAATTCAGAAAAATATTAAACAATAATTACAGCGTCTAAAAACGAATTTCGTCTATCTGCACAATGCTCTAATCCAGTCACAATGGAATTTGCCGGTATGCCTACGAACACACAAAAGAAAATATAATTTCAATAACTTTTTATTTAACGTTGCTCATAATCCGTGGAAAACTTTTCGTGTAGCGGAGACGATCTACATACTGTTATTATAGCCTTGACTGTTATTCTTTTCCTGAACAAAATATGCTTTCATTCTGCTTTGTAAAAATTTGTGATGGAATACCGCGGACAGGAGATTTGCGTTTTGTTCAAACCACTGCAGCTGCCTGTAGCCCACTAAGAAATGACGTATAAGCTCCGACGACGCCAAAGTGAAAAATTGTTTGTATATCATGTTCACTGTCATGTTCCAATTAGGTTGCGTTGGATGAAATATAATACGGGCTTTTTGTATTTTTGCACTACTTGATTGATCTTAGCCTATTGTACATGAAACGATGAGTTGAGTAACACACAGGAACCAAAAATCAAAGCGCATCTTATATTGAAAATATGTTTTAACAGACAACTGCAAAAGCTGACTTTTTCTATCTGTCGCTAGCGACTATCAGTCAGCGCAACTTTATAATATATACCGATACTGGCAAGGGCAAATTGCTGTCCCACTAACCATACATTGAGCGTAGCTCGCCACATTCAAATCAACGTAATCATGGTCAACTTAATTTTGCATTGTTAATAAATACAAGCCAGGATTTTACGTCAATGATTTTAGTTTGAACTTCAATAAAAATCAAACACAACGTTTTCGACTACAGCTTGGAATTTACATTGACTTCAGAAATAAACAAAACCATCCAACTCACTGCTTGTGTGTTTTTTGGTTCCATTCAGAGCTTTGTGCAGAGAATTTAAAAACCATCCTAGCAGTTCGAGTGGGTCGCCCTGTTTAGTGATTTGAAAACGCTTCTTTGAGCATAGCACAATGCTCTGCAACATCTCATGCGGCGAAACGTGAGCCTGTGAAGAAACATGTCTGTTAAACCGAGCAAGAGTACAGAGAAAAATTACTGTTGAGCCTATTGCAGCAACTGGATATTCACGATTTAGTTACATGGGAAAGATCAACAAAACAAAATCCAGAAGTTGTAAACTTGCTTTGAAATTCCGTGGGTTCCACAATTTTCTGATGAGCTCACCAAACCTGAAATTCAAGAGCAATGATAGCACTGCAAGGATGCACATACATCTATGCAAAAGAGCTACTTATGTTGACGCAGAAAAGGCTCTCCCGAATTTGTGGTTGTGTTTCTCGTACCTTTGCGAAAGCAGAACCAGAATATCGCCAGGTGGCCTCTTGATATGGGAGTAATTCTCTTCTCTTAAAAAATAATTTCTCAATGGCTGCACGTTGGACAGTGCCTGGAAAGAATAGCTTGGTTTGAAAAAAACAATAAACGACGAAACCCTAACACAAAGTAAGACATGGTCGTACATAAAGCAGAAAATAATATGAGCACAAACCCGCGCGACAGCCGTCAGTGTTTTTCGAAACAACTGACAGCATTGCTTGATCGGTTTTCACTCTCTCAGCTGTTTACTGTCTGCAGCAATTTGGGAGCACAGCATGAAGAACGAAGTACAATGTCACAGCACTAACTAATAAACTTCAATTTTATAAAAAATTCCAGTAAAAACTTTAGTAAGTAAACCTATGTCAGATTTGGCAGTAAAGTACTTCACGACTAAAATCGCTTTTTCAAGATACAGAAATGCGTCAATTCATGTGGAGGGTTTGGCCATAAAAACCATCAGCCTAGGAAAAAACAACAAACATGTCTTGGGATAACTGGTTACGACTGCCAAAGCTGATTCCAACACATAAAGGTCTACTTAACTTTTCACAGCCGCTTTTCCTTTCATGGGGTCGCGGAGTTAGCAGCCCTAGGTGTCGAAAAACTTCCCAGAACACCTTGCTGGTTTGCCAACACCTGGAACCTAATTTATGCTCGAAATTCACACTCAGGATTACATTCTGGACTCTTTCATCACTTGGGCTGGGGTCTTTCGCACCTCATCGTATCGGGGATTCAAAAAGATTCAGATTTGTTTTGAATCCAGATCTTGCAGGCTAGTTTCTTTGCTCGGTTAGCATCTTTCACCTTCTGATTCCACCAAGGGGTCACTTTTTCCATATGTTTTCTTGTCCAATTGTTTCTCTCCACATACCCGAGCAGCTGATGAAATGACAGCTGCTTTGAATAGCCGCAACTCTTCTACGTGTGCCGTGCGTTCCAGAAGCTTTCGGAACACATGCAATACGCCGCTTGTGAACGCCTTTTTATATCCTTGTCCACCCAAGAACTCCTACTTTATTCGATAGGACCTCGTACACCCTATTTTGAAGTATTTAATCTAATTCTTTACACAGACATTTCTAGCCAACAAATGCACAGAGAGGTCGTTACAAACCGTCACGACACCGGGCAATTCTGGATATTTTATAAGACCAAACGTTCGGCCCCTCCACATGATTACTTCATCAAGGCACACAAAAAAAATCATTCAAGGTGGTGAAACGAAAGGTCCGTTGTCATAACTGTACACTTAAACGTACCAGAAAAATGAAAACAGACTTCTTGAAATGAGATAACACCATGATGGATCCGATCACGATTCAGAATACTTGCGTATCATATGGGTGACATTAGTTAAAGTAAGCAAAATTTGAATGAAATGGTTTTCGATAATATACCTGCAAGGAATGTGGCATACAACGACATTTATCTGCGAGTGATGGTGAAATGTTCAGTACGACAGTAACACCATAGAAGAAAATTCACAAACTCAGGCACTGACACCCGTAAATATGTAGGAATTGGATGGATGTGCTAAGTTTTTTTTAGTTCAACTGTTAAGTGAGCCAAATAGTCAACACACTAAAATGCTTTTGTGTATTCCTGTCACCAGCACTAAGCAAATCCATTTAAACCTACGTGCTTCCTCCACCAACAGTGCCTCATACAATAACCAAGATAGGTTTTTTGAATTATTTCTCTCTGGTGCTGCAATGGCTGATGATCCAATATCACTTTACAAATAGCAGCTAGGCCTTTTCACCACGTTATTACATGTTTTTCACAACACTCACTTGCAAGACAACGTTGCAGTAATCGTTAGCTTTAATGTTGTTCAAACCGACGATACCCGGAAGGTACGTGGATCCATCGTAGGCTCGAGAAAGCTTCGATTCAAAATCAAGCTGAGCAATTTGCTGCTCCGCGAAAGTTGGATTGAGAACGTACTGAAAAACAGAATTGCTTAAATCAGTGGAACAACAAGCACCTTCATTATTCATAGCACATACAGTAAGGCAGCATTACAAAACTTGCTACACCGAACCAACACCGTATCATGGTCACCATGCACCTTTAATCAACATGCAGTCGAAAACAAAGAAAACAGTGATGTGAACGCCCACACTTACGGTGATATCTTCCAGGGATGAATCTATTATTTCGTAATTGTCTGGCAAGCAATAAAACTTGAGAGTGAAAAGATTTAGAAAAACATGATGATTGACTTCCACACTGTGGGTATACGCATGTGATTTGCGACCTCTTCCCTATTCAAACATAAAAACAGCATATTTCAACGAAAGAAAAAACTTACACAAAAAAACATAGTCTAACTAATATAATATCAACTTTACTTCTTTTACCAAATTTAGGTAGTAAAACAGATGAAATGCAAAGCTGTTGTAATCGGTTGAACCAATGAAGCTGGCAAGCCTACTCTCACAAACCGTAAACTAGACTACAAATCAGTTGCGTCAAAAAAAATCTACCACAGAGGAATATTTTGCAAGTGCCCATTTCAAACTATTTCAAAATGTGATAAGCAGTAATTCGTTTTCGCACAGGTTCAATTGCTTTGATAAGATGTAATTCCGTTTAAAAATGTAGCTTGATGTGAACCACTTGTAAATTGAATAGCACGATGTGCATTGAGCAAAATGAAGCTATTTTTGCATCGGAACAAAGTGAGTTAAAATTTCATTTTGTAGCGACTTAAAGAAATGTCTGCATTGTGTGCATTCATGTGAGTAACTTCAGAAACAGAAATTGCTTTTTTTCTCACATTGTTTCCACCCGCTGGAAATCTAGCAAAACCAAGCAAACACTTAAGCAAAGCATAAAAATTAGCACATTTGTCAATGAAAATGCACTTATTGCCATTAATTCTGAAATAACAGCATTACTGCCGCCGCAACTGAATATCTAAGCTATCTCACTACAGTGAATGCATTCTATGCAGTGAAGCAGAACAAAATTTATTGCATATAGGTGAGCTTTCATCAAGATCCTATCTTATCCCATCCATCTGTATATGGTGTTTGTATGTCCACCAATTATGTGTAAACTGCTATAAAATATCAGGGCAGAATAACCCAGAAACTTTTGTAAAAAAATATTCAAGGTGTTACTTTCTAAAGGAACCTCTTTAGAAATTAAGTTGTTAGTTGTTAAAAGATTGGCTGCTTGCAAGGTTTCAATTTCAGCACCAGTTAAGCTTTGCATACATGCTGCATTATATTTGATGGGCATAATTGCATGGAAAGATTTTTATAGCAATTTTGCAACCTTATCAAAAGCAGCATTTTAAGATTGTACAGGCTATGAACACAGTAACTGAAATGCTATATTGGAAAATAATAATTGTATGAAATGTTTGCTTGTAACAACAAAATTAAACAACCTCAGTCAACAGCATGTAATTTGGTAAGAAACCTAATAAGACCAAATAATTCAGCAATGTAGTTATCACTGAAACAATAGCACTATGAACTACTTTTTCAAAAAAAGATTGTTACTTTTAACAACTGAAGCTCAGTGAAAGGAACTCAAATTGAAAAATGCTGCAATGTACACACATAATACGAAAAAGAGTTTATTTACCTGAAAGTATTTTCCACACACCAAGCAAGCATAAACATTCAGATGCGATAAAGAAACTGAGCACAGTTTCTCAAAATCAAAATCAAGAATGCTCCTGCCATAAAACAAAATAGCAATAAATAGCAATATGCTTGAGGCAACCAAGTATTAGGACATAAAAAACAAATGCAACCCATCGCATGTCTGCAAGCAGTGTTGTTGTCTTATTAGGCAATATAATTCCCACACAATTTAATTTTCACCTGTTAATAGTATCCAAGTATGGACAGCTTCTGCTTCTATCATACCCAGGCTCTTCCTTATGATAATACTCATCATCAGAGGAATAATCACCTACAAGTTCAGTTAATTTGTTATTTTCATGATTTCCAGTATTTGGTTCTCCGTCTTCACATAGCTTTCGTTTTAGACCCTGCAACATAAATTTGAGTTTACATTGACAAACAGACATGCAGTGGACATCTGTAAATAGGGATTAACTATTTATCAAGATTTGCTTCCTTGTCAGCAGTGTTCTGAAATGACAACTTTAATTGCCCATATTGCTAGATGGACAAGTCAGCAAATCAACCAATATAAGATTCAAATGCAAAAAATTTTCAAGCATGGGGACAGAATGAGGACATGTTGGTTCTTTGGCTGGAGGCCCTATTACCTCTTATATCCAAATTTTCCTTGTAAAAAGAATACGAGCAAAAGGTCATATTTCTTTTAGATTACCACAAATCCCATCTTTTTCACTGAAATTTTTATTCAGCTACAGCAATGACAATATATTGGTGTTGCATCATTGCAAATATGAAGAGGTAACAACAAATAAGGTAGCAGCACAGGTCCTAGCTGGGCTAATGCCTATCTGGTGTATCTGGTTCATTTGGCTAGTGCAGGGGTGGGCAACCCCTGGCATGCGAGCAATTCTATCTGGCACGTGAGCGAGGCCTCGGAAATGCGATCCTCCCCCTTGGTAGCCCTGGTCACATGCACAAAACGCCTACTACCGTAACTTGGAGTGAACATTTAAAGATTTATTGCTGTGTTATTGTTACGCAATGAAGACTAAGAGTACAACAATCCGCTAGCAAGTTTCGCAACCTGCCTCTGCAGACAAAGGATCGGACGTGAGCGAACTGTGCAGTTGTGATAAGCGTTTCGGGGGCCTCGCGTTCATTTATCCAGCCCTGTCTACATGCCTAGTTGTATACATCCAGTAGTCAGACTTCCACTTGATCACCGTATTTTGTGTAGTGATTGTTGTAAAAAAATGTACAATGTCTAGCCCAGGTAGTCTTTTCTTGTTTTGTACTGCATAGCAGCAAGATACCTTTAGTGCTTACAACCAAAGTTACACATTTGCGCAGCCTGCTGTTCAGACAGCCAGATGGAGTTAAGTGCGCAGTTAGAAGAGTCTATTTAGCAATCATTGCTAAGTTGTCCCAAAACAGAGTAGTGCAGTTAGTGGATTATGGATGTTGACCTTTGCGTCCACATAGGCCTCAGTCTGTATTTGTTAACAATTAGAGGCGATTTGAGATAAAAAATGTTATTAGGCAAACATGTGGCATGGACCAGGAGATTAACAAGTCCAGACATCAGCAAGGTTTATACATGCATATTTTGGCCAGTAAAAAGCCTTTATAAGCTTATTTCACTTAAGCTCATGGTAAAGTTTATCAATTTGTGCTAATGAAAGTAAACATTCATCGCAGCACACATGCTTTGACCGGCCTCATGTTTGTTCTTTCAGTAACAGTGTTTTCATAACTGAACGATAGGATTGATCTTGATTTCCTGCAAAATTTTTTACATTTGCATTTCATTACATCTCTAAATAATTGCTGTCAATTAAATGACAATTATTGCAACCCAATTACTTCTTTAAGCTCGTTCAAAAAATTTTAGTTGGAAACTACGAGCCTATTATAGGTATTTACGGGAAAATATTTATAATTAATTGGGTCTTAATAATTTTGCCTAATTATCTTGTCACCAAAACATTTGCACAATCTGCAAATGCTGTTCATGTTGTGAATTAAATATAAGTTTGCAGAATGTCTAGCCCCTGCACAAAAATGAAGCCAACAGAAGACTTTCTGGCGACTGCTCAGCCAGTGCCCGTTGAACCAGGCCTGGTTCTGCCAAAAAAGTGTCTGCAATTAGAATTTTCTGTTTTGAAGGCCATTTGGCCTCGAGATGCAGCACAACGTCGAAATCTTTTTTATAAATCACCATTAAAGGACCCCTGTAAGAATTTTTTGGGAGGGCAGAGTTGGGCTAAAAGAGGTAAAGCATTGTTTTTGTTTGGGCGTTGTTTCAAAGGTGAATAAATGTAAATTTGGTTATATTGTGTTTTCACTGTTGGGTGAATTTGTATCATTTCTTCAAGGCTTTTCACATATACCTTTAAGGGTGTTAAATAGTATGTTCTCACAAATTTTGGTTGGCACGCGGAAGAATTTTGTCATTGATTTAGCCGATTTCGGCACGCAAACAGAAAAAGGTTGCCTGCCCCTGGCCTAGGGCAAGCACAATCCTATCACATGCTTGAGTAAAAAATCTACACTCACAAACAAATAGGTTAGTTCTAAATACACAAAAAGATCAATTTAAATATATCAGTGGTTTAAAATCAATAGCTAGGGAAATAACCTACAAATTACAATCATTATTGATGGAATTATTCAAGACTTAAAACAACAACCAGTTGCAATGACACAAAATGAACCACAATCACTAAAAAATTCAAAACATTTGGTTAATGTCATCAATACAGCTAAAAAGGACTTTAACAAATCACATGTGATGTGTGGAGATTCAAGCAACAACACCAGTCTAGTAACTGTTACAAAAATGATGCATAGCTGTTAGGAATGTGAAACAAAAGGAGTTCAAAACATGAAGGCACATTTAACTGGCAGGTTTACCTTGAAACTTATTATGTTGTAACTGATGATAACGCATATATTACACATATCAAAGCAGATAATTGACTTGTTACTTATGTTTTCTTTATAGCATTTTAAACACTTAATACAGTGATGCCAAATTATGGCCCATAAGACCTAGAAAGCCAAACAATGACTTGCGAAGGTTTGCTAAAAAAGACCACAAACACTGATAATGGCCTGCACAGCAAACAAACATTAGGTAAAAGCATCAAAAGTATTGTAAAATGCTGAAATTAATGGGAAAAATGCTTTCAGATACAAGGGTTACAATGATGAATAGTGGGCTTTCAAAGTGGTCATAGGTCATAAAGATAACCCATAAAGCAGTAAGCTTGCTCATCACTGACTTAATCTAAACACTTCATGCAACCCAGCCCAGGTAAAGTATCCACTACCACTTACAAAAAATATGAACCAAAGTCATTGATATAGGGTTCATTCATCAGCATGTTTAATATGCTTAAAAAATATCAAACTGGACGTTTTTAAAAGAACTGCAAAGTTTTATCACTCTTTGATTATGCGTTACAAAGCAGATAAGCTTCAAAAGTGCTTTCAAAGTTCATGCTTCATTTAAATTTTTTAACAGGCTTGAAAGATATCTGGTAAGGATTACAAAATCAAGAGGTGTCATAAATAATACTACATGGTAAACTATGAGTATGCCTATCTGGTTAACTTAACACTTTGAGAGCCGGGTTAATTCAAGCGGTTTGCAAAAAGCAGCTGATTCGAACGTGGCTTTGCGNATGAATATCTCCGCTCNTGTTCGCTCTAGCGACTCGGCAAAAATCTCAAAAAACGTGGCAAGTCTAGTAGATTAGACTCGAAAAAAAATTTTT
>JGI24158J21664_10009889_pt1 | contig 12730 bp, 11 predicted proteins | sample Ectturendosymbi3_FD_21664 | JGI IMG/M metagenome (IMG submission 21664) | reverse complement strand
GTGCTAAAGCGACCTCAACGTTTGGCCTGCGTGGGTTTTCGCCACGAAACAAGGGCACTGGCTGCAGGTTTCAGGGAGTTATGCGCGGCTCGTGTTTCCGGATAAATAATTCAGCCGCGATGGGCGATGTGGCACGAACGTCGCATCCCTCGTGCATTTATTATTATCGCCGACGACGACGAACGCCGCACGTTGTCAAGGAAAGCGTTTCGTCTTTCCTTATCGCGAGCGCTTATCGGACGCGACGCTGACAAATCGCGCGCTGTCCGAGCGTAAAGGTCGAATGTCTGAAAAAAGCTTTTATCGCGAGGGCGGTTTGTCCGCACAGCGAATAACAGTGCGGCTTCTCCGTTGCGTTGGCTTTTCTTGCTGTTTAATGGAACGACGTTATCCGACCTGTCCATGCACGCGTCAAATAAAGGGCAGAAGGATACAATGACCGTACGAGCCGCCTGTCCGCTGGATTCTGCCTTCCTTTTTTACTGCAAGCCCTGGCTTATTTCCGACATCGATTATATCTAACAGTCCGTGGTAGTGATAGTAAATTAATATTAATTTTTAATCGAGATGTTTACGTAACATAGATCGTAGTGATGGACCTCGTTCAAGAACTGAGTTCGTCTTTTTCTGGGACTCCTGGATGAGGGGAAGAGGCTAAATTAGCAGACAAGAGCTTTCAGCATGCCTTCTTACGGCATCGATGATCTAACAGTCCATGATAGTATTATTGTCAGATAAGGACAGCGCCCTTTTCCCTTTGAGAGTATGTTTAAGCCCCCCTCCCCCGGGCCCTGGTAAAGCATTGCTGTGTCGGACCAGACCTTGTGCTTGCACAGCTCGTGGAAGCATTAAGTCAATAAATTGATCTTGAACAACACGGGTTGCAGGAAGGTAATCGCATGCTCTTCCAATCCGATGATTGCCACTACATGGGCGCAACCACAAACCTGTTGCCGAGTGATTGTTTTGCCATGGAAACCGCAGTGATTGTTTTGCCATGGCAACTGCAGTGATTATTTTGCCATGGCAACTGCAGCGGTGTCACGATTTCATGGACACTTTTCAAGTTTTTGTGCATAAGGTCATAGGATCTTTTTTCGGTATTTTGTAATGCTCATTGGCCAACCGCATGAAAGTCGTGCTTTCATGAACTCGCAAGAAACGTCTCATCGCAAACTGCTTTGCTACTCTGGCGTTTCATCAACATCTAGCAAGGTCATGATAAAACTCCGTTGCTAGTGGGGTACAAATGGATCCGCGTTTGCCAAACTCAGCGATTTTTTAAACTCAACAAACTTAAACTTTCTCTTGAAGTGAAATGATTTTCAACGTTTTGTTGCCGTGCAAAGTAATTGAAGCGACTTGGTCACCATTTTTGTTTCAGATTAGAGCTTTATCGCAAAGTTACCAATCTGCGAATTTTGGCTTGTGGGGGTGACGGGACCGCTGGCTGGATCTTGTCGGTCATCGACAAACTTAGCATGACCAGACCCCCGCCGCTTGCCATACTCCCCCTGGGAACCGGAAATGACCTTTCCAGAACCTTGAACTTTGGTCCGGTAAGACGTTCTGTCGAGTTCGATTTCGTGAAGCATAATCAGGCGCTTGGTGCGCGTCTTTCTCGCTCTAGCGGCTACTTTTTTCGTACAAGACGTGAAAGTTTAACTTAATGAACTGTTCAGGTTCCTGAAACTTTCTGTGTTAAGAGAAAAAAAAGGGAAAAAACGCAAATACTTTGCCCGCGCTGTTCTTAATCATTCGACCGTCGCGGCCTGCGTGACCATGCGCGTTTTAAGTGTGGCTCGGTGGTGAGACTCTAAAAAGTGATATCTCTTTGTTAGTAGTGCAGCCCTTTGTAGTTTTAACTGTGTGCTATGGGCTCAAAACCCTACATGAAATGCTGTTGTTGTTTGAAAAAAAGATTAACAGCACACCGAGAAATTAAACGTTGATGCAGCACACGGGCTAGTTTGTCGTACGGTTTCGAAAATGTTTTCGGTGTAGATCGTTGACCCTGGTGGCAAATGCAACCCTTGCTAGTTTTGTTGCTTTGCGAAAGCTATGTTAGGATGTTTACGTGCCATAGATTTTAGTCATTGTCTTCGTTTAAGAGCTGAGATACCGTCTTTTTGGGACTCATGGCTGAGAGGGGGCGATCGGTTCGGCTAAATTAGAAAACGAGAACCATGAAACGTGACCAACAAACAAACACGTTGTAGATTAAACGCTGATGCCCTCATTTTTCCTTTTCGGACGTCTAATCAAGGTTTTATTTCAAAACGTATGCTTCTTTGGCACAGATCGAAAACACGTTTTTGGTGCTGGGCCCAAAATCTGCGCCGGGATTATCGGGCCACTGACCAGATTCTAGCGACAGAAAATCCTTTTTTCGAGGTTCGCCACGAACAATGAACGCTTGAAACGACCGACCCGTCTTCGGTCGTTTTTAGAACGCGAACGTCTGGCAAGCGGCACATTGTTGCGCGCTGTGTCCGCAGGACCTCATAAGACCATCCACACCTTCGCGACCGGCGTTGACGCTGATGATAATAATAATAATAACCCAACGTCGATTAAATCGATGCAAATATTTTGTAGAACACACACAGGTCCCCACACCAGACGCGTTGTGTGAAGGTCACGGTTGTCGGAGAGACCGGCTTGCGTCGCCGACTGTTGTTGATCCGCGCTTGTTTTCACAGCGTTTCACGCTCTCGTTACATCCCACGAGGGGTTGCGGCGATTCCCGAAACAGCGGCGCGCTGTGCAGACCAACGTGCAAATCGATATTGTCGTTTTCGTCGCAAAAAAGCACTTACGGCGTGCGTTATTACTGCTCCAGCAGACGAACATCAGGGACCTTGCAGACGTTTGTTTAATTGTTGAACTGGTTGTGTGCTCCGTTTTATGCACGCCTGGTTCGGGACTGCCGCTCTGAACCATAAACGATCGTACATTTACTTGTGACTACTCAGACCAAAAAAAAAAACTTTTTTTGATCAACCAAAATAGCTGTTTTGCAAGCGTAAACTACAGCTTGTTGATGGATTGGGTGTAAGAGGTCCTTGGCAACTGCCGTTTTTTTTCTCAACCACGGTAATTGCGAACAATGTTATCTTGTGTTGATGCTGCATTTTGCCGCATTTTACTGGAACTTTTTGTTCTCCCCATAGTTGGCGACGTGGCCTAAATCTCTCACACACTTGCTGTATGCATCTAATCAAGTCGCAGCCCATGACTACTGGTAAGTCGTCCGCTTCGGTGCTGGTAGGTCTGGAGTTCGGCTCTCGGCCAGGACTTATCAAAACCTTGCAAATTGGCACTGCAGCCTTCCTACTAGGCACGAAGAAGAGCTGCAGGCAACAGAACACAAAACAAATCGGGTTAAATGCAGCCAGACATTGTACAAACTCAGTCGTGGCGCTACAAGACCACTGTAGTTGTAAAGCGTCACCAAAGCACCACATCAAATAAATAGTCACTTTCTGTGCTGAACCGCTTCAGTTTCGCCGCAGGGCTACACGGACGAGCCGATCAGCAAAATAATCCAGGGGGTACTGGAGGGCAAACCGGCCAAGCTGGACCGCTGGAAGATGTACGTCGAGAAGAACGAGCAAGCCCAGCGACTGGTGGACGAAGACGAGGTGCGCTTTTCAGCGTGTTTTGCTGCGGCTTCTGCCGACTGCTCATCTTAGACAATGCGCATTGTATGCGGAGCGTGTGCGCGGGCGAGCGCTGAAAACGCGTTAAAAATAACTCTTCCGGGAATGCGTCCTGTATTTCTTTTTAAAACAGAGTCGTTGTTTTTGCCGCCGTTGCTTTATTTTTTTTTGTACCGGAAGAAATGAATTGACGAGCGCCAGCCTGTACCAGGGAGGTCTGAAACGCGGGCACCATCAGGTTCTCGTTGAAAGCTGCCTCGCTGTTGCAATTGCAGGCTTCGGCCGTCGAGGACACGCACGGGGCTTGCGTGGACAAGCCGCCCCTCGACGTGGTCAACAATTACTTCAGCATCGGGTCGGACGCGCAGGTCTCTCTGGCCTTCCACGAGTCAAGGGGTAAGTTGCGTTGACTGCAACGCGATGGAGAGGAGGGGTTCGCGCGAATACAGCGGAGGGGTTCGCGCGAATACANNGGCCTTTTTCGAGCTTGTACCACTTGCGCGGCGTTTTCTCGCGAGGAGATGCAANAACGAGGGTTCNCACGCGGTATTGAAAGTATTGAAAACGTATTGAATTTCGAAATTGGTTTTCAAGATCTTGAAAAAGTATTGAATTTTGCCNAAGTGTATGTTATGNATTGAAAAAGTATGNAAAGTCTAAATGGTAAGAAATCAAGTATCTGAGCAGAATTCTGCTGAAGGCAAAGCACTTCATTATTTATGCAATGTGTAAAATTGAGTTTCATGATTAAGAATTTCAAAAAATGAAGAGAAGTAATGGTATTGAACTTCTTAATTTTAGTATGGAAAAGATGTTGAAAAAGTATGGAAAATGATTTTTAAAAACGCGTGGGAACCGTGAAAAACAGACAAAACTTTCCGGAGAACGATGAAAGCCTGTCATTGTTGCGTCATGCTATTTCTTTAAAAGGACTCCGAAAGTGTTGCACGCTTTCGTAGTTTTCGTTCGCTGTTGTGATTGTGCGGTTGAGCTGAGTTTCACTTTTAAATTTGCGTACACCTTTCGCATCAAGGGAAACAAGCATCATCCGTTACGATTCGCTGCTTATTGCTTGTCACGTGATAGCTGCACTGTTTTGACTGAGCGTTGAAGCGTATAGATTGATTTGCTTGACCGAACAGCATGCCGCACAGTGGGATTGATTTGCAATTCGTCAGAATATATTCAAAGCTGGGAAAAAAGAACGTATTGTTAACGACGATCAAGAGCGGTGACGTTAGCGTAACACGTCGCGTCTCACTCTGCGCTACTGGCTTAGTTGGGAGTCGCGAGAGACCAAGATCGTTTAAGTGACTTGAAGCCAAACTTCCTCAGCGCAGAGACAGAGGCGAGATCTTGCAATCAACCGAAAAAAGGGCAGCGATTAGCTCAGTGGTAGAGTGTCCGCCTCCCGATTGGAAGGTTGGGTATTCGATCCACGGCCACTGAGTGAATCGCCGTAGCGCTCCCTGGGCAAAAGCGTTCACCTCAACCACCGCGACAAAAAGCATTATTCAGCCTGCAGCCAATTGTCGTTAAATATATCCGTCGCATTGCATGTGATCAAAACAAAAACAAAAACTGGCCTGACGGCGGAAAATGGCCTGAAATTAAACTTTGTTCAGCGATATGTGTGTTCTGCCAAATATCCATCATGGCTGGCGACTGCTCGAGCGAGACAGTCAAGAGGTCGTAGGCGACGCGTTCGATCGCGGCTCGGCGACCTTTTGAAGGCCAGAGCGCGCACTGACGATAAGCGTGTCCGAGTGACTTAAAATAAGGTGATGGGGGTGGGGGGGCAAACAAGATGGAAGTAATTTTTCGCGTGAAAGCGAGCCCGAATCTTGTGCAGCCAGTCTGGTTGGGGTAGAGAACTAATCAGAGTGGGGGTGGCCACGCAAAACATCTTCAAGTGCACCCCCGCAGACCGGCCACTGAGTTGGATGCCCCCCTCATGCGTCGCAATCGCTGACAACCTAGATCGTCATATTTGTGTCCAGAACTGGTGGTCAGCGTCCTCAACCTTCGTGCCAGACATGGTTAATGTTGTCAATGTAAAGGTTTGCCGCGCGTCTGTTGTTGTCGTCTTTACGAAAACCCTCGTCCGGTTTGTTTCGTAACAAAGCGTCCTTTTTGGCCTGGCGGTCAAATCGTCGCAAGTAAAGTCGAGAAGTTAACTGTTGATCTCGAACTGAACGCAGAGGCGCACCCGGGCAAGTTCAACAGCCGCATCGGCAACAAGTTCTACTACGCGCGGGCAGGCGTGTCGGAGTATTTGACCAGGCAGTCGAAGAAGTTGTCGAAACACATCGAAGTTGAGGTAAGTTGCGACACGTTTCGCTGGTTTGCTGACGATTATTTCAGTTTATACACACACACACAAAAAACGTTTCTATTCTTAGTGCATTTATCAAGACGAGAATGGGGAAAAATCAGCCGGTAATTCACCTTTTTTTGGGGGGGAGACTCTGTAGTTCAGGACAAGCGTGCGAAATGGCGACCGAGTTCCTGCATCTTTCAAATATAAAAGTCATGGACGCGCTCTTTTCTTCTGTTGTTGCCTCGTTTTTGATGTGCGTGCTATTCCTACGTCATAGACGTGTTTNAAATGACGTCGCGTCNTCGTCGACTCGAACAACAATTTACTTGCATCGCAAGTTGTTTCTGGCGGCGAGGGGTGTCCGGGCGCTCAAACGCAGACGTCATTTTCAACGCATCTATGACGTAATAACAGCACAGGCGCTCAGACGCAGCGTGCCGCAAGCCACGGCGTCGCCTCGTTTTCGAGCCACTTTCGCCCGTCGTCGACCCGGCCAGGCCAGGCTGGCCTCGTTGGCCCCGACGGAACTGAGTTTGCTCTCGCCACCGCTCGCGTCTCCCCTGTGCGCAGTGCGACGGCCAGAACCTGACCCACAAGATCCGCGAGATCAAGCCGGTCTGCATCCTCTTCCTCAACATTCCCCGTTACAGTTCGGGTACTTCCCCGTGGGGAAATCCCTCGGGCGGCGAATTTTCGGCGCAACGTCACGACGACAAGCTCATCGAAGTTCTCGCCTTCACCGCCAATCAGCTGGTGAGTCGGCGGCACTGTGACGTATAGAATGAGTGAACTTCTGCCTTGTTTCGGCGGGCGCTTTCCTTGGTCGCGCCAACTGCTGTCGCGGCGTCGTTGTCATCTTTTCTCTTTTTCTGCGTCACTTCCGACTGTGCTTTCGCTGCAGGGCATGCTTTTCGTGGGGGGGCACGGCGAGAGGCTGTGCCAATGCAGGTCCGCCCGCATCACGACATACAAGGCCTTCCCGATGCAAGTGGATGGCGAACCGTGCAGGTAATGCTGCTCGTGAGGTTTTAAAAAGGTCTCAGTGTCTGTCTTTACTTTTGGGTCCAATTGACCGTTTTCGCTTTTCGCGATTTCTTCGGGAAATCTAATGGCGCAGTTGTCATAGCGATGCGCAAGTCCTGAAACTCATGGATTTTCATGTGTTTTCTGTGTGAAGATCTTTATTTTCCATGTTTTGTTGCTTTCATTTGCAGCCATCCTGACCTGTTGACTGTTTCGTTTTTAATAACCAACAAGTAACTGCAGTGATGCAAAAAATGAGCAGATGCTTTGCAAAGTTTGTTGTCGTTTGCTGGTTTTAAAAGTTGGAGCGATGTTTTTGGTCAAAAGGAAGCGGATTTACCTCTTTGCTTGCCAATGTTTCGAGAAAGTACTGCAAATATAAATGTTATGTAGCAAGAGTTTTGTCTTATTTATAACGTTTCTGTGCAGTCCTGTTAACAGGATGTTTGGTGCATTTCTTTGTGCTATTAGTTTCATTTGTTCAACAGTTTCTTTATCTTTTCTTTTCGAAAAATAAACGGTTTTAGAAGACGCCATTCTCAACAGTATCAAAAAATAGCACTTTCGTTTTCAGAAAAAAAACTCTAACAACTTTTTGTGAAAGACAAACGATGTAAAATGTTTTTCTTGTTACGTATCCTGGGAAATACGTTTTTCTCCCGTTCTCCTCTTGTGGCCGGTAATTTACTTGTTATCTGTAAATGCTCGTGTACCTATTATCAGGTTAAACCCCTCCATTATACGATTCGAGTTCTTGAACCAAGCGAATGTCGTTTACAAAACAAAGAAGGCGGATATTTACCGAGAGTGAGTATTCCACTGTTCTTTCTTGTTTCTAACCAGTAGTTCCTGCGAATTTCCTCCGCTTTTTATTCTGTCGTTGGTCGATTAGCAACGCTTCGCGATAGCCGTTGCTCTATCCTAGATCCGAGACAAAATCTGAATTGATCATCACGTCGTTGGGGGGTGTGGGGCCCCGGAGCCCCAGCAATTTCAGTTGGCTGGAGCAGGAGCCGAAAACTTTCGGAGAGGGTGGAGCCGGAGCCTGTGAAATTCGGATTCCGGTTCCACAGCTCTGGTATGTGGGGAAAGCGAGTTGTACAAATAATACAAAGGTTTTCAGATTTCAATGGACCAAATCATTCTGGAACCGGAGCCAGCAACTTCTAGATGTTGGAACCGGAGCCAGCAACTTCTAGATGTTGGAACCGGAGCCAACAACTTCTAGATGTTGGAACCGGAGCCAACAACTTCTAGATGTTGGAACCGGAGCCAAACATTTTAGATGCCTGGAGCCTGGAATCTGAGTTGCGGCTCCACAGCCCTGCTCAGGTGATCACGTGATCGGACGCACTGTCTTCGCCCACTTCAAGATGTCGTACTTCAAACCTGCTGTCAGTTTCTAGAGCTGTACATCAAATCTTTAAACTTGACAGACAGCCAATGTTTCCTCTAGGTGCGCAGCTGCGCAGAACCACCAGACCATTTGCGCAGTGAAATCTCATCCTCGTACACTTGCAACATTCCAAATTCAATATCGTATATACATCGTATACCTTTCCATAGTTTGAAACGTTTCTTTGGTTGTGCGTCTACATGCTTGCTCACTTAAACGAATATTTGCTTAGTGTAAAATTTTCTCTTAAGAGGAAACACTGTAGACAACCTTCAATTTGCGTTCGCCGTAAAAGGAATACCGGCTACTGACTGTACGGCTCTCAGGCCAGCTTCGCAGGCAGCCGGGACTACTGCAAATCGTTTAATAAAATATCACTTGCTGAATGTGGTTGTCGCAGGGTTCATCTTCGCTTGCTGCGAAACAATGCCGTTTGTGAAGTATACTGAATGACCTGCCTTGGATGTGGTTGATTTTTCACCGCCGCTGAGGAAGGTCGCATTCTGGCGTTTTTTTCGGGGAGTCACTTTCAGCAGCAAGGCAGGGGGGTAGAAAAGCCAACGACGATTTCGTTTGGCAACTCGTGCCGTTAAATTGCCCGCGGGGACCGCTGTGGGATGGAGCTTGGCCCCTAGGTTTCAGCACGAGGCGGGCTTGTGCCACGAATAGCCCTTGTGACGTTACAAACGAGGCTCAAGACGCCTTTGCTGCGTAATATAGTTATGATGGAAGGGTGCTGTATGACGTCAAACTGGCTGCGTTTGCCGCTGGCGTCCCTTGATCGTGGTATGAGGCAGGCCCGAAATTGGCAGGTTAAGTGTATTTACTGCCTTGGCAATCTCGTAACGGATCTGTTTCTCCGCTCAGGCTGAGCAACCCGCCGGAACAGATCAAGATCCGCTTTAACGTGGTTACCAGTCAGATGTTCGAGCTACACGCCGGCGAAAGAAACAAAATAAAAACATGCGGTGGGTTGTTTTCCGTTCTTCTTTGTTGCGGTACATTCGCGCCTTCTTTCTGTCACTCAGCTGACCAGCAAGCTCGCCAGTCAATCTTTACTTCGACTTGCAGTGCTTGATTGGACCTTTTGTCCTTTGAACATATCTAGCGTGGCTCCCGGGCGTAAAGTATATATTTCAAACGGCTCAACTGGCGAATGTTCACGAAACAAAACAAAACAAAAGACACACCGACTCGCGCTCGAACGAGCGCAAGATTCATTGTCAAAAAGCCCTTTTTTGCGAACTCGAGTCTTTCTGCCGCTGTTTTCAACACTCTGGGACTAATCCAGTTCTATTTCGCTACAGCGACCCCGTTCCTGGTAACGGTTGCCATGAACAACTCGACCCTTGCAACCCTGCGATCCTGCTTCGACGAACTCAACTCGGTAAGCGAACGTTCTGGAAACCGACCGATGACGCAAATGGTGTGTGTGTGTGCGCGCGCGCGTGGTGCTCATGTTGCTTGTTTTCAATGCGCAGGCGTGTGTGTTCGCACGTGAGTGTGTGTGGGTCGCACAGAGATTTCGTTGCGCAAAATATACCGAGAATTTGAGCATTGTTCATCGCTTCGATACCACTAAGGGTGGGGGCGTCTGTCCATAGACGACGGCGACGACGTAACGGCCAAAGGTTGGGCGGCATTGGTTGTTACGTCACACTTTGGGCGGATGATTGGTTGTCGGCTGGTTTTTCTTCGCTGAGACATTTCGGTCATTTGTCCCATAATAGTATTAAAGTATTAAGACAGTATTAAAACTCTCCGTAACGGTATTCACTAGCCTGCCTTTTCAGTCATTGTGACCGAATTGACGTAATTTTTTTCGTTCATTTACAAAATTCAGTCGAATTTATGACAAAACACCAGATTGTTACGTCACAGTTTGGGCGGCGTTGGTTGTTACGTCGCACTGTCAAGTTCAAAAACTGCCGACCACTCTGCGCGTGCGTCGGGAACGATTTCCGGTTTCATATGTCATGCGCACTGTTTCGAGTTCGGCAAAATAACAGTTGAAAAAACGTTCTGCACTTTGCGCGAAATGCTGCGATGTATTGGTTTGAATCGATTTTGATAGAGCGTTAATACGCCTTGTTTGCGCGGTTACCGCCGCCCCACCGCTCTTCAGTGAAGAGCCAGTGTGGGGAGGGGGTATGGGCAGTGGTTCCTTGTTCCGGTATCCCTACTTCTTTCTTCTTCGCTTTTATGTTCCTAGTTGAGACGGATTCGCCTTCATTTAAAAAAAAAAATAGCGTCTCTACGTACATTTTTTACGGAACTTTGTTACTCTTCGTTTTATTCGAGAGACTTGAAGTTTTTCTTCCTCGGTGGCTTGTCGACTCCCGAACTTAGTGTCAGTTTTTTTCTTGCCAGGGCGAAAAGACATCGGAGCAACTCTCTGAACGGTGGTTTTTTCTTGACCGTAAGTAGAGACGAAAAAACGCAGCGCGAAGTTGGGATTTGTGATTTTATGAAATATATCAACCGCCCTTTAGATCTTCGTTCGTCCATTGCTTTTTTGAGCCTTGCAGTTGTCGCTTTAGTTTAATTCTGAAGTCACAACAATGACGACACTAGCAACATGCTTTTTTTCAAAAGCTGGTCTTGATGGTTTCGTCTTTTTTTTAATTTGATTTTTACAAAATTTGATTTTTGTGGTTTAATAAGCAAACCTCCTTATAACTATACAGGCTCCATGTTCATGTTACGAACCAGTGCCAGGTGGCTTCGTGATTTAATTTGCGATATGGTCGCTTCCGCTGAAAACAAACATCCCTCAGTTGCCTTTACACTCGAAAAGCAACAGATCACGTTTTATGACGTCACAACGAAACGATTGTTGTTGCTTTTGTTCGCGCGAAGCGGCGTACAGCGGAAAGTTCTACCGCATCGATCGCAACCAGGAGCACCTGCACCAAGTGGCGAGCGTCATAAACGACGACGGCGAGCTCTTCATAATGGAATGTCCGCCGGTAGACGCGGCCACGGGCTTCGGCAGCGTGAGTATGACCCCCTGCTGAAGACGCTGGCCATTGGCGCCAGGCCTGGGGCCAGGCGAGTTATTCTGACGACGCCGCTATTTTTTTCCTGCAGAAGTTCCCGCGATCGCCGAACGTCGACAAAGCCATTGTTCATCGTCGGCGTGTTCAAAGCGATATCGCCGGGTAGGTTCCGCCTCCTCCCCCTCCAGCCTTGTCCGATTTGATCGCCGACGATTTAGCGCAGGAACGCCGGAGCAGCGGTAGGGAAGGGGGGGGCAGTAAAAAGTTGAGGGCAATGGAAACTTATAAAAAAGCAAAACATAATCAGGGTTTTTTAAGGAAAATGTTAGGTGCCCGGTATGGACCTGTAGGGACCCAATTTCTCTGATTCTAGGGATCCGATTTTCAATCCTAGGGAACCGAATCGGATCCCTAAAACACCTTAAAAAAACATGACATAATTGTTACCAAACTGCTTGTTTCTGTTCACGACAAATGTTGACCTCAAAAATAACAGCAGAAATTATAAAAGAAACATTCTGAATTTTCTGGGTGCGCGAACAGCTGCACTATTGTGTCAATTCGGTCTTGACAAACCATACCCATGGTACATCGCCCCCCGCTGTTCCAATCTTGAAATAGCGGGACAGCGATACCACTACCCGGCGTCCCTGTGGGCCAGGGAAGAATTTATGAAGGGGTCATGGCCAGGTATTATTGAAACCGAGTGCGTTTTGCAACTTGGACCTTTGAATCGAAAACGTAGTTGGTTTCTGAGCTGCAAACGTCATAATGAGCTCTCTTTCGTCACTGCCTGTTAAAAATCATTGCGTCATGGGAATTTCCACGTAGCCTGCCACGTTGTGCACAATATGCAGTTACTGAAGGCATTCTAAGGGAGACAGGCGGCTCTCGCCATGAAAACGAAATCTAGAAGCAGGCTTAATGTGGAAGATGACTTTATCTGTGCATTGTCATGCATTGAGCCTCGAATATCTGTGCTTTCAAACAACAAACCCGCTCAGCCTTCGCATTGATTGTAGTGCATGTTGTGTTATTAAATGTTGTTTTTAGTTGTTTTTTATGTTAAATGTTGTTTTTAGTTGTTTTTTATATTAAATGTTGTTTTTAGTTGTTTTTTATATTAAATGTTGTTTTTAGTTGTTTTTTATATTAAATGTTGTTTTTAGTTGTTATTTTTTTATCTGCAATGTGCAACAGTTGTCGCGTTGTGGAAGTTGTACAGTCAGCAGCGCGCAACGAGCCCCTCGTTTGCTTTTTGATTGGGCCACGTGTTTGAAAAGGTTGAGAACCCCCCTGAATTAGCGTTTTCGACGCCTCTGGCCACGCA
>JGI24158J21664_10009888_pt1 | contig 12732 bp, 10 predicted proteins | sample Ectturendosymbi3_FD_21664 | JGI IMG/M metagenome (IMG submission 21664) | reverse complement strand
CGGATTGTAGCCTAGTTTCCAGTAAAAACTTCAGCGAAATACTACCACCTAACGGTTAGCACCCAGGGGCAGACAAAGTGGGCCAAGATGGCCTAAAAGCCTTCCACTTATGACGTCACTCATAAAAAACCTACACCCCCAAGCAAAAAATTTTTTTCGAGTGCAGACTAGAAGACTTGCCGCGTCTTTTGAGACTTTTACTGGGTCTGTAGGGCATACTGGACCGGAGAAATTCCTGGGCAAAGCCACATGCGTTTAGGCGTTTTTTTTTTTTAAAATCCCTGAATCTTAGCGGACGCCAAAGAGTTAAGAATATTTATAACTATACTATTGTAGCGTTGGTCCACAAGTATGCAGATGTCAGCACCAAAATTTCATTGAGTGAATTAGCTTATTTTCAACAAATATGTTAAATGACAGTTTCTAATTCTAACAACACTTTACGAAAACCATCCTCTATCGTACGAATCATTAACTATCCGATATCATTTGACATAACCCAGTTACATGCCCTTAATCAAACCCATGTTTCGGCTCAATATGTGGATCAGAGTGCCAGTAAGCGGATGGTGCAAATGACGTAAAAGCCATGAAAAAAGCTGTAGCGGCTGGCGATTTTTGGCCAAAAAATGGCCGGCCAATCACAGCTGTTAAGGGTTAAGGAATATAACTATTATTTAAAATTTTTTTTCCTTTTCTATTTTCTCCATGAAAGGTGTTTGTCGTCAGCCCAAAAATCACTAGATCTCTTGACAAATCACTAGACAAGGCACCAGTGATAACAAACTTCTTATTATCATCCCAAGAGCAAAAGGAGCACTTCACATACACATCGCATCAAGTAAGTTTAAAGAAGAGAAAAAGACTCTCCCGGACATATACCATGTAGCGCAACAACAGCGAGGCACTCAGGTGTTTCAGAATGTACTAACAAGACTAAAAGCATTAGCATGGCACATTTGGTAAGGGAAAAAAGTGAAGTATGTTCTGGAACGTGTGTGCGTGCTCTACGAAAAAATTCCAAATACGTTCCAGAGCATACTTGGACGCTGTAAGTATTAACACTTGATACTGTGGGTTTTCCTTGTGGAAGTGAGCTAGATACTGGGTTGGTTTTGAGACTTTTCCATATTTTTGCCAGTGTGCTATGTGCACCTTGTAACTAAAGCCCAAACAAATGCTTCAGTTGTTAAACTATGATGAGAACTGGTGGATTTTTTTATGCAAATGTACGAACTCTTAAGAGAAAAAGATTATAGCTGGTATGCAATAGAATGCAGACCCCTATCTGTATGTTGGCTGGTTTCTGCTTCAGAAAACTCTGTCTGTACAGATATGTAGGCTAAGGCCAAAAGTGTTGAAATGTTTTTCCTTGGCTGATTTTTTGTATAAAAATATGGATTTAGCCTGATGGCATCTAATTGATTTGATCAACACCTTATGAAATTCAGCTCATTGCACGTTAACCACACATGTATTTGTTTTACACAAGTTCCAATCTTTAGAAAAAAAAATTTTTGTGGAATTTAGTTATTGCCTTAAGAGTGTGCCAGGCATTGTTTCTTTACTCTTTTATCATTGTTTTTCCTCTTGGGAAAGTTACAAGAGCAGTAGCCCCTGGAGGTCAACTTTACCAAGGTAGGAACAAGCCAGGTCAGAGATGTATTCCTGCAACCTAGTTCTTGGTCAACTTCTGGTTGCTTTCCTGAGGGTGTAACCAACAAGACTTACCTCATGGTGCATTCTGGGCACATGGCTGAACCATCATATCTGGAATCCTCTATTCAGAGAAATGGGTCAACCTTCAAAGTTTTTCAGTACATTTGAAGTATTAGTATTAGAGGTGTCAAATGTAGTTTTTGTGTTTTTAAACACTTTATGTTGCTACAAGGCTGATGTAGGCTGACTTAACTGCCCTAACACTTGGGTATCAACATGGGTGGTAGCAATAGTGTTGAAATACCTGGGGGTGGATCAGAAGGCTACCATGTACTCAGAGTAAGTCAATCTTGTTTTAGCAGTTAATTTGCCATTGCTTTTGTGTAAAATTAAAACAAATTTTTGTTTAAGGTACAAGAAAATTCTCCTGGGTTCAAAGCTGGATTGGAGCCATTTTTCGACTTTATTGTGATGATTGGCAACACAAGGCTTGTGAGACAATTGTTTTAGTGGTTGACAATGTTTTTGTAATTATGTTGTAATTTTTCTCATTTCACTCGTTAATTTGCTTCGATACACATGTGTGTTTAGAAATAGAAGTTTGTAAAAAAATGTGTTATTGCATTTCAAAGAAAGATCAGCACTGATTTTAAATAATTTGTTTGTTTCATGTCTGTATGTTTTACTCCCTTTGGTAATACAGATGAATCTGGTTGATGGCATGGCCTATTTGCTAAGCTTTTTATGTGTTTTAACTTAATGAGGTGTGATCATCTGTATCAGGCAAACGTCTGTTAGCTTACCGCCTTACTCTACTTCTGTCCACATGCTTGCTACCTGATACTGCTGATATATTGTAGCTTGATACTAAACATGGAGATTTGTAGAAGTGCAGGATATGAAAAGTGACTTTAGAAATTCTAGAAATCCCTGCCTGAACAATGCTTCTAGTTGTCCCAAAAAAACAATTGATTTACCATTTGTTGTTGAGAAGACAGCTTGTTTAAACATTTCTTAATTGAGACACACAATGATGATATTGAGGCAAATTAAATCACAAACATGTACACTCAACATCATTTATTTTGAAAAAGACCTTCAAATTTTGTTTGTGTAAGGTCATTGAGCATGTTGTCAATCATGCTTATTTCTACTTCAAAAACAGACTCATGTTCATCCCTTTACTGAAATTGCCAAAAAATTATATCAAGTGTTGCACTGCTTTACTTTTGGGTGAAATCTCAGGGACTGCTTTCTGCACAGTGCATTTTACACTTCTTTGATTGGAAATAAACAATTAAGTGATACAAATCTACAAATGAAAGCAACGTTTCTATGTAAATATACAGTTTATGTAATAAAAATTTATGCGATTAACTGGACTAATGTGAGACTGAAAAAATGATTGAAAAAAAACAGCTCATGGTGCATCTTCGGGATTAGGTTTTTCAGATAATTGCCTAATTTTACACCATGTATTTGATTGCATTTTTTTGTTATTCGAATGTGCAACTTATAAATGCTTTAAAATTGCTAAGTTGCTTGTACTTTACATGAATAAATATATTTTAGTGCATTGATAAATTTGTGTTTGTAAAATAGTATAGTGTAAAACAATGCTTCCTTTTATCTACCACTAGGTTTTTGCTGAGCTTTCACTTTGCAGTTTTATCTTATCAAGGTTGAAATGTGATCAAGAACATATCCTCAAACTGAGACCTGGTTGAACTTGAAGACTGAGACTTATCAAAAAATCTGAGACAAAAAAATCTGATTATCGAAAAAAGCTCATCAGATTTGCTGACATTTTTCTAGAATATTTCAAGAAAATGTCATCACTTTTGAGCTGTAATTTTGTCAAATTTCACGTTTTACTTGCCTGTTTAGGATTTTCCTTTCCTGCAATGAACAGGTTGAATTGCAGAAGCTTTATGCCATATTGCTGGAGTTTTCAAATTCTTGATGCAATAGGTTTAAAACCATGACCTACAGCTTCGAGATTGAGACCAAGTCTTGAGATTTCATCACTGGCGTACATAGTTCTACATTGTCTTACTTACAATGCCTTAGCAGTAAAGTACTTCATACTTGGTTTTTATGAATTTTTAGAATAAAGATGATGACCGCCTAAAAGATCTTCTCCGTGCTAATGTTGAAAAGCCAGTTAAGATGTATGTATATAGCAGCAAAACTCTGAAGGTGAGATAAACAGGCTGGTCATTTTGTGTGTGCCATCTTTGATTTTTTTACATCAAAATCTAAGCAGAGCAGAATTGAAATTTATATGTTCATCATACTCAAGAAACAACAACTTTCAGGTGCAACACACAGTGAATAAATTTTAAACTGAGTTTTTCATACATGCTGGAAAATTTCTGACTTCTCTTGTGCTCAGCTGTTTAATATAGGTATTATTAGGTCATATAGTGGAATTGCCACAATATGTTTGCAGAGTTAACTATTTTTTTCATAACAGTGAAAATGGGGAATTGTTCAGGTAATCATTCATATAATTTTTGCATGGCAAACCAGGCTTAGCGATGAAACCTCACAGTTTTCATCAACTTATAAAGATTTGTTACATACTTTATGTACACATATTTGGTAGAAGCAGAGTATTTACCTGTAGATATTAATAGCTTTATTCTTTATGACATGTGCAAGTAGCTCTATTGATATGCATTGAGCACTCCGGCTTTCTGTGAACCAATCCAATGCAAATCCAATATGTATGTCGTCCCAAACCAAGCTACAAACTATTGCTACATTTTCAAGTGCGGTAAAGGTTAAAGCTGCACCTCACTCTTTCTCAAAGCTTCAGTTCCACCTATCAATCACTGCTGAAATTGTTCAGAGGCAAACACTTGTCACATAACTTTAACCCTTTTTGATTGGTCACAATTTGTTGCACACATGCAAGCAAAAAAGTAGATGTAAACCCACAGTGTGTGTTTATTTTCTACAACTGTTCAAATTGGTGTATAGTTTTGTTTTTTATTAATGTTGTGATCATCTAATCTTGGCTGGTGATGTAGGCACAAGGTAAATTTTTCTCCAACCTTGCCTGTCCATGAATGTATTTTTAGTGCTGTTCATTACCTTTATAGAATTTACAGGAAAATTCTGATCCACTTTTGTTGTCGGTTGTCTCCACTCCATGGCCAAAGCTGTTGTACATGTATTCAACATGATTGAACTAAAATAAATCATGATTTTTTGGTGACTCTACCAAACACAATACCTCATATTTTTTTAAATGTTTTTTTGTGTGAGAGCATATATTTACACCATTACAAAAGCACGCAAAAACCATGCTGATTATATTCATGTGCATCTTCACTGAAAATTGTTGATATTTACAATATCTTTAAATTTTTGTGTGTAGTGGAATGTATCATGATTTATCCAGTCTTGTTGCCTGAAACAGCAGATTATTGAACCAATACAAAGTGGTAGTAGTGGCAATAGTACAGTGCAGACTAAAGCCCAGTGCTCCACTGATGAGACCACAAAGGTTGAAGCACTGCTGGCTGGAACAGAGTGTAATAATTCATTAAAATTATTTGCTTATTCTAGTTGCGAGAAGTCACCATCACCCCAAGTAGCATGTGGGGAGGTCAAGGACTACTGGGGGTTTCCATTCGATTTTGTTCATTTGATGGAGCAAATGAGAATGTTTGGCATGTTCTGGTAAGAGACTAGTCTAATGCTAAATGTAGCCTAGGCTTCTTACTGGGTATGGTTGTGCAAGTCAGTGAGCCTTGAAGTTTAAAATGGTGCTTGGTGTCTTAATAACATTTTCTGCATTGCTTTTACTGATGGAAACTGATTGCTTCTGTGGATCTATTGTCTTCAGCAACTAAATGGGGTTTTCCAGATTTCTTTAAAAATATTAAATGCATTAAATTGTAAATAAAAGTAGCTTTGAGTGTTAAAAAATTAGCAGTTTTTTTTATCAGTGGGTGGCTTAGATCTGGTGCCAGTAGCGTCACACAAGTTTTGGACTATAAAAGCTTCCAAATTCTTAATAAGTGAAGTACCGTATTTACTCGATTGTAAGCCGCAGCTTATAAAGCTTTTTTTAAGTTATTTCATGCACTTATACAAGTAAATGTTTTGTGTGAAATGCATTTTTTTTATCTTGTCTAGGAAGTGGAGCCTAACTCACCTGCGTACTTTGCTGGACTTCGACCTTTCAGTGATTACATTATTGGTGCAGATTCTCTGCTTAGTGAGGTAAGACATCCCTGTTCGTTTGTTATGGACCAAACTGTACTTGTTCATGATAATCATAAAAACACTGTAGGAGCTGCAATGACAGTTATTTTGTGCACTACAAAAATGGTCTAAGGCAGGGGTGGGCAAATAGTGGCCCATGGGCCAAATGTGGCCCATCACAGCCTTTTCAGTGGCCCGCAGAAGCATTCAGCAAGGTCTTAAAATCTGAAATTTCCTCCAACTTCTCATAGAAAATTAGTACTGAGGCTATAAACCAGGACATGCTTCTACGTCCACAAGAAGGTATGGCCCTCCGTCAACACGGCCTTCTCAAATTGGACCCCGAGCAAAATTAATTGCCCACCCCTGGTCTGATACGTCAAACATCTTGTGGTGTAGACTGCCATAAGTATTCAATACTTCTTCAATCATGGCTCGTTTTGAAAAGAAATCTTCTTTAGAAATTTTGTTTTGAAGTCAAACAGAGATCTGGGGCATAATCACTGGTGTCCAGTTGTCATTGGTGGCGGTCGCGAGTGGCAAACAAAATTTTGATATCGGCTTTAATAATGCAATATTATACTCTTAATTCAAGTAATATCTAGATCAATTTCTCCTTACGTTTGTTCCTTCCTACCCACAAAAGAATTATTTTCAGAAAGTTTTGAAGAGTTTATTTAGTAGATGCATTTCTGTTGTGTTCCAGACAAATCTACTTTCTGTCATTTTTCGTTTCGCTTATAATCTCCCAGTACCTTGCATGCGGACGTACTTGTAATTTATTTTTTGTTCTTTTCGTAGCAGGACGATCTCTTCACATTAATCGAATCGCACGATGGGAGGCAATTGAAGTTGTTTGTCTACAACAGTGACACAGACGCATCGCGTGAAGTAAACATCACCCCTAACAGTGCTTGGGGCGGGGAAGGAAGGTGCCAAGTTTTGTTGTTTTGTTTACACATTTGAACAAAGTGCGGGGCGGTATACTTGTTCATGAAATATTTGTTGTTATATGATTGAGCCATTTTCTTGGTGCCTGTTATGGTTTCAAAGGCCCATAAGCGTCATCCTTTCCAGTTTTCCTTAGAAAGTTCCTTGGCTTGGATCTGTGCAATACTACCGAATAGCAGTTATTTTGTTAGTGGTATCTTTTATTTGTGATGCTTTGTGCAGCTTGGGTTGCGGCATCGGATACGGCTATTTGCATCGAATACCGACCGTGCCCTTTACTCAAGGAAAAACCTTGAACGTTCAGCATGCAATGCCACCTCCAGCCAGTGGCGATGCAGTGATCGACTTCAGCAAGCCAGTCCCCCCTGCTAGCACCAGCGGGTTCGCAGAAGTAAGTGGTGCTACATGATTCCTTTATCACAACAATGTCAATTCCTATCTTGTTAACGCGAGTGTTTATTTGGAAATTGCAGTGTATCCAATCGTTCAGACTCGAACAGTCCTATTTGCGTTTTTGTAACACTTAACCGAGCTTCGCTTTCGCATTGGTTTTAATGTTGGATGGAAGGCTCCTAATTTATTCTTCCTTTTCAAGGTCACCTTGCAATCTTCTGCTTCACCCAGCAGCACCTTCGCTTCAAACCCACCTGCTGCAACCAGCTCAGCTCTTTTGCCCGGAAATATTAGAGCACCTTTGGTTGCTCCTGTTGGCAGCAGTGCGGCCGCAGTGCCCTTACCGGTTCCTACCACAGCTTATCCTGTGTCGTTAACCGACGGTATTTCAAGTTCGTCACAATCCATCGCAAGTACTATTCCAGGTAAAGAAGCCCTTTGACGATAGAACATTATCCATGATGGCAAAGTCCGAAACGTAGATGCCACCTCATTTTGTGTTCTCTTTACAAGAGCAAGGCTAATGCTTGCTGGAAGGCTTTAACGAGTTACCTGTGGTTGCGCAGCAGATCAAACATTTATTGAACATTCGCCGCAGCGAGTCCTGTACAACACTTCTAACTGATCGATGCATCAATGTTCCCTCTATGGGGCGCAGTTGCGCAGTACCGCCAGACAACTTGCGCAGTGCTATCTCGTTCTCGCGCATTTACAACATTCTAAATTTACTACGGTAGATATATATATATATATATCGCATAGCCCTTTTAACGTTGGGAACGCTTCACTGTTTGTGAAGCGTTCCCAAAAACAAACATTTGCTCAGTGTAGAATTTTCTTAGAGGGAACACCGCCGTGCATTATGAGCAAAAAACTTGGGCGAATATTTCGGGTCGTACAGCGATTTACTGCTCATTATACGATGCAGTTCATGATGCTTGAGCAAGCATTTGAAATAATTGAAGAGTCGTATTATGATTTATGTGTTATGATTTGTTTGACACTGTTTGCAACGCGCTTTGCTTCGTCATTCGCTCTAAGATTCAGATCCTCACGATTGTTTCCGCTACTTCGTCCTTCTGTTAGTTACTGCATCCCACAACCGTGGCTTGTTCATGACAGTGGCGCAGCCAGCCCAAAAATTTTTGGGGGCCAAAATGTTTGACTTCTGGCGAACAGCAATGTTTTTGTTTGGGACGCCGCTTCTCAAAGCACAAAATACCTAGAAATGCTAAAATTTTGGAGGGACATGACCCCCTGCCCTCCCCTGGCTACGCCTATGGTTCATGATAGACTAGTTCAGTGAATAATGATGTTGAATGTAGCCAAGTCTTTAATCTTTGATCCCAATCTTAAACATGTGATTGATTTTTGATATGCTCTAAGAATTGCTGTATTCGAACTCTGACGTTAACTAGTAAATATTTGCAGGTATTCCACCTCTTGCTAACATATCCATGCCTCCTACCCTTCCTGCTGGACTGCCCCCTTTGAACATGACCAACGGTAAGCACGACATTGTTACTTAGAAAAGGTGTATACGATAAGAATAACGCTGAGGCAGCATAACTTTCGTCTCGATTAACTGCAGTATGTTGTATTGCAGCGTAGCTGTACCATAGTTTAGTTCGGCGTTCCGCTCACCATTTGAACTTGTAAGCATAGTGTTGTACTAGCTTGTAAACTTTGTAATGTTGTATCAGTGTTTCGTCCGTTTTGTTCGATTTATTGAATATTTTTTCGCAGTGCCAGGAATAGCCCCCTTACCAGCTATCCCGGACCTCAACCTTCCGCCACTCAGCCTTTCAACTACCGTACCACTTCCGTCGTTGGACAGTCTGGCCGCGTCGTTGCCACCTTTNGTACCCGCAACGGACCCACAAACGACCGCAACACCCACAGCTGGTGAGATCGATGTTTTTAGCTTGTGGATGATAAATTTAGCTTGTCTNGATTTTTTTAGCTTGTCAATGAAGGGATTTGCCAATAGATATAGTTGTCTTTGTCTTAAAGAATACACTTTGTGCACTAACTAACAGTTTTATTTGTGGCCAGAGGATAAGGACATATCAGTTCCGTTCATGATTAAGTTCGTTAAAATATCTTTGTCCCTGATTGATATTACAAATGGAGCATCGTCTTGGAAGTGGCTGGATTTGTTATAGTCACCACAGATGGCAAGACATTATAGCACCTGTCGCGAATATCAAACACCTGAAACAGTAACGCTGCGCCAGCAACAATTTCCGTTACTTCATGAAAAAGCGTGTTTTGCATTGTCCCGTAAACCTGTGATAGTTACATTGTCCCGTAAACCTGCGATTTGTGAGCCATTTATTGAACTATTGCAGCAGCCAAACTCCCATTATAGAGCAATGTAATAACACACTCCCTGTGTGCACCAGGCTTGGATAATTTGCAATATCAAATCTTGTCGCTAACAGATCATGTTTTGACATGGTGAGTCAAAAAGCTGGAGGTTGTGTCAGACGCTATTATTTTCGTTTTTTTCAGTCCCGGTTGTGGCACAGTCGGTGCCTGCCGCCGTCCCACCGACGTCCTTGCCGTCTACCCTTGCCGAAGTCACCCCATCTGCTGCTCCTGCTTCGGCGGCAATGGCCGCGGAATCAGATTGAACAGACGGCGGCTGGCCGCCTGTCCAAGATCGTGGCCACAACGTCGATTTTGTGGTCTCCCTTGCTGATTGTTAAACATTCGCGCAAGACCAGAGCCATCGCTGATTTTCGGGTCGGCCATTTCTGGTGTGGGAACTTGCTGCCTGTGGCTCCGCATGCGTTGNGTCGTCGGAGGCGTTAGATTTNGTTTTCGCGGAACATGCAGTAGCTGAGTGTGAACGTGATAAATTGAAGCGATAGCTTGCTTTGAAGTATTCCTCCTTGTTGACGTATGCGTGTTTGCGATAGGCCCGAATATTTATAAAAATAGATTTAATGCTATAGAAACCGCGTCGTACTGCTTTGTATCGTTCAAAATCACTGGAAATCGCGGTAGAGCATGGCGTAAATTCCAGCTAGTTGTTGAAGAATTTAATGTAAAACGCTCCTTTCTGGAGCGACACAGGTGTGCATGGAATGACTTATTGACCTTTCCTGTCTTAAAGTTTCGAAAACAAACGTTTGATCGTTCTCAAAAGCTCAAAAATTAAGCGTAAAATGTCTGTTGGCTGAGCAGAAGTGAGCGTGTCTTTCGTGTCTTTCTCCAATGTATTTCGCAGTCCCTGTAAATTCCGATAGGATGTGAGCGGCAAGTACGATCTCTTTAAACACTGGTTTGTTTGCTTTGTTTTTGTGGTGACATCCTGTAAAGGCTGGCGGACGATGCGAAAGTAACTACAGTAGAACTCCGACGCTCTTTCTCGACGTTAACGACATTTTTTGAAGTAGTTTGCTACTGTCAGGTGTGTCCACCGTCGACCATACCTGTGTAAGCGCTCCGTTTCTGTCCACTCACCAGTATTTGGTCGAACTGAAGTTAAAACGTTTTCGTCATTTATATCCAGTTGCACGTTTGACTAAATTACTAAAAGGTCGATCGAGTACGTTGTCAGGCTGGTGTTTTGAGTGTTGCGCTCGTCTTCATTAAAGGCCGAAAACACGAGGGCAGGTGAAGCACCTTGTGAAATGTTTTACCTTCACGCACCCGATTATGTGACTTCACATTTACGTTGTGCAAGCAAGCTATCTACTAGGCCAGTGGTTCTTAACCTGGGGGTAAATTTGCTGAACCATATATTGCAGCAAATGTACATTTTTATAAATCATAAACTGTAAGAGTTCGTTAATTTCGAATTTTGATAAATGAAAACCAATGAGTATGTTGGGGGTAAATCTGGTAATCTTGTTTGATAAAAGGGTAAGATATGTAAAAAAGGTTAAGAACCACTGCTCTAGGCTGTGCAGTAGCTGCGCCTCAATGCGCATCGCGAGGTTGGTTTGTTTCGTTCAGAGCTTTGTTCTCACCTCGTATTTAGTAGGAGAGGCTTGTGCTTTTCACAGGGCCTGTGATGTGTTGTGCCGTTTGGTCGGCGCATGCTCTGCATGCAACGAAAAAGAAAGGCTTTAATGCATTTGGCGGCAGTGGTAGATCAGGATTTATTGAGCCAGCTGCGTTTTTTCACACCTGTTGAAAATTATCCAGATAAGTGTCAACAGAAGACCTCGCTTTTCAGCGCGGACTATACGTTGACAACTCGCACCATGCCTTCCTCTCACTTGAGGCTGAACGCTGTTTACGTTTCATGAGACAGTACAGCAAGAAATCGCGTGCACGCCTGGGTTGATTGCGCGAAGCAAACGTTCAACAGCCCCATTGATTGTACTGGGAATTGGTGCTGTGCTTCGTTCTGATCCTCCCTAGTCCACCACTGCACAGTGGATGCCTAGTAACAAGCATGGTGCTGTGTTTATTCGCGTGTACCATTATATGCGATTCATCCGTAGCAATACAAGCGGGAGAAATACATTGTGTAAGCAGGATCGTGTAATCCCACAGACTAAGGCCCCGCGCTGCAAAGTAAAGCGATGTCACAATTTTAAATGGCAACATTACTAACGAAGCATAGCACCATCATCTAACCAGCGATTTGTCAATATGTCACGTGTATGTTGCTAATATAGTAGCTGCTCGTGTGAGCCAACCAGTTTTCGTTTGTCACATCTGGGAGCTCATTTTCATAAAACCTACTTTTGGCTTGTACAAAATTGCTCAAGGGTGAGCAGTTGAAAGCAGTGGCGATTCTAGAATGAAAAAAGTGGGGGGGCAAAGCTTCCAAGCCCCCCAAATTGAAACGTGAAACACTATAAATAAGTGGAATTTTGCTTAATTCTATAATGTCAAGCACCCCTATTGAAAACTTTTTGGCGATGGTTCTAAATCACACACGTGTACTGTTATGTCAAAAATTCTGTGCTAACCATGTAACTTCCACCGCACTGCACATGTAAATCGAAATATCGTTTTCCGTACACAATTGTGCCGGCCTCACATGAACGAAAGCAGATTTAAAAAGTGAACACAATTCACATGAAGCGAAATGGTTCCAATCACGAATTCCGTCATGACACAGAGACAAGTAGGCTGTTGATCGCCAGCTTGTTTCATCAAAATATTCTTATTACAAAGAACAAAAATAAACCATCTTCCAACGGTTTGGTGAGTACTGACTAATCCGTTTTTGTGTTAGCTTATGGACATTTTGTGATGGTGGTGTAAGCATAACAGTGTTATGCAACTACCGTTACGAGTGTGTAGCGTGGATAGGGTGAAGACTATTCAGTGCAGTATGCCAGGGGTGGGCAAATAGCGGGCCGAATGTGGCCCGACACAGCGCTTTCAGTGGCCCGCAGAAGCATTCAGGAAAATCTTCAAATCTGAGAGTTCCTCCACCTTCAAATAGTAAATATTAGTGCTGAGGCTATAAACCGAGACTTGCTTCTACTCTCATAAGAAGGCACGGCCCTCCGCTAAATGCGGCCTTCTCAAAGTGGCCCC
>JGI24158J21664_10009887_pt1 | contig 12734 bp, 14 predicted proteins | sample Ectturendosymbi3_FD_21664 | JGI IMG/M metagenome (IMG submission 21664) | reverse complement strand
CATCCATAGATTCACCTATCACGTCCTGCAACAGAAAAGACATTCGTTAAAAAATGTTTTTTTTATCGAACAAAATATGGGTACGCATCTTTTTGGGACACCCTGTACGTAAAGTGCACACGCAAAAAGAAACTTTGTTTCATTACTCTTTGACGCCGTACAACTTGCCTTTAAGGAATTTACCTGGTGCTCTCTTCATATGTCGCATCTCAAGAATTATTTTCATAATTTGGGCCCCCTTTCAAAACAACTGCTGGTGTCCATTGCAGGTGCAAATGTAGATCTGATTAATTTCTATCTATAGCTTTCTCTAGAACACAATGAAATGATGAAGTGTTCTTATTTAGTTTTTGTTTAGTTCCTTTTCAATGTGTTTTTCTTACTCTATGTGACACAATTTTGCTTCTGCTTGATTTAAGGNTTGTTTCCAACACATTGGTATCATTCGGAGAANGGATATGTTTACATAAAGACAAAGACAAAGCAATCCTGGGAAGCAAGTCGCACTTTATGTCAAACTTTAGGNGGCGATTTAGCACATATTGGCATCAAACATTTTGGCACGCGGAGGTACGATGTGGAGGAAGATTCAATCAAAAAAGAGTTTTCAAGAAACTGCCCGAATTATATAGTTTGTAAAAAGTTTGTAAAAAACTTGTAGTTTGTAAAAAACTTAATGAAAAATTCTTTACCCTAGCAAAATACAACTCATTGCCTCCTAGTCGAGTCTTTCTGTGTATTGCGAATAAACACCAAACTAGCAGAGAGTCAAACTGTTCGGTACTAAAATCCCGCAAGCATCTGTTCTTTTCGTCGCAATCAGAAAATCAAATCATTTTCGTCATTGATATGTTTTTAGCATTTTTTCCAAACTTTCGGTGTTTTGAGTTTTGAACAGGCAAAAGTCAGATAAGGCTGGGAAAAAAGCTTGTTTTTTTATCATGAGTAACAAAACGAAGTTTCCAAAATTCATGCTCTACAAGGAAATATACAAAACGCTGAGTACAAACCAATTGTTTCACCCACTTGCTAACCCATGTACCAAAGCGCTTGAAAGCATGCAAAAGCTCAAAACCGCTCACGGACTTACAGTGTATAGATCGTCGCAGGATAAAAAAATGTGGTTTTTCTAGAAACATCGGTGAACGGCTGTCGGTTCCGCCTGAAGACAGACAAGGAATTTGGGTGGGATTGAACGACCTGGCTGCAGAGGGACGCTGGAGGTGGTTGGATGGAAGTGCAGCCACAGATGGCGAGATCAGATGGCACACAGGACAGCCAAACAGTTACGGCGGCAATCAGGACTGCGCGAACCTCTGGGGAAGTTGGAGTGGATACCGAATGGACGACGGCACCTGTTCTGGTGCACTATCGGCCATTTGTGAGATACCACCTTATCAGTGACGTTCATTGTTTGCAATGAATGCACTACAAACTTTCTTCTGCTGCACATAAATTTGCTGATATTTGAAAAGGTCAGCTTGAGACTTTGTCTCTGAACTGTGTTTTCCTCAAGATAAAAAAATGTGGTTTAGACATTTGATCCATAGTTTCAGTGACTTCTTTGAAAGGAGTAAAACGTGGAAGTGTTGCGAAGCCGCATTTAAGCAAGAACTACAAATTATTAAATACTTGTTGCATATTTATGCTAACAATGACAACATTGTCTTTGAAACTACCGATATGACTGCATTCATATGAGCAGATTTTGAATTGCTGTTTATAATTTTTTGAAAAACGACTTTTCATACAGAAGTCAAGCAAACAAGAAAAACTTGAAACTTATGTAGCCCTAACGGTTTGGTCTCCCTTCAAAAGCATAATGGCTGCCATGTAACCATCGCTTCCTGTTTAAATGCGGCTGTAATTGATGGAATCTAGAAACCCCCCAATTGCAAGCGTGTGTTTTCTACGGCGAAATAGGCATATAAATGCCGTTGTTGTGAAAAGGACTATCTTCGTAAGTCCTTTTCATAACGACCGCATTTGTATGCTTATACAATTAATGTCATCTCTCTGACTTCTGCAGTGCAAACAATGTTCAGAAAAGCAATTCTTTAGATATCATCATTGGTTTAAATACGCGGTTTCTTTAATTTTGTTGAAAAGTTTCAGCGAAGCAAAAGAAATTGCATGATTTTGCTCATCATCATCGCTGACTAATTTCAATGTTTTTGTCTGTGTGGTGGATGTAATATTGGTTCTACATTTTTTGCAACATTGATTTTCAACTTTCCTTGTAGGGGTGCAAAAAGACTTTTGCATGTCATTTGAAAAAGTGAATTTGCATGTTTAGAATGTTTCACTTTGAGGGTTCTCATGTGCGCGTTCTTGTGTGAAATTCCGCCAGGCTTACCGTGATGGCAGTAATCCCACGACAACAAGCTAACACGTTTGCCTCACAGCTACTAACTACGATTAACCTTTCGTTTGCGTTTTGGCTGTGAAAACGATTTGCGTTTACTCTTGTTTTGTATAGAGACCATTCTTTTCCGCCAACTAATCTAACCGTTCGATGCTCGCTATGCGTTCGATCTCAGCTTGAGGTTTTAGTGTATACTGCTGCATCCGAACAGTGGCGTAGCAGCATAGCTTGTCGCCCCTGGATTTCAACGATTCTGCCGCCCCAACATCTCCGGAATCCAGTGTAGCTTAACTACTCTGGTCAGCATCACTCTAAAAATGTTTTTATGAACGTTGCTCGCAGTACAAAAATCCAAATGCGTGTTTGTATGCTGATGAGAGAAGAATGTCATTGCAATAAGTACATTTTAACCAGTTTACTAACTTTTTGCAAAGCACGATATGTACAATAGAAGCTTAACGAACGAATACTGTCGCATTTCGTGAAATAGGAGTGAAAAGATGTTAGCTATATGTCTTCCAGCCACGTCGACCGCAATACTAAACATATGTGACGAGGCTTAAAAATGCATGCAGGTAATTTTTAAATCACTGACATTTCAAAAATCAAGTAGTCGAGCCTTTACTGAAGCAAAATCCGAAATCATGACGTCAAAATTCAGTTTCCCGACAAAATCATTTTCAATCGAAAGAATAAACAAAGTAGACAATCTATCCTCCCCCACTGTAGACCTCAAGTACGATTTTGTCAAACTAAGCTTTGAAAAGCTTCTCTCACAACTTGCAACAGAAACCGTGACAACAGTGAGATCAAGCCTTTCAATCTCTACTGACAGTTCAGATAAATCAACTACATCCGCGTACATGTTCTTAAAGTAAGTCATATCAACCTCATTGTTATCGCTTTGCAACACGCATGGGTTTTCAAAAAGCTAAATGCTTCGTTCAGGTTAATTATTCCACTGAAGCTCCTTTCTCCTTCACTAAGATATCGGTCCACAGCTTGTAACATGCGTCATTTAATTTCTTCAAGACCAGATAGATCTGCGTCTTGAGTTTGCTCGTCTGGAATTCGTTTGTTCCATCTGACACGTCGCTCCTCAATTGGAATTTCTAGCTTTTCACAAATCTTGAGAGCGTTATCAACTGACATGCGTAACAAGCGCATAACGTTCGTCACTCAAGAAAGCTACAAATGTTTTCATCTCCTGCGGCACAGTTCTCCAATGACAAACATTTTGCTGCAAATATTTTTGGGCATCATGAGACTCTCTTAGAACCTCCTTCCAAAAGTGTGAAAAAGACAGGAAGGAAACACGTTGAATCGCATCTGAAACGTCATGAGCTTGATCTCGTGTGTCAACATTTTCGTTTTGATCACCAAGTTCTTCTAATGCAAGGGTTCTTAACCTTTTGCGGTTCACGGACCCCTAAAACATTTTTTCGAAAGCTATGGACCCCTTCGGTTTAGATTTAGAAGAAACAGACTTCAATTGCCAAAATTAGCTGCAATCAACGTACTAGTAGTCAAAGGGTTTGTAGACTAAACATAACGTTTAATAATTAAAGTAAACGAATATCAGTCGATATTAAACCAATGCAGAATTAACTGAATTTTACAACAATAAAAATGCAGAACCTTTGCTTTAACATCAATCAGAAAGAAAAACACTCATCAAACACTAGTAAAAAATCAACCAGAAAGAAAATGTTTGAAGCAGCTGAGAAAACTCGAAAAATAAGTTTGGCACAATTTAATTTTTTAAGAGTTCATTTCAATGCGAAGGTTGTTGTTGCTTTTTTTCAACAAGAACGTGAAACTGTGGGATGGTTTCGACAGGGCAAGACGTATGTCATCCTTAACGTCCAACCTATTTCGTTGTTTTGTTTTGATAGCAAGAAGAGCCGAAAATCCCGACTCACAGAGGAAGCTTGTAGCAAAAGGAATAAGAGCAACCATGGCTCTCTCTACCAGGCGAGGATAAGCTTGTGCCAAGGAACACCAGAATTCTGCTACGTTCTTTGAGTTGAAATCGCTTCTTAGCATTTGCCATGTCCTCAACTCAGTGAGGTCATCTTTTGCCAGATCGTCATCACAATCAGCATCTAGATCTGGAAGAAATGGATTGCGAATCCACAATTCACAATTGAGATTATCTAAGCAATAACTTTGAAAGACTACTGCAATCTATCTAAATTTTCACAAATATTTCCACGCAGGGAGGGAGACAGGGTTTCAGTATTATCGATTCGGCTTTGAGAGATCGCTTCCTCCAGCATTGGGAAGTTAGCAAAGTTGTCTGTCTCTAATCTCCTTTTCCACAAGGGAAGCTTTGCTTGAAAAGTTTGCAATCTTTCGATGACATCTATGATCGTTAGATCTTGTCCCTGAATTGACAGGTTTACTTCATTCAGATGACTAAAAATATCTGCCAAGTAAGCTAAGCCATAGAGAAACTCATTACAGTCAAATTGTCTTGAGAGAGGATTTTGTTTTTCTCTTAAAAAAATGGAACTTCCTTTCTCAGTTCCATCAAACGCTTCAAAACTTGACCTCTCGAAAGCCAGCGAACTTCTGTATGATACAAAAGAACTTCATGTTGTGCACCTATTTCTTGACAAAGCTTTTTGAATATACGATGGTTCAAAGCTAGAGCTCTGATGAAGTTGACGACCTTCACAGAAGTAGACAATATCTCTTGTAAAGTTGATGATAGAGTTTTTGATGCCAATGCATGTCGATGCAAAAAGCAATGAGTCACAATAATGTGAGGAGCTTCTTTCTTTACCAAAGTGGCAAATCCTGAAGTTTTACGAAGCACTGCAGGCGCTCCGTCGGTACATAAACTACCAATATTTCTTTTCCAGTTGAAGTCTTGCTTGGCAAATAAATTACTTACCATCTATAACATGTCTGCAGCCTTAGTGGTTTCAGAAAGAGGCTCGCAAAATAGGAATTCTTCTTTAATTGCATCGGTGTGCATATATCGAACGTATACAAGAAGCTGCGCACACTGAGAGACATCTGTGCTTTCATCCAGTTGAATGCTAACTGGAAATGGTGAAGCTTTCAGTTCCTCCATTACTATTCCTGAATATTATTAGAAATGTCAGTAATTCTGGAGTTGATGGTGTCACTTGACAAAGGAACGGCCTCAAGTTTCTCCCTATGTTCTGTGCCACAAAGCAGCTCAGTCATTTCCAGGGCACACGNTTTTACCAATGTCTCTCCGATCGTATGTGGTTTCTTTTCCTTGGCAATGCGGTAAGCAACCTTATACGAGGCTTCGAGACNAGGCATCTGTGTATTGATGAATCCNAACTTTNGCGAAGTCCCACCTTTCTCAAATCAAGCCTTCTTACAACGAAAAGATTCAACACTATCCGGCGCATTTTTAGGATGAATAGATGTTAGGTGCTCCTTCAGTTTTGCTGGTTTCAAACTTGCATTGCCATGGACTTTACCACACAGAAAACACTTCGGTCTTTCACTGCCATCACTATCAGTAATCAAGGTTAAACCAAAAGCTACATAGTTTTCACTGTACTTCCTCTTTTTTGACATTGTCGGAATGGCTAAAATTTCTAATTTACTTACCTTGCCTGGTTATCAACCTTTTAAATATTTCTAAAGCGAAAAATTCAGCCTGCACGTGTAAAGTTTTCGGTTCACTCTATTACGACATAATCATTGTGCATGATTAAGTCACAAAAAACGATGTTCCCTTTTTCTAGAGTAGTTGTGGTGTATATATAACCGCGGTTGTGACCAATCAAGCGGACCCCTTAGAGCACCTTCATGGACCCCTTAGGGGTTCATAGACCCCAGGTTAAGAATCCCTGTTCTAATGCACTCACCATTCCATCAATGCCTAAATGTAGCGGTTTCAAAGATTCGTAATGTGCACTCCATCGTGTGTCTATCATTCTGTTAACCACGCAGAGGCGGATCCGGGGGGGGGCAATTGGGGCGATCGCCCCCCTAAACCCTATAAAAGTAATTTTATTCACCATGGTTACGTGCATTTCGGAAAACAACATTCACGATATAAGGTCATTTTGCTCTCCGTTGTTTTTTCACAACAATGTTGTGTTCATCTCTCTTACAGTGGTGAACCCGTAATGAGACTTGACCACCAAATTTTACGAAAATCGCCCCCCCCCTAACGTTACCGGCTGGATCCGCCCCTGTAACCACGATAGGTACATGCTTAAGTAGGACGAGTAGAGAGTGAAAAAAGTATATCCTTTCCACAACTTGAAAAATTTATCAGAGAGTTCGGAAGATCCCACTGCATAAATGCCNGCAAGATTGAGCGAGTAACTCCCACATGGAGCAATTATTGCTTTNAAATTTATCTATTTTGTTCTCCGTTGCACTCCAGAATGGATTCCTGACATTGTGGAAGCATTGTCATAAGCCTGACCTCTGCACATCATCACGTCCAAGTCATTTTCATGACGCTTATTGAGAATAGAATTAGTAATTTATTCGGCCGTTTTCCCGTGGAACGAAAGTAAGAAAAAACTCCTTTATTTGTGCTTCACTTTCCTCACCTTGTACGTATCTTATTAAAAGCCATCTGATCGGTATGAGACACATCAGGAGTACTGTCGAGTAAGATTGAAAACTATGTTGTTTCCTTTATTTCTTTCAGAATAAGGAGTTGTAGCAGACACATTTTTAATGGTCTGTACATATCAAATGTTGATCTGATTAAAGAAACAAAGTCCAAGTTTCAAGCAACAAGAAACAAGCATGAACTGCATGCTCAACTTTAACAGAGCTTCATTCTGCTCTCAACACTGGAGGCGCTGCTGTACATTGTCATGTGACATTTTTAATGATGTAATGTTTTATGAGAAACCAATAAAATGATTAATTAGGGCTTTCCAGAAGATCTGGATATAAAAAGGTCGATTTTGGCAATCCAGATCAATTCACTTTTCTACTCTGAACTGAGAACTCCTTCCTTGGTCTACGCCATCTAGAATGGTTTAGCCTTCGAAGGAAAAGTTGAGGCTCTGCCTCATGGTACGCCACGGCTCGGACGGTTTGCCATGAGTGCTGTCAAAACTCATATGCGGTAGCGTTGACTCCTTGAGTCCTCAGACTAAAAAAGCAGTGTCAATGACTGGCTTTTTGGTCAACACTAGTGGCTTTGTCCGGGTGAATTTATGACACTCAGAACCACAAATTTGGTTTGTCCAAATTAGTCGCTGCCACATGGACTGGTATTGTCAAAAGACAATTTATTGTCTTGCTCAATCCTAGTGGAACGTTGTCACACTATTTGACAAAATTAGCTTTCTCCCAAAGAAACTCTGACACTGTGTTCCATAAATTTGGCATTAACTGAATTAATTTATGCCACTCTGTTTGTCACTGTCCAAATCAATCTCTGCCACAATATTCGACATTGTCAAAGGGAGACTTTGATTGCCTTAAATGATAAAATTAACTCTTGCCCGAGGGAACCACTCTTACCCTCTATTTGACCTTGATAAGGGAATCTTTGTCATCCTGTGCTACAGCTTTTAGAGCCAACTAAAAATATTACTTAATTTACACTAGGGATTTGTTTGAATTCTTGCCCACAAACCTTTAAATTCCCTGTGCCATTCGACTAGAATTGGATAGCAAGTTGACATGAGAAACTGTCACAATAGCAATACGAAATATACGTGACAAAACCTGCGGAAACCCAAGCTAGGAACCTTCTTTAGGTTTTAAGAAAACTTGTCACGACTAGACGTGTACAAAGTAAATGCATCAAAATGCATACTTCCTTTTAGTATGTTAACGTCTGAATGGAAAGGTTCAGAGTTAGAGGTAGGGAAATCATAACTTGATGTCTGTGAGTTTGGCTGACCATTGAGTTGACTGTGTCTGTGTCTCTGATTCGAGTGTGTTCGGATTGATTCTTGCATCAAATCAGTTGGTAAGTTTCGTCCTTTCATGTGCATATTTTGTGAAATAAAAATAATACAAGGTAAACCTCATGCGTCTACTTTTATGAAATCATTTAGCCAGGCAATCAGAAGCTTCAGGGAGGTCAAGCGAACATCTGATTCGTGAATACCGTCCTTGTTACATCTAAGATCGAATCCATGCTGAGAAATTACGGATGTAACTAAATGCGGCTATCTAGATTTTATAAAATCTAGAAACCCGTTACAGAGTTTGCTCGCAGCTGAGCAGTAAGATGGATGCATCCACGCAATACTGCATTTGGCGTTGTAATAAACTTTCACAGCATTTGTTACCGTCGTTGGTAAGTTCTCAAGTGTGCCCCATAAACTATTATCGATTCACTCGTCGCTGATCTTCCGCTTACCCATCGCTAGACCTGTTCATGAGCAGAATTTGTCACTCCAATTCATATTCCATCAGCATCAGAAGCAGTGGCATGCAGAGGGGTTGCAAACGGGGCAATGGCCCCGGGCATCCAAAGAGTGAAAATACAAAAACTACATTTCATTAAATACTTCTTCGTATTGTAAGGTTACTATTATGCTGCATGTATCTGATGGGAACTTGCCTAAGGGGGCATGCAAATCTATGTTAATTGATCCGAGAGAGAGATAAAGCTCTGTCATCGTTATCTTAACGCCTAACATTCCATGTCTTTCTCCCTTTTTGCAGGCTGGCCAATTCCTTCTAACACAGTGGTTCCCATCCGGGGGTCCATGGACCCCCAGAAAGACTTCAGGGGTCCATGACCTTAGTATAAAAATAAATGTATGCAAATTAGCGAATGTCAAACTTTCCATGATGATCGTTTAGCCTGCAAATGACTATAAATAACGCGCAACTCTAGCATGCACCTACAGGACAACAAACGATCTGGCTCATATCAATGAACACGTTTATGCATTTTAACAAAAGTATGCAAGTTGTCATTTAAATCAAATTCTATAGGAAGTTTGATACTATTTGTTCTTGATCGATACGAAAAGTTTCTGACAGAACACATCTTACAACCATCCTGCGATTCAAGACGATTTATGTGTGCAGTTTTCATCAAAAGCATTGTTGAGATGCCAGATTTGCATAAATATGTGGAAACAACAGACGAAAGAGAGTGGGATGCCACTTTAGCAACATTTGGACTCGAGCCGATCATATGAATCCACAATTTCTCAACTGTCTTATTATTTAAAAGGCTTTCGGCTGTGGAATCATTCTTCCGATATCAATCAACTCATCCAGCTGCTCTCGCGTACGCTGATAGCACCCGTATAAATATGCTTTTCGTTGCGAACAAGCAGTAATAGAATGAGCATGTGACGTGTGATCTCAATTGTTGCTTGCTGCCACAGTTTGAACCTCTGCGCATTTGCCGCTTGGGCTCTCCTATCAGTGATAGCAGCCAGGGGCGGATCCAGCCAGTAAGGTTTGGGGAGCGATTTCAGTAATACTTGGTAATCAGATCTTATTACGGGTTCACTCCTGTAAGAGTGATGAAGGATACTTTACAACACTGCTGTGACAAAGTCATGCAGGGAAAAATGGCCTTATATTGCGAATGCTGTCTTTTGAGTCGTACAAAATCATGGCGAAAAAAGTTGCTTTCATAGGTTTTGCGGGGGGGGGGGGCGTTCGCTACAATCCCCAAACCCCTGGATCCGCATCTGATCGCAATGCTGTTGAGCAGAAGGACAAGTTGATCAGAAAGCCAAAATTTCAAATCTAACCCTGACTTAAACCCTATTTTTAACCTCTGTCACTAACCTAACCTCTACCTGTCGACCGTAACTCTCACACTGGCTAAAAACTGCAAACTGGCGGGGCTAACCAACCTGTAACAACGCCTGAGGAACAGGATTGTGGAGCCGGAACCCAAATTTTAGCATCTGACTTCAAACATCTAAAATTTTTGACTCCGGCTCCACAGCCGTGTGTGACAAAGCAGACTATAAAGTCAGTGTTGCTGGATTCCTTTTTAGAAAACGCAAAATTTAGCTGGATTTATACTGGAAAGAAATCTTTGATGCAATTGAAAATACCATAAAATTTCACCTGATTTACGTCTGGATTCAAACCATTTGACGCCCGCTTCGACCACCATAGTGGACGGCGAAGTTATGATTGGCTATATAACTCTTGAACGGATTGGGCTAGAGAGCCAGTGAAAACATCCCTGGATGCGGGAGAGAACAAGGAATCCAATGAACATGACCAAAATATACCTTTATACTTGAAAGTTTTGAGAAAAATCCATATCTGTGTATTTGCCGTACTGATTTTTTGGCAATTTTCAGAGAAATCCAAAACACTCGTTCCCCGCATCCCGTTTAGCTTTTTCGATCCGGTTTTTGCGCTTCGACGATGTCTGAAGAACCCAAGAACATAATATTCTCAATAAAAGTGAGGCTGGGCGGTTTTGGGGGGAAATTTGGGGGTGAAGATGTGTGAGTTGGGTCGATTGACTTCCAGATGACGCTTCCGCTTTCCTTCCCGGTTCCTGAGAAAAAATTATAGGGGAAATTACTTGGTTGTTCTTTCAAAATGATCTAGGAGCAGATCTGAAGCTTTAGAGACGTTGCTTAGCCTGCTAGCCTAAGGGTTTAGAGAGTTATGACCTACAACAGACCGAAAAATTGGCTCAGCCACCTAGTGTTTTTTTTATTTTCTTCAAGAAAAACATGTTCCTGTCAATATTTTGGCTTGAAATTTGATGGGATATTGTAAGACACCCGACAACACCTTTTGTGTAACTCTGAGACGGTTCGTGAGTGTTGACTGGCAGAAAAGTGGCTTGAACAGCAAAAAAAACGGAATCCTTGGTTTTGCCCGTTGGACGCCCCACCAGAAAAAACTTAATTTTTTTATCATCATCGCAAAGGTAAGGTCTTTACCGACATTGTTTATGCAGAAACTTTATTACCAACGTATTTGGTTTGAGCTCTATGGCTTTTTGAATGGAAGCAACTGATTTCTCTAGCCTGCGTGAAAACAGGATCTTCTCCTGAAACGACGTCACAATGACGTCGCAGGTGCGCGCAACCTTTCTCAAAAGATGCGGTGCTGTCTCCCAGATCCGATGATGCTTTCATTGACTCTCTAGCTTAACCCTGCTCAGGTAACCTCTAAGCACAAACACCGTTGTTGTCCTTGCCCAAAATGGGCACATTTTGTTTATTCGCTTATACTGGACTAACTGACAGGTTGAGACGTGGCGCGGGTTTTTGTATAACTTAGCAAGTCTTCTCAAGCTCATCCAATCAGAAAAAAAACAACGCGTTGATTTTGGAAATTTTTTTACAGGATTAAGAACAAAAGCAATTTTCCAAACAAAAATATGGGAAGTGTTCTTAACAAATGAACGAAAAAGTAAAGAAAAATCAAAAAATTCCGCCAGTAGACGTCATTGGTGTTCGGTTTAAGGTTTAAACAGAACCTCATTTCAAGTTTGTAGTACTATCTGCAATAAAAGTAAATTTGGTTGAGACATGAAATTTTTCTATTTTCATTGCAATTTTCAGCCACATTAGTCAACCTTGCCCAAAATGGGCAATTTTTTTACAATCAGGCACATAAGGTAAACTAGCCCAAAATGGGCAAATGCTGTACAATTGTTGAGCAATCAGATTGATCGCGGCACTCCTATTGGCTTTCATGTCTCACATACGGCCAGTTCCGTCGCCACAGGGGGGATTTGGTTAGCTAAGCCTCCCAAACAATGCACCAAGCCCCCCCAAATTGAAATATGAAAACTATAAATTAGTGGAGTTTTGTTAATTTGTACAATGTCAAGGTATCAACGGGGAAACAAACAACTCACTCTAACCATAACGTCGGGTGATATTCACCCCAAACTCACACTAACCAATAACCATAACGTCGGGTGATTTTCACCTAGGGACCACGTAGCCACCACTGCTGTCCTGGTGGAAATCACCCGGGAGTTAGTATTCCAGGGGTGTGAGTAATCTTTGCAGAAAACGTGAAAGTGATCAGTGCAAACAAGTGCTCCCCATCGTTGGCAGTTGGCACGTGAACCACCTTTTGTTATGTTTTGATCGTGGACAGGATCCACAGCGTAGTGTGGACTCAAACCCCATGTCCTCAATAAAATGCTTTGGCCTTTTACCACAAGTGCACACCAGGGTTGCCAGGTCCAAGTGAACAAAAAATGCCAAACCACTTGTAAAAAAATGCCAAATCGCTTCAAAAAATGCCAAACAAGCTGAAACAGGCTAAATGCTGTTGGTTTTGATATTACCAGCGTAGTAATTTGGCAAAAACGCAGTGGTGCTCGAGAACAAGGCACTAATTATAGCATATAAAACAACAAAAACTATTGTACTTTAGAAAAACAAACAGAATTGAGCTCGACACACTTTACTCATTTTTCACCCTTTAA
>JGI24158J21664_10009885_pt1 | contig 12734 bp, 11 predicted proteins | sample Ectturendosymbi3_FD_21664 | JGI IMG/M metagenome (IMG submission 21664) | reverse complement strand
CCCGTTGGCTTGACGTGGTCAAACGCGATCTTGACCAGCTCGGCCTCGACCCAGCCGCAATTGAACCCCTCGCGCAGGTCCGTGATAAATGGCGGGCGCTTGTGAATCTGGTTGGCTCAACGCACAACGCGCCGACGGGCGCTGTGCACGAGACACGATGATGATGATGATGATGAGTTAGAGGAAATGAAATAGTTTGATTGGCTCTTCGTTGAGTATTGAGTAATGTTAGGTAAGAGTGAAAAAGATAAAAATAAACACATCTGAGCATTGAAATGTTGGCGTAGTGTTTTAATTTGAACAAAGTTCCACATNATTTAGAACGTTGTTTTNCCAACTTTTCCTATTTGAGGTTTCCAATTAAGGTTATCATCAGTTATAATGTCACAATATATTATGCTACTTTACTTGGCTGATTTTGCACCGAACAATAATTTGGAAGGAATTGGCACACTAACCGGGAAGGAAGGTGTTCTATCTAGCAGACAACTACTACTAGCAATTGCACTGTCCAAGCAGAAATTCCTGCCTTTTTCGGCACGCGGCACCCTTGTCGTGCAATTGCAAGCTTTCGGCATCCCCATGCGATCTGCTACGACGTTTGAAGTATTTATTAAGTTTATTAAAAGGTTTGGCGGCATCTCTACTCAAGTTCATTCGCACCCTTTGGTGCCGGGACACCTACTTTAAAAACTACTGGTTGACAGTCAGAGATTTTGTGTTGCAGCCACCTCGGAAAGCAGGAACTATTTATCGTGTATGAAAAACTAAACACTCACGTTGGCAAACAACGCAAGCCATCCACGTCGAAGAGCCTGTCAAAGTAGCAATTCCGCTATGTGAACGCAGCAGCAAAATGCAAAACGCACATATCTCCTTGCTGCCATTCGTCAGTATATAGCAAGGAGGCGCATGCGGCTCTTCGCCCGGTTTCATGTGGCTCTTTGTACGTAATTACCATACGCCCCATTAAATAACGTGCATAGCAATAAATGGCTTGTAAATTTCTGTCATTGTCATGTTGGAGTGTGATATTTACAATAAATCTAGCTAAGCAAATGTATTAGTCTGAGTGAGTTAAGAGATGTGGTGGTCTTCATGTGTACCCATGCGATGTGGCTCTTTGCGGTAACACAATAAGAAATGTGGCTCTTGGTCTCCGACTGGTTTGCTACCCCTGGTATATAGGTTCGACTGTGGACTGCAGGTCTAATTCACGCGAAATTCGGCAATTTCCCCGATCACGTGAAGATTCTGAAGCAAAGCACTAGTTAAAGAAATGAAGTTAATTATTGCGGCTTAAAACTTGTTGTTTTAGCATTATTTGAGCAACCGAAATAATCAATAAGTTTCGAAAAACTGCATCGATTCAAATTTCGTTGTTTTAATCTCTGCAGACATGCTTATCAACAATGTAAATCATGAACAAATGATCTGAAACGTAAATGCGTTTTTGTGCAAAGTGATACGGTTAAAAGCTTTACGAGTCCTTCCCAGAAGCACTCAGAATGAAATGTATTGAAAATCATCTCACGCTATGTTTTGACGAAAATAAATGGAGATTGTTCCTATCATCTCACGTTGCTAAGCCAGCAAAGGCGGACACACTACTTGAGCTTAAAGAGCTTTGCACTGCTCGTCAAACGTAATTGAACTTTCTGCTTGACGTTACTACAAAAGCCACGCAAGCATGAGATCAAGGACGAAAGCGTGTGTGGAATTTCTTGATTGGCATTGTTGCAGCAAACTTTTCCTTGAACAAATCTGAATTGATTAGCCATGTTAAAGCTTTGAACGTGAGCACTAAGTTCTACCTGCATTCATTTAAGTTATCGTTGCAATTTTGCATTTTTAACGGAAAACAACAAATCGATGCATATACGAATGACAGAAAATCAATCAAGTAACAGAGACTTAAATGAAATACAGTGTATCTTTGTTTAATCTTCTTTAACAACGCAGCAATATCAACCACATTATCAACTACGTGCTTCTGCATGATTCAAATTCAAATCTGAAATGAATGCTAATTTCAGCATATTCATATCTAGAAGTTTTATAAAGCTTAGATTTTTGAAATTCTACCAAGTTTTGCTAGAAACAAGCCTTGCAGCTTTACTTGCTGGCAAATTAAAAACTCATTTCAAGCTCATACTGAAAGGATCCTGCAAACCAAACAAAATCAAAGTTAAAAACAAACACCCATATGGGGAAATGTTTAAATCAAAAATAAGCTTTTTACTGCTTATGGTTTCTATGAATATTTTAGTTACCAGAAAGGTCTATGAACAAATGTCCAAGTTTTTCAACACAAACGGTACTTTTGCATTAGTTGAGGACGACACTTTGAATCTCTCCTCAACAAGGAAATGAAACCGACGAATTTCAGAAACATTCCTCAAAAATAAGTAACTTTAGGTTTTTGCCTCGACATGCGTATGAAAGGGCACTGTATTGCTTTTGTTGTGAAGACCGAATTACTGACTTCCCCGTCACAGGTGAAGTGACCGGTACAATACTGGTGGAGCATGTGTCTCTCATGTTAAAACACTGGCGTCAACTGGTAGGACCATCACAAACGTTTGAAACACTACTTTTTGCTTTCTAGCTTCATGCAGGGCGCTCGCACCAGGGGAAAAAGTAAAGCTTTGTGCGCGGTGTTGACAGTGATTCGACACATAAGTGTAAAGGGCAGGCAAATTTTTGGGGATGCTAAGAATTTTTGCCCGAAGTTCTTCAAATTGCCTGAAAAAGTTCTGTGCGGCAATGCAAATTTTCTTTCACAAAAATGAATGAAGACTTTTTCTAAGGTCACACACCATTTTGTGTGACCTCCAAAGAAGAGTTTTTTGGAGAAAAAATCAAATTCGGACATTTTCCTACAGTCAATCTCATTTATTATACAGTGAGGACGAAGGTGTCGAAACATCTGTGCCCGACGTTTCCGGGATTTTGCCCGGATTTTCGACAAATCAAAACTTTTGGGGGTGGGCTTGCACCTCCACATCCTACACCGCTAACTCGACACCACTGCAACATTCACTACACAGCCGATTAGCATATGTCGCAGTGTTCGTGAAGACGGGTTTTGGTGAGTACTCGCAACACCTGGGAGAGACGTAAAAAAACACAATGAAACGATCAATCATCTTGTTTGTCCAATTTAAGTATAGTGTGTCAGACTTTCATGCTTTTCAACACCAATTACTTTTTAAGAGCACATGAAAAACGCTGTCGCTTTGCATGCTACGAAAAGGTCCTATTGAAAAGAAGGCGAAAATGCTGCCATTCTCTCACAGGAAAATCACTAAGTTTCCGTAATTGACAGTTCTTATTTTAAAAAATACGTAATGGAAAATAATGCAACTGCTTGTACAGTAGTAGCACTCCCACAGAATATGTCGAAGATTTTGCATTAAACAATATAGAGCAACTTCAACTGAACAGTAACAGACATTTTACTATTTATTTTTAATTGCAACTTAAGTGCCGCCGGAGGTAAGAGACGTTTGGATAAGCTACGTCAGTTTTCCCAACCTTATTGGGCTAGCGGCACCCTAAAGAAATATAATTTGCGACACCCAGTGGCAAAGTCATAGCAATTGCTTTGGTGTTTGATGACATTTTGAAAATGCATTTTTAATGATATATTGAAAAGTGTATCAGCTCTCGCATCACTGAATATTGTAAATGGCACCCTGGGATGCCGCGCAACCCCGGTTGGGAGCCACTGGCCACGTGGTTTCGGTCAGCCATAAACCACACATAATGAGAATAATCCAAAACGTGTGAGAAAAATTCAAAACACTGACCACCATGCTTGAAGATTTAACCTAGTTTTATTAAGAGTCAGGTGAAGTTGGTATCTGTGCTACTAATCTGTCAAGATTCGGAATGAAAAGTGTCGAAGCGCATGGCTAAAGACGAAGAGAAAACTAATGCAAAGTTTCCTTTTAAATTACATGAAATACAATTTAAGAACTTTGTACGGAAGTCTTACAACCTACCCAGTGGTCATTTCAAAATATTACGAGAAGGTAAAGTCAAAAGTGCGCTCCAACACTGCGCTACTTGAGGATTTGCTAAAACGTTTAGATTTCCATTCAACTGCAATTACACGAATTACTTGGAAACTACTACACCTCTCAAACTTTTGAAATCATATACTGCATACAGAAAGTTTAGGAATTCTCAGCTATTTGTTCATTTTGAGAGGTTAGACCTAGTTATTCTCCTACCAAAATTAGAAACAGTAAAGTTTTACACTGCAGTGAAAATTTGTACAAATTACCACACAAATGCTGATTGATTTCCACGAAAATTCCCCAAAACCAAAAAATGTCGACTTCGCACCTTTCCCCAAAATTTATAAAAAGTTCTGTCAAATATCAGTTCATCATTCAGCTTATTTGCCGTGGTTTAACCTCACTTTACAAAATTTTGCCCAGCGAGTCTTAATTTAGCTCAACAAAGAGCGATTCTCAAATGCTTTGCAAAACGAATACGTCTTCCGTTTGGTACAGCTATGGTCAAAACCATGTCTTGTAACATCGTAGTGCAACGTTATCGTAGAAATACGCTACGAAGCCGTGGTTTACATTACCTTAGATTAATTCCATTAATTGCTAAAATCCGTTCTCCTTCTTTCAAGCCTGCTTGGTGTGAGGGAGATCCTGCAAAACATTTTGAAATAGCAATTCTCATTAGTAAAAGGGCGCACAAGACAAAACTGGAAATAAAGCAAAACCTTTCTCAAGATTTATGAGATACGCCTATGACACATGTGCAACTCTTCATCGATTAGCTTACATTTCAAACTAGGCTGCCACTAAAGCTTACATTTGCCCTCTTCATTTTAATAAAATAAAGCTCACTTTTTTGTTAACTTACTTGTAGATGCAATGTTTCATCTACACCAGTGTCTACAAACTTTAATGTTCTTTGAGTTCTGAAAGTAGCTACTCAAGTTACTGCCATGTGTTCCACACCTGGAGGCAAATGTTTACAGCGACTTCTGATGGAACGGTTCCACAGCATAGTGGCTACTGGTCAGGGATCACGCAAGTCGTTAGAGTAAGAAAGCAGCCTTGAAAACAAATCTCTAATATTTGGTGGTTACGCAAAAAATAATATAACCCTTCACTGCCATAAATCTACCAACCAAAAGTTTACCGGTGTCTGTTTTCTTCCTGCAGCTGAAGTTTCGGCTTCAACCAGTTTAAAAAACTGTAGGTGATTCAGCAACCTTCCCACAATTTACTCTACTGTACAGTAACTATAAGTGTTACAAGCAAGGCCTGCATGTTTGATGAAAGGCATTAATTTGAATTTATAAACTATCTAGTGTTTTTAATGTGATCAACGAACAGGTGAAGCTAAACGTTCTGAACTTGATTGCCACATGCTCAGGCAATGCCTGGTAACTGATAGTCCAGATTTCTGTTCGCGCAGTGTTCAATTTGTCTGGGCAACACGTGCGATTATGAGCGCGGTTCAGATAACCAACATGACACTTCATCATCACAACTTCTCTACTTGCGTCAGAATACAATTTTGAAATCTTATATGCATCTGTTATTTTTGTTGTGAAACCCAAGCAAGGGTGAGTACTGAAGTCTGTGGGTTGTTTAGCGGTAAGTGCAAAAAAGCACACCTCAAAGCTGAAAGGTGAAAGTCCCGCAGTCAAGGTTCATTTGCCGGTCATCGAATAACATGTAAACTCAGTTACAAGGGTGTTCGTGCAGCATGGAGGTCTGGGAGTGCTGCTTTGTTTACCTTTCCCGCTCATTACAAATCAGTCAGCATCGCGTTCAAGTACGATTTTTATCATTTAAGTAAACATTTTAAAGTTCAAATTCGGATGATGTAAGGTAAAATCTGGTCACCGGCCCAACATGTAGATTACATAGAATATGTTTCCAGTGTGGGTTTTCAGCTGCGTTGTTGGCGTAAAGTAATCATTATGAAACCGAATGAAAGTAGGACGCTTGGCTAAGACCCCTTAGAAAAAAAGTAAAGATTATTTACTTTGCGTTGTGTTTTTCTAAATTCCGGATGCTTTTTGGCACAACTGACACGTGCGAGCCATTGCAACACGCTCTATTCGTTCGTTATCCAAAAACCATCCTAAAACTCCGCAGAAATTAAATGTTTGAAAACCAACTATTGACAGCTTTGCGTTTACAAGCTGGTATTTTCGACTGCAGGTCAGTGGAGCCTAAAGACTTTGGTCATTTTCGTCAATGTAGAAAACGATCGAAGCTAATTTTTCTTCAACACATCGCTTTTTGATGGACGTTGCAGTACATTTTGCGAGTGGTGTGTTGACTTTGAATGCTCAATGCTCAAGTGCAGTCGATGGAACACGGCTTCCAAGCGATGCTGCTGACTCGCGATTTGTGGGCTCAAAACAAAGAGGAGGTCATTCAAGTCAAGCAGTTTTCCCATGGCAGCAACCTCTCGCTTATCGTCCATGCAGTGGGAGTCGACTGCACTGGGTGAAACTTGCAAAAACATAGTCTTGCTTTGCAGTAACGTGGTGAATAAAAATTGGGACAAGATGACAGAAAAACTTGAAAATCAGTTATCTGGCGTTTCTTGCACGGCAAACAGAAGAGAGATCAATATCTTCCTGAATGTACGGTAAATGTCAAGTAACACATTTGCATCACTAAACTTTTTTATACGAAGGACAAGAATGATGCTGGTAAGACTGGCACAAACTGCGCGAAATCTAGGATTGGGGAATGCGGAGCTCTACTGACTTGTCCGTCAGAAGAGAAATACTGTACACTAAGATGCTTCTTTGAACAAGCTATTGTGACGATAACAACTTGCACAGGGGTGCTGTTAACGAGAGATCTGATAAAAAGTTTGTCACGTCATGAAACCTTGTTTACCGACCGACGTTCCTGATTTTCCAGTGTTTACCGATAACCTACTTTTCAAGCAAATAGCGGATGATCTGCCTGAGTTAATGAAAATTTAATTTTTTATACGATTTTCAAACAATTTCTGAGCAGACACTAGCGCAATGTTAAAGATGGTCGATTTTCAGATTTTTGTCTTCAGTGCCATTGCTCCCGCAAGCGTTAAAGTGTCGTACAGATATAGGCGTAGCCAGGGGGGTCAAAGGGGCCATGCCCCCCAAAAATGTTTAGAACATATAGTAATTTTGTGGTTTGAGAGGCATTTTTCCAAACAAAATAGTTATTCGCCTAAAATCAAGCATTTTGGCCCTCCAATTATGTGTCCCCAAAATTTTTGGGCTGGCTACGCCACTGCGTACAGAACACGATCAATCTGAAGATGCATACCCAGTGGAACACAAACAAATTTATAACGAGTACGACGCTAAAATAGGAAAACCCATACTCTAGTCTAAAGCAGTTGTTCTCAACTTTTTTAGGATCTCGTATCACTTGGGGACCCCGTATTGTCAATGCGTACCACTTCAGTAAAAGACCACAACTAAATTTTTGTTTATCTTCCACCAATTGGCCGATGCGTGGCGTAACTTTGCTAACAGTGCATCGAAAGTCATAAAGTTACGAAACAATAGGAAGAGCAGGCTACAGAAGAGTTTATTTACAGTATTTAGAAACAAAGCGTGAAGCGCAAAGAAAGCTGTGAATCCAGTTTTTTTGTGAAAAAATGGAAGTTACTCGCGTACCACCTGGGAGACCTACGCGTACCACAGGTTGGGAACCCATGCTCTAAAGTGTGTAATGAAGGCACGAAGTTAAAAAACGCGTTCATGTGAATCTAAAAGTGGTGGCCGCAGTACTAAAAATTGGTTACGTAAATGTTAAAAATATGACAGTTAAAATTTGTTAGTTTGCTACTAGCTTTCCGCTTGATTTTTTCTGCATTTCTAACAACCTTTGACTTAAATAAAAAGCTTCTACAGAGAACGTATTTGTCATGGAACGATTTTTGTTATGCAACGTTGAACGTTTTCAAATACAGTAAAGCAAGCTTTTGTATGAACGCCTTAATATTGACAGATTAATCGAATGACATATGATCTGAGCTGAGGCAGAACTAAGTGCAACATTTAGTTCACACAACAATGTTACATGCTCATATTTAATTTTGTCTTCCCACCGCCATTGCAGATGAGTACATTTACAACCGCGCCGGAAATTGAACTTTGACCTTCTGCACGGTATGGTTGTGGACAGTATTGGAAACGCTTTCAAGGCCGATATGCGTCCAGTTGTAAAACGAATATTTGAAACTGATTGATTGATTTATTGTTTCATATGACTCAGTTTAAGAAACAGAAACAATACAAAGAGCCACCATGCTAAAAATAACGAATTGTCAGTGGACATTGGAATAAATGAAGACACAATGGCAAAATAACAGATCAATGTGAACAAAGAGTGTGACTGTGTCACATAGGATAGGTGAAGGACCATGGCGGTCATCTAGTCAAACAACCCCGTTTATCACTTTTTGACAAGTGTTGAAAAACAACAGTTGGAAATAAAATAAGCACAGTTGAAATGCACCCGTGTGGAAAAATATGCAGCCATTTTAAAGTGTTGCTTTTTGTTGCAATATTAAACAATCTTCATCACAGGTGAAATTCAAATTTTTTGCTTTCTTAAGCGTTGACTACAAAACAAGAGCTTTTATATTCTGCTCAAAGGCGCTGCGAGCGCTGCACAGGTAACAGAACCTACGTCATTGTGCTGTTGACGGAAAAGAAGCCCAACCTTTATCCGAACATGACAATATATAAGTTTGGTTCGCGGCTATGGGTTCGCGCACAGCTGTAGTAACAACAGCTCATCAATGTGTAAGCGCACAGCAGGTAATGATATGTGCTGCGTATTTTATTACAGGGTAAAAGGCACTAGATATGAGCTTTTGCCAAGATCGAAAGCAAAGAAAGCGTGAGCAGACAGCAAATCAGCATACTGCAACATACAAATATAGCTTTTCGCACAAGAAGTGGACATTTCCTGTCGTGTCGGCGCTAATTTTTCCGTAACTCACACACCCACAGCAACAAAACGAAGAGGTGCTCACTCAGTTACAACCGCATCTTACACTTCCCACGCGATCGTGCGTCACTGGTATCAATTATTGCCCAACCGATAAAAGTCAATTTAATTCTGAAGGCAACCGCGTGGCTACATTTGAACGAACAAGTGCATAACAACGGTTCTGACCACGTCTTCGTAACGCACCTTATTTCTAATGCCAGCATTCTTAAACCTTACCTTAACCTTAAACCTTAAACTTAAGCAGCACACGAAGAACTGCGTTGCGAAGATCAACAAAAACATGCAAATAAAATTCCAGTGAAACGTCCGTCGGTCAGCGCGTTTCAACGGTGCCGCCAGTAATTAGAGCAAGAAAAAAATTTAAAGATGTACCAGTACACATAACTTAAGATCACGAGCTTGCAAGCATGGTTTCAGGTGCCAAGAAAGAGAACAAACACTACTGCCTGGGATTAGATAGGTATGGTGCATACTGTATAGCAGTTCCAGTGCGAAAGGGCAAGATTGGTTAAAGCTGGGCAGCATGTCCTGACAAAATGCTAACTTTATGCGTAAGAACAAGCATCAACGCAAAGCATGAAGAAAAAGCATTGTTTTGTTAAAGAACATTTTGGTTGAGCCCACACGATGTTCGCATTATTTTTTCATCTGAGCAAAACTGCTAATCTCACTCTGACGTCATTACGCAACACACTCAAACATGCCTCTTTGCTCTGCGTTTACTTTCAAGTTGACCACTAATGTTTCGGCAACTTCCTATTGAAGTACCAAAATGACGTAGGGCACAATAACGCTCTGGTGAGGGCACACACATAGATTTTTTAACGCGTTGCACCCAACTCTTTACAGTCTAATTTGAGTCTCTAGCAACCTGTATTTTTCTCTAATATTCATTTCTATTTCTGTGTATAAGTGAAACTAGAATTTTGTAAAGGTATGCCTAAACTTTTTCGTGCATCCATTCAATTTTCCTGAATGCAAGCGAGGATCGAACAACAATAAAATTTAAATCGGACGTCGCGGAATTAACAGAGTCTGCAAATCACTTGGGAGAGCTACAGTACTTTGTAGCTTATTCAGTTTGTTTGCAATAACCATACTTTGGCCTGTCATCGACAATATGACATTACGCATTGAAGAAACGACGAAGTTAGTTATACTGGATCGGTTGGAGAAAAGCATTAAAACTCAGAAATTTAGAAAGCAAGACAATACCAAACACTAAACAATTACTTAGCAGCAGAAATTGATCTTTATACCAATCAACAGCAACAATTTATACGGCTGCTTGCTTCTGCTTAAAAGCATGGCAGAAAAATTCAAATACTGTACCATGTCAACGATTAGATTACCTGTTAGATAATCGAAGCCCTAGATTTTTAACTTGGCCAACGCAAATGGTTTTATTGTTAGCGAGCTCTGAAAACAACTAATTTATAAAGATGATCCTCACCATCGAACCATGAAGTACACTACAACTCGACAGAATGTAGCGTTTCAAATACAACATTTAGCAGTGAGGAAACATTAATTTCGTACCAGTGAGTTAGGGAAGTTGAACTGCAATACTTATCAAAAGCATAAACATGAAGTTTAAAGGTTATCGGCTAGAAATGCTGCTGCGATCACTCAAATGCTACGAGTGTTTGACACGCACGGTAATGCAACTTTGGTAAGTGAAACACTGTAACCATTACAGCTTCGCCTCGTACAAGTATTTGCATCGTTTCTGCGTCAAACAATCATTCTCGCTGCCTTGAAAACACGTTTTCCTCAGAAGTAATCGTAAAATACTGAAAATCAAGAATGTACTCTTTCGTTCAAACATAACCACGCGACTGCCTTTTGATTTTGCGTTTGAAACACTACGGTTTGCCGTACCAGCAATCTCAATATCCTTGTTTGCCATCTCAAAGTGTCTCCTCTAGCACGGTCTACTGTACATCGACCCCACGATACACATCAACACTTCAGATGTTCAGGACCAGTGACTGACTTCCGTTGGCAACAGCGGCGTTCCGTTAAACTTGACCCTCAGAACGTGAGTTCCTTGACTTTTATGTACTACACACGCTTTTTCGCCAAGGTAGCAGTCGTCCGAAACTGTTTCAGTGAACGCAGTAACGTAAAACGAACGACAGCTTTGTGTCACGTCATCTTCCCGACAAGGTGACCCCAACACCTGTGATTAGCAATGCGCACGATGACGTATACTGCGTTGCAGTGGCCCGTACTGGTAGTTGGCCGGTTCCGGTTAAATAACAGCCAAACTACTAAATTTTTCTGTTGAAGCGCAGCCAGTTGAGTTTCACGGATAGTCTGCGAGGCAGAAAGAGGCAGATACGAAGGAACACTTCTGGATGAAGTTACAAAGGTTGTGTTTTTTTACGGCAATAGGGTCTTAAGTTCTCCGAATCATTTAAACCGACAACAGAGCGGGTGTAATCGTGTTGCACTGAGCAAGCACAGTGCTTGCTTCGCCATGTATGTGCATCGCTACAATGTTCTCAGCGTAAAAAGCGTTTCGTCTGCAGCGATTTCAAAGTAAATAAAGCAAGAAGCGGTTCATTGGTGTCCAGTCGGAAAAATTTGCTTGAAAACGAGCGAGCTGCTTTCGTCACAGCCTTGAACCGTGAAATGCTTGGATGTCAATACATTCAATGGCGTTTTTCCGTAACGCGAAGTACAATACTTTGCGCGTAAACTGCGTAATCAACTGTATATGAGCAACGGTTTGAAGCTTAGCAAAAGCGGGTTGTGAAGTTTTAACGCTTACCTCAAAAAATGCCTGGGAAGTTACTTTTCACAAAACGTTTTTTTTTCATATGTTGCAGTTACAAAAATATATAACATATGTGTATGAGGCACAAGTTTCGGAAAAAGGAAGATGGAAGGAGTTCTTGAAACCAAGCAAAAGATAGTTCTTCACGTATCCATATGCGACAGTATACATTTTGGGCAAACTGCTTTATGTTCTTGGATATTACAAGAAAGCGGCTTTATGTGTAAATGCAATATATTAAGTAAAGCATGTTTCCGATAACCAAAAAAGTTTTTCACATCTTTCCAAATTACTTTAAGAACTTCATGAGCCTCTCTACAGGGGCGGATCCAGTCAGTAAGGTGGGGGAGGGGGCGATTTCAGTAATATTTGGTAGTCAAGTCTCATAACGGCTTCGCTACTGTAAGAGGGTTGAAGTATATTTCATAATACTGCTGTGACAAAACAACGGGTGAAAAAATGGCCTTATATCGCGAACTTTGTTTTTTTGTGGTGAATAAAGTAACTTTCGTAGGTTTTAGGGGGGCGATCGCTCCCCCCTAGATCCTCCCCTGCCTCTCTAGTTATCAGTTTGAGCTTATCTTATGTCATGCACATAAAACTTTTTTTCATTGTAGAACGGATATACGTTTTGATTGTTTTTGGGGGGTGGAATTCCGAAGATATTAGCATTTTATCAATACACATACACGGTAAATTACTGCCCTGTTTGTACATTACATCGTCCCAGCTTATTAGTCACATTTTGCAAATGAAGTCCGGGCATTATAACAAAACATTTGTGATCATCTGCCGCAGGGGTCTCCAAACTTTTTTGTTCGAGGGCCACATAAGCTGATACTCAACAGTCCGAGGGCCACATAAGCTGTTACTCAACAGTCCGAGGGCCGGACATCGTACAAAATGTGATTGTTTCAGGAAATGTTTCTGCCAAA
>JGI24158J21664_10009884_pt1 | contig 12735 bp, 7 predicted proteins | sample Ectturendosymbi3_FD_21664 | JGI IMG/M metagenome (IMG submission 21664) | reverse complement strand
GTTGAAATCGACAAATTGCAGCGGTCCTGCGGAAACTATCTGAAGAAGCGGTTTGCAATTCGTGCCGCACACCGAACCCCCCCCTCTTGCAACTAAAATCATTTCTGCACCCCTGGCAGCAGGAACTAGTCTACTGCATGTAAGCCTGCACAAATACTGGCCAAACATTTCAGAGGATGTTAAACGAATTATTGAACGCATCAATATATCGCCGAACTTGAAGTTGTGAAATACTAATGTACTTGACGGTGAAACACAAAGTTACAGACAAGTTGAATCATTTCTTTAAAAAAGACAAATAATTCTCCTTTAATTGCTTTTAAACAGACGAAGAAGTAAAGACGTAAAGAAAAATTCTTAATTAAAGAGACACATAAGTCTATTTCAATGACAGAACGCTGACACCATTCTCACGCCCCCAGGGGTGCTAGCATCCCCGAATGAGAACCGCTGGTGTGGAAATAACAGACATCCAAACAAACCGCATATCAATGCGCGAGAGAAGCAAATCAACGAGTGCCATCGACCGTGGTGAGCGACATAATCCCACCTTGACATAAGCTGAGCTTCAAGCGCTTCGCGACGACCTCCCCCACTGTTTCCGGAAGGGGGGCGGCCCCGCTCAATATCGCTTTGAGTGACGACGTGTCGTACTGGTCGAACACCGGACTGTTGCTCAAAGCCAGGACCATGGGGGGCACGGCGGGAAGAAACGTCACCTGCGCGCAGTGGACAAGGAAACTCTGGAACTTGGACTGCTGGTTTCGGGGTAACAGGAAAAGCGGGCACAGCACATTGCGGTCCTGCCGTTGCAGCCGCAAGCGTTGACTAATTCCGTCACAGGTCGACCGGCAGACTTCGCTAACGCGGTTCAATGTGCTGAGCCGGCTCGTTTCACGAGTAAAGCAGCATAGTGATTAAAACTAAACATTATACAGCTTCAGTGGCGGATCAAGGGGGCGGTTTGGGGCCACTGCCCCCCAATTGTCTGTGGCCTCCCGTTGAATGGCGCACCTATGATACAAATGCGCCCTTTTTTGGTGCCTATTGAAGTTGAGACAGAAACACTTCAAACATAACAATGCTTTACACTTGTTACACTTCGTTGCACTTCAGGATTTACGTGTCGGGATTTTACTAAGCCACCGTTATCGAATATTTTCAACAACGCTATCCTTTCGTCATAATACTTACTGTTCCGTAATTTCTTTCCCGCGTGAGAACTTCCCAGCCTCACTCAGGTTAGGTTAGTGGTTCTCAAACTTTATTGTTCCACGGACCATCTTTTAAAAAAGAATATCCGATGGACCACTTTGTTATGCTGACAGCTCATGAAGAACTGATCGAAACTGTATTGCACATAGGTCAGTGAACTCAAAGCATGTTCAAGCTTACGAATTATGGAACTCTGTAGATCACTAGAAATTCCAGGTGGACCACGTTGAGAATCACTGGGTTGGGTTAAGTAATCACTTAAATCACTGAGTTAAGTAATCACAAACACAGTCGCTTTCGCTAGCAAAGTTGTCGACTTGCCGCTGGGTCGTGCAAAACTTGTCTGTTTTTTGTTACGAGTTTGCTTTACATTTGATGGCAGCCTTGAAAGGAACGGCAGATGTGAAAATAGGAATGCAATATGGAAAACTTATAACTGACTCTAGATTTTAGAAGTTTCCAGAACGAAAAACCAGTTTCAGGTCTGTTGCCACTGCAGTCCGTGAGTTTACAGTATGTCTGCATCGTAGTTTTGCAACGTGAAGGTGAGTGAACAAGTTTCTTGTGGGAACTACTGCACCTGATTGAACCATAATGCAGCGTGTGAAAAGCTAAAGCAGTATATGCACGTTAGCAAACAACTTGCCGCTGTCTGCTAAAAATGCACTGAGCGTGCTCCATTAGGTCAAGGAATTATGACCTAACAATGCAATTGTGCAACATTTCACTCCTCCAAAGGGAGACAAGACAATGGAGTATAGCACTGAATTGCTGCGGTAGCACGACGCGCTTCAACAAATGAACGGTACTCTGTTCTTAACTCCTAACGCAGCAACTTGGGCAAAACACCAGCTATCTACAGCTTGGTGAAATGAACAATTGGCTTATTGGCTTTACCCGGTGATGACATTGTTTACTTAACGGTTCATTATTTGCAGTCCATAACTTGAAAGGCGATGGTGCCTTTCCCCCAACATAGCTGCGCGCCTGGCAACTATGACTGATGGTTTTGATCCTTTTGTTGCAATTGAAAACCCGTAGACAGCTCGCGCCGGCCACACGAAAAGACAAACTTGGCATGACTGGCGAATTTGTCAAGTTTTGACAAGCAAAAAGCAAATTTTCAGCCTTCGGCCCGCCGCCAATTGCCGTCACCAAATATCAAATCAAATCAGCAAAATGCGTAGCTCGTTGGTTAGATCATTCCACTTACATCACATAAATATGTGCAAATTTTAGCTTTTTTACTGGTAACTGTCGTGTTGGCGGAGATTCGCGGTTTAGAATGCTAATAGGTTGTTTCTGACTTGCGTTTGCTAGCCTGGATAGCAGGTCCACGGCCAGGTCAATAACATTGGGTATGAATTTAAGCTTGTTTGGGGGGGCTTGGTAGTTGAATACCATGAATTGGAAAATGACTTCTGTTTAGAGGTATTGATTATAAATTTGGGAGGGTCAGTCCGCCTCCTCCTCCCACTTCTGCTGAACAGTGTCATAACTTTTTTCATAACCTGGACGAGTGGGATTGATATTTTTTTCTTCACATCAATATTCCAATGTCCAAACATGTGAAGCGGTATTCAACACTTGACTGAACTGTTGTTTAGGATAAATTGCTTTTAGGCCAAGTGTGAATCTATCAAGCGATTATGAGATCGTTTTTCACGAAAGCCAGCAGAGCTACCTGGAAGGGGAATAATGTTATAGCAAAAGCCTTCCATTCATGTTTTGTTGTAGAATTGTAGCTTCAGCAACAAATATGTTTTCCAATTGTGCATGTAGGCCTAACTGCATAAGCTTCTTCTGGAAACGTGACCGTCATTTAGCTATTTATTAGTCACATCGTAGGACTTTAGTTGTCACTTCCAAGTGTAAAAAGGACCATTCAACTTCCAACCAGGTCGGGAATTCGTTTTAGACATTGCTTTTTCCGATCTACAGATAGCCAAAAGTGTTCAACACTAGAGTGCAGCATGGTTTGGGGTACATCTTTTAACGAATTTTTGAAGATAAAAGAAATTGTTTGGGACACCAACAGTGTTCTTAGTTACTGTGGAGCTTGTGAAAAACGAAAGCCTGTTTTTGGACACTCTTCAAAAGTTTCGTGACATAATGATATAAGACGCTTACTGTGGTTATTCCCTAAAATATCGCATAGTTGGACCAACAACTATAACCGCTTTCTTGGCCTCACCACTTTTGTGTGATACCAAACGATTGTCGCAGACAATCTCGAGTATTTAAACAAGCGAAGAATTTTTTGTCGCCCCCCATTTGACTGACCCCTCCAAACTCCTGGTCCGGATCCGCCACTGTATCTGTTTTTTTTCGGCCACAGACCGAAATGGTTTTGAAATGACCGAAAAAAAATTAAGTCGTTTCGGTCAGAATGTCTGAAAATATCGGCTAACGAACACTGTTATGGCGAGATTTAATACAACTGTGAGACTAATGACCGAAATGTTTCAATGACCAAAATGACTCAGCAAAAAATGACCGAAATGTCTCAGCGAAAAAAAACAGCCCTGTTCAGCTTCGATAACGCTACCTTGTACTTTTGCACGCACTGCAAGAAAGAGTCAACGGTGAAACGCCGCTGGAGCACCACCGTCGCCCCTGACAGAAGGCAGGCAAACACAACCATCGTCCCGTAAATATGAAAGAGAGGGAGGACCAAGTACAAGACGTCTTTTCGAGACAGCCGCACCATGGTACTGCGAGGAAAGAAATGAATAAAACGATGCGAAATTGACCACGCCGGCTGCAATTCTTAGGCCTGAAAAAATCAGGCTTGACGTCTCCTTGGTAGCAACAACAACAATTTTATTTTTGGTTTTCGCGCTAGCTAAACTTCTCGATGCAAACACAGTAAGGCCGGGGGGGTGGGGGCGAAAAGACACTCCGGTCATCCCGTCTGCCACCGTCCAGAACCGGCGTAAAGAGCCCGAGCGAATAAACAGCTGCTGGTGACGCGTTAAAGATTGTTGGAAACTGACAAAACTTTGCTGTCGTCGTCGTCGTCTTCGCATGCACGTCGTTTTTTACGCGATTGCGAACAAATAAACGCTCGGCAATGTCGCAGTCAACTTCCCCAGGGGGAGGAAGACGTGGAAAGTGAAGCGAAGCACCGCTGGTCTTGTTTTAAATACTGAACGGCACGACGTTTACTTTAAAAGCAGGAAACTTGTCAGCAAGTCAAAAAAACAAGCAGTTCAGATTTCAGCCGAAACGAAACCGAGAGTCTCTTTGACCTGTTCGTGTGTGCTCACCAAAACAAAGTGGAAGTCGCCACCAGATTCCTCTGCGTAAGCACCACCCCCTTCGGGACGCCCGTGGTTCCGCTGGAGTAGGGAAGGTAAAAAGGGTCATCGGTGATATTTGGACGAACGTGCCACGGATAGTCTGTGATAGAAGATCGCACGCCGTCGTTACGCATTTATCAAAAACTTGGGATTTATTTGAGTAAAACGCCATGACAGAGGACAAGCTTCCATCAGCAACTGTTCGCAACTCATGGAACGAAACTACAACCTGAGAAAGATTACAGCGACTCAATAAGGATAAGTTCAGAGAAAAAGCGGGGCTTGACTGGATACTCTTTCCTTTTCGTTGCTGGGGAACGTTTTTTGGACCGCCACTGGCGAACTACCTCACAGTGTCTGGTGGTGAATTAAACCAAGTAAGTACATTCCTCAGGCCCCAAAACGAAGCCTATCATACACTATCTGCTTTTCTCTGTCCACACCTAAAAGCTCTTTAACCAGTGTATTGAAATTGTACTTAAAATTCCGAGGCTAGTTCGATTGATGACCATTTAATAAAAGCGACAACTAAAAATGGCAAAACTCTCACGATGTAACTTGTCATACCTTGTTCCAAGCAGCCAAAATGAGTTACTTGTATACAGGGCACAACATGTAGGTACTACGAAGCAACAAACAAATGGATAACAAGGGGCGGTGGTAGCTCAGTGGTAGAATGTCCGCTTCTCAGCTGGAAGGTTGGGTGTTCGACCTGCCGCCACTAAGTAAATCGCCGTAGCGTCTCTCGGCCAAGNGCGTACACGTCAGGATTAGACAACTCGACAAATGNGGGAAATCACACGACTAGGCTCCGCAAATACGCGAGCTAAAAAACATCGACCACNGCTAAAGCTGCTGCTATGTGAACAGTAAAAAGTCAATTGCATGGTTTAAAACAGGGGTCTCCAAACTACGGCCCGCGGGCCATATCCGGCCCGCGAAGCCGTCTTTCATCCTGCCCGCGGAGACATCTTGCCAATTTTGAAAAAATAAGATATTTACGAAACATTTATTGATTTGGTAGAGTGTAACATATCCCGAAAGATTCACACATTACGTAAGATATCCGGCCCTCGGACTATTGTGTTATAGCTTGTATCGCCCTCGTACAAAAAAGTTTGAAGACCCCTGGTTTAAAAACAAAAACCAAGTTCACACCTCCTGGATGACCGCTGTTTATCAACTCCCGGACGGACGTGCGATTCTTTTGTGGTTCAACGGTGAAAATTTTCTGCAACATCCCCGAGTCAATTAATAGATACATCATTGCAAGTTGTTAACCTCTTATTAGGTTACTGGTTAAATCAATATGCATTATTTCGACAAACAAGACAAAACCGAAGCAGGATAGCATTATCTTCAGTTCATACCTTTATGGAGCGCACGTGTTGCGCAGCTGTTTGTATTTTGTCATAACCGCTGTTCTCGACAACCACAATGCATGGCTCGGAGTGTGAAAGCTGTTTAGTTATTTCGTCTGCGAAAAAGGTCATCGTGATGCTGAGAACCACCTGAACGGTGTTTCTCAAACGGCGGGAGCATCTCGTGCACCACAACAGTGCCGACCGCGAAAGGTATACAGTGCAGAGCCTGCCTGCGGCACCAAGCAATTCATTCGGGGGCGCTGCAAGTTCTGACCAAAAAACAGAATCTCAAACATCACAATCGCGACTGAGCCGCTGTTTTTTTCTAGCCAGCAGCACAAAAAATAAGTTACTAAACACTCCTGAACTTCGAAACAAGGCGTTTTAGGCACATTTTGATACGTTCTTTTTGTTTGTATGCTGATGGCACAGTTGATCAATGTTGTACGTGGAAAGAACTTGCAGCCGCTATCCAAGGTCTTCACAGTCGTTTACGTTTGTTGCAGCAGCATAATCTTTCTTCAAATGTCATGTTTTTGCAAAACCGATGTCTTGCAGGCAACAGCAGTTCTACATACATTAAAGGCGCACATGCAAAAAACACCATCGCTATAAAAATACGTTAATAAAAAACGAACAACAATATCACACAAAAGCGTGTCCAAGTTTGTTAGCAGGTGAAAATACATGCTGTACTGTTGCATGCAATGGAGATTTCGCTATCAGAAGACTTGAGGTAATAAGTTTCTGGTTAAAACTAATACAGACTACTACTTATTTCTTTTCTTAGCAAAACTTGCTTGGGCAATGGCAAGCGACCAACTCGGTTGGCAGCTCGCCTTGCCAAACGAGTGGTAAGAAAAATTGGTTGATAAAATAACATCACACAACGGAGAACGGACAGACGCGCAGGTACGGGCTACTCGAACCAGTGGCGTAAGTAAGACCAAATTTTTGAGGGGCCAAAATGCCTGACTTTAGGCGAGTAACAGTCTTTTTGTTTGGGACGCCACTTCTGAAAGCACAAACTTACTAGACATACTAAAAATTTGGAGGGATGGCCCCCCTGGCTACGCTTACAGCTAGAACTGACTATAAATTGAAGTCCTGCCCATGGATCTTGTTTTCGTAAAATTGACTAAACGACTCACCAAGTTAAGGCAAAGTTTACGTAAAATAGCACTTCGCCTTGACTTACCCACGGTGTAATTTGGATTGCACGTGGTCAGCACCGCGCCGCACGCAGCACTTGCCACAACCAGAATGACGAACTCCGGTCGGTTGCTCAGCGACACGGCCATGATGTCACCCTGCCGAACTCCGAGCTTGTGCAGGGCGCCGGCGCATTTGATGCTGTCTTCGTAAAGCCTGCGGTAGGTGTAGACCGTTCCGTTGTCGTCTGCATCGACCTGAACATTGATTTGTTTGAAATTCTGTGCTTCTCAACCTTTTTGGCCCATTTTTCAAAATAAATATTAGATGGACCACTTTGCCAAGCTGACACCTCATGAACACTAGTCAAAAACAAAAAATGGCCTTACATAATTTATTGTTATGAGTAAAGGTTACGATTTTTAGGAACGTTTATCAAGGATTTATGGAACTCTCTGTGCAGCACGCTGAGAATCGCTGGTTTGAATGATCTGCGCGTGCCGGTGGCGCGTGGCAGCAGAAGCCGGACTGGTATTTCCGAGACCGATGAAGTGTAACAGTGTGCCGGTCGAAGGGCTCGCGCAAAAAGCTTCACATTGTGGCAGCAGGAAACAACAGAGATTACGCGACGAGAGTGATCTCGTCGAGGTGAGACGATTTGTGTGCTTGGCGAACCCTGTCGCGGAAGAGCAAAACTGAACACAACTCTTCAGTTTTTTTGCGTGCGCAAAATCTGGGGCAATCAAAGGGGTTCTTGTCGTAAATACATTTTGCGAGTAGAGCTCTTCGACTTGGATGTGTTTGTTTTCTCTTTCTTCGCAAGTACGTGCGCAAGACGAGCATTCTGTAAACTTTTGCAGTTTTTTGGTGACACTTAAAACTCTCAATTCTTAGTGGTGGTACTTAAACAGAAGGCTTTGACATGTTAGTTTACCTTCAAACACAATCTCCCAAGGTAAAATGCAAAGCAACAATCAGCAGAAAAATAGGGGTGCACAAAAAAAACTTCACACATTTGTCCAAAACTTTGCTAAATTTAAACCAAATTCATGGATACAACCGCTTGATTTAGTACCAATATTAAAAACTGTTTCTCTTTGAAACAGTCCTAAAAATAAATCATTAAGCAAGTACCAAAAAGCCTTCTTTTTTGGAACATGAATTTTGTGCAATTTCATTTTGCTGGAAGAGTTAAACGAACTTTCTCCATGATCAAATGGAATGTTGAGATACTCAACCTTTATCTTTCATTAAGCACACATGTCAACCAGATATGGAGTTGTTAACAATGTTTCTATTCTACATTTTAAAATTAGCCAAAAGAGAAAAACAAAATTAAATAAGTTTTCTCAACTATAAAACAACCACAATGTTTCAGCTAAACAGGCATTGGGCCATCATCAGGGCAAATGCCAGGTGGAGTAGAAGTCAATACAAAATCCCATTCAGAAGAAAAGCATGATCACTACGACATACAGAAAAATAACATTTTGGCCATTGTGTTTGGTAGCAAAATCAGTCATTTGTGTCGTCCAATTGTTCTTGAAACTTACTCTTCTGTCTTATATTGAATGAACAATAACAACAGTTGATTAACTGACAACCACCTTTTTCAACTTTTCATTTCTTGACACCACACCATTGAAACAGAAACTCCAATTTTTGCAAGTAAGTTTTTAGGATGGGAAACAAGACATTTAAATTTATCATAAAAATCGTTTCAGCTGAATAGACCAATATCAGGGTAAAATAGCAGGTAGAGTAGAAAACAAGACTTCAAGCCTTTATTTGATGAGCATCCTGAAAAAATGGTAGTGTGGTAGATTTATGATGCTGAAAGTATGTTCAAGGATCTTGTAAAAGTACTGGAATGTACAACTAGGATTGATTTTTATTAAATATTTGGATTTTAATTGAAGTTTAGCCTTTTCCAGCATCACTAGAATGACAAATTTCTAAGTCAAGGTATAAACATGAACAATATACAGCATCTTTATCACTTAAAAAAAAAGTCTGCAAATGTTTCTTGTATCAGTGACAAGGAAATAAACAACTACATTAAGACGAGTAATGGCATTGGCAATGATGATCACATAGCAAAGTTAGATTAGCATGGTAACACCAAAAAAAACCTGAACAGGTGCAAAATGTTTTAGCAAAAATGTTTTTCATTTTGATAGTTTTCACTATATTGAACACAAACTACTGTCTTCAATTCATACCATAAAAACAAAGAATGAAAAAACAAGGTTCAACTGATGAGTTTGCTAAGTCATGCCATCAATTTACATTTAATAGTCTTACAAAGGCAAACTGAAAAAAAAAGCAAACAACAACTTCACCGAACATCACACAAAAAATACTTGCAACAAAACTCAAACATGCTACAGAGACACTCATTACAATAGTATAGTGACACACAATGCAAAGGTAAATAATTTAATCAAGGCATGCAACATCAACTGCATTGCTTACATGTTTCCTAAACATGTACATTCCTATCCACTGACTGCAATCAAAAATTCCAATAAGCAAAAGTTGCCATGGCAGAGTGATCAAATCAGAAAAAGGCAATAAATAAGCATAAATGGCACAACCTAGGATTTTTACAGTACGAAATGAGCATTTGGAAGATGTTACAGCTGACAGCAAGGAATGCTGCATGCATGTATTACTGTTATATGCTTGATTACAAAATTAACAAGCATATTGGTTAAAAACCCATGAAGTGTATTGGCAGTACAACATACAAAACTACGCTCAAAATTTTCTTTAATTGTCCTCACCTTCATTTGTTTAGCAAGCAGACAATGCAGTATTTTCTTTCCAAAGGTTAACCACTATGATGTTGTTTTTGCAAAAGCCCAACAGGGTATAATTTTGCTATTTCATTCAATTGCATTTCATTACAACTGTATTGTTTATTGCCTTGGATGCTAAAGCAAGAAGTGACTATACATAAACACTATACCTTAAAATCTGCTGTAATTTACTTTAAGTACTCTGTTCATCTGTTGACATTTCGAGTTTTGTTAGGTTTATTACTTTGCTTTTACAATGTTTTTCTTTTGATTGCCACCATCATTGTAAAACTAAAACTTCTGCTAAGGATTTTGTAGTTGGTAAATAAGTAAGCAGATATCATGCTGATTAGGAATTTGTACACAGACAATGGAAATGCAGTTAATCTAATTATTGCATGCCTTCGTGTTGTGTGCTACCACATTAAACCAGATGCTTTATCAGTTATATAATCCAGATTTTGTTGCAAGTGGTGCTTTATAATATAATATTTGCCATATTCATGTGGCTTTTTAAAAAATTTACACATTATTTTCCAGTACGTATAATAGCAATTTTAATCAATGAGGTATCAATATAAAAAATAACTGAATTGACTTTTTTAGCTAGAACAGCACATGTGACTAAGTGTTTTAAAGTTTCTATAAATTGCTAAACAATCAAGCATTAGTTTAGTACAATGCTTTACTTACCAAAGCAATGTCATCACCAAACTGTTTCATATAATGTAATATGAGCTCATTGAAACTGTTTTCAGGGACAACAACGTCAGGCAGTTGGCTTTTTAACACCATATTAGGCTTAACCACCACGTGCACTCCTGAAAGAAAATGTTTCGTTAAGCACAATGCAAATTACAGATATTTGTCAGGATGGATATCATTAATGGATTTGTGATGACAATACCAAAGTAAAAAAACAATGTTATAGCAATAAATAGCTGAAAGTACAAGGGCAAAAATAATAATTCATCATTGCAATTTAAAGTTGCTTCCCTCAAATTTATTATATTAAACTGTTATGATGTTTTTAATTTTCCTAGTTTCATGACAGTTTCAATTGTTGTCAAACTAATCTTATCAAAAATTTCAAACTCAAAACTAAAATACATCTTTTACAATATTGTAACATTATCTTCTATATTAACAGATGTTCTTTCAACAAGTTCTACCAATGCAATGATACTGCTCACAATAATGTTTTTGTGACTCTGGGTGTGTCATGATAGATCTAGATTTACAAACAAGATTTGTAACAGATTGATATCAGTCGTTTACAAGGAACTGTTTTGTTAGATTATTATTGAATTGGGAAAACTTATAAAAGTGTAAGGTACAACAACAGGCTTAAATATAAGTGCAGTAGGTAATATAAGTGCAGTAAGGTACAACAACAGACTTAAATATAAGTGCAGTAAGAAACAAATGTACGACAATGTATTTACGGGGAAAAAATTGCTTATAAAAATCTGAACTGCATTTTATCAATGTTTCTGACGTATTTTAATATCTATTTTTGTTTGGCAATGCATGTTTCACTGTATGTGTAGCCTATTTGTCTTAGGACTGCTATCTGGTCTATTTTGGCTTTTTTTGAGACAAGCCAAGGTATGCTTTTTTTGGTGAACCTGGTCGCATTTCGTAGACTGGCATGGTGGCAGAAAGCTGTTAGTTTTAATATTGCTGCTATGATGGCACATGTAGTCAGAGGACATTGAGGCCAACACGTCCTTAAAACTACATTACGTGCGTTTATGCGAGCGAACTTCATTGCGTTAGATAGCAGAGTGGATGGTGGCACTAGCAGCATCAGCGGAAAGCTTTTGAATACATTCAGATTATTAATATTGTCTGTCCAACTGCTTTAGTTTTAGTGGTTACCTTACTGAGTTACCAATTGAAACGATATTGCATTCCGAATGCCATTCCGGAATGTAGTGCCATTCAAAAATGCTTAACTCATACCCAAACCAACGTTCACTGACAAGCTCACTCCGGTAACTGCGCACTTGTGCCTAAAAAACTGCATGCATAAAACTACAGATCGGGTCGTTCTACAGGTCGGATGGGTTAAAAACTGATTGCGCCACCACCGAACTAGCAACAACAATCAACGTTTGAAACACGACGCCATTGATTTCTGGAATGGCATTACACTTACAACTACTCACTAGAGCTTAATTTTTTTGAATGAGCATAAAGTTGATACAGCATTGAGCATACATTACACTTACAGGATGCCGATACCAAAGCTAGCACTTTTAAACGGGATTTTTTGTGCTTGTCGCAAAAAACTGGTTAGTTATTTATTACGAACATTTAGTCACAGACAGTCGACACTAAATAGTAATTCTTAAAGCAGACTTTTGCATCTTTGGCTTTGTATATGATGAAGCAATAAGTATAATTCAGTGTAAGCAGCACAAAAATCCCAATAATTAGGTACAGTATTTGCTAAAGACAATGCTGCAGAACTTCTGTTGCAGAAGTTAACACAATAGAATATGCAAAAAAGATTTAAGGCGATCCAGTTTATAGCAAAAGGTTCCCTGTAACAGGCGGAGCTCATCAAACGGCGGAGCTTGGTTGCAGAGGTTTCATGACGTAAACGGAGTCGCTAAACCCGATATTTTGCCTTGAGCAATGACAACTAAACGGTAATAAAAACAATTTTACTGCAAAAGGGATATTACATCACAGTAAAATACGTCTATTCTGAAGTTTGATAATTTTTGCTAATCTCAGTTTCACAACGGTTCGGGGACAAAAAATAGGTTTCAGGAGTTGTGAATCAGAGATGATCACTATCCGGTTTGCATCCAGCAGGATAGTGAGTTTGCAACCGGATACCGATATCCAAAAACTGCTTTCAAACGGGAACCGGATACGGATATCCGAAAC
>JGI24158J21664_10009882_pt1 | contig 12737 bp, 8 predicted proteins | sample Ectturendosymbi3_FD_21664 | JGI IMG/M metagenome (IMG submission 21664) | reverse complement strand
ACTTCACCAACGCACACGTCAAACTGCTTTTCACGATATCTTTGACACTATTTGTAAAAAGGTTGACCCTCGATATTTGGAGCAGCAAGTGTCGAACGAGCGGGTGATTTATTGTAATTTGTTTGGCAGTTTTGTTACTGCCCATGTAAAAGCATGTTTGAACAGCTGATTTCTTTCTACTCTGAGCCTAATAAATTCATCCCTATATTTAAGCATACGAATTTCATTCTCGTTGTCGGAGTTTTCTGCTATTTACCTTTCATAATGCATGCTCTACTTTCTTATCCACAATGTGAACGTTGTTGATTGCGGATATCTGCTGTATTACGCATAGTTTGGTGGGATAAAAATGCTTCACGTTTCCACTTTAGCGGCTACGTATGTGTCCGATATCTTGGAATAAGGCTAAGCTCACTTTGCGTACCTCACACATCAGAATTTGTAAGATGTATATGGAGATACACCAAAACTAAGACATAACGCGTAAATCTAAAAGTGACCGACGTTCAAAAAGTTACTTTAGGTGAAACTCAAAATGTTTGTGAAAATTGAATAAGGCTGAAGTTTACTTTTGTAACTGCTTTAGTCAGAAGTTTTTAGATTGATAGTGCAGTACAACTTGCGCCATTTCCATCAGTATTGTTCATAACATCATACACTTTCAATAGAACGACGAATAGGTGAAATAGGCCGTGATTTAACAAACTTTGATTAAATTATATTTTGTTTTTATGATATTAAAACATTCCTGATATTGGTTTCTAGGTTATGAACCTGTTGATTCAACTTGGAATGGATGTCGTGGTGCACAAAGAGAGCAATTCAATGGGAAGCAGCTTGTTTCTTTGTCGTCACAAACAGCAGATACAAGCTTGTGCCAGGGATATTATTGAAATCTGTAGTAGTGATTTGAGTTGGGTGGAGGTTTTGAAGGTACGATTGTTAACCACCATGCCAGTTCAAAGTATTTAAAAAATGAAAAAACAAACATATGTTTCAAAAAATTCACAATTCATTCCAGAAACGCATGGACTCATCTGCCAAGGAGATCTGGTTGAAAGATGAGCAAAACAGTGGCATTGTTGGTATGTTGAACTGTCTGCGGAAAGAGCCTAGCGGGGAAAAGTTCAGGTAAAGCCCATTTGGTATTTAGTTTTCCAGAAGGTGTCATCCGTTCGAGGGCTTAATGATGCGGAACATGCGAAACGCGACTATAGTGTTTTATGCTTTTGGCTTGATCTTTTTTATCTTTGTAATCTGTGCAACTGTAGAAACATGGCGATACNCTTCCTGGTGAATGANAAGGATTAGCTTGTCTAATATTAGTCTTAAGTAAGTGATATCTCGAACTTCAGTCCTGTTTGGCCTGTTTGCTCACTTCATTTTGGTGACGTCACTGGATAATTTTACTTTGCTTTGATAAAGTGAAGAATGTTACTGTGTACTTTGCAAGGAAAGTTTCTGGGTACCTTGCTGCATATTCGTCTGAAAATAAGGCTAGCTTATGGCACCAGTAGTAAAACCGAAGAAAGCNTGTGTGCGAANGCTGAAAGCTTGTGGCGACAATGGACGCATCGTAACCACCTGCGTGGCGTGTGGTTTGCGGGCGCTCTGCACCTCCGTGTACTCTCTCCGCGGTCCATACAATTCCCACTTTTGACACTGGTGGATTTCAGATGCACAAATACATCGGAAACTGGGCAGTTTGGCGAAGTTGGGTGCAGTGGCAAAANTTAATCAAGAATAAGGCAAGATTAAAGGGAGTGCAACGCTAATATAATGAAGCATTCTGTCATTTTATACGGCATATAAATGCAACAAATCATTTGTATTTTCCACTTGATTAATTGACTCTACAAATTTTCGTGAATAGCCGAAATGATTTTCACTGAATAGTGATAGATTGAAATGATGTCCTGTAGTAAACGTACAAACCATCAGTGGTGATCAGCAAGGCAAATTTTTCAGATGTATTTTGAACTCCAGTCTGGCAGCAGAACGCTCTTTGCCAACAGATTTAAATGATATCACTCAACGCAGTCTTGCTGTGAACGTGTTCCGCGACGGTGTGTGGGGAACCTTTCGTCATGTTGAGATGGCCAAGTCACGAAAGGTTAGATTTCAAATATGCTCTATTAACATTAGATTCAACAAGTAAATAACATTATTTTTCATTTAATACATTGGAGGTGGTTAGTTTAACGTGCATAAGACAAACATCACTTATAATCTAATGTCGTATAGTATTTCGCTCAGTGTAGTGGTCTAAAATTTGACAGATCACATCTACAAGGGCTTTTGTTGATATTGTTACAAACGGTGACTTGAGCAGCCTTGCGTGGATAATGAGCGATGGATGTCAGAGTGAAGAAACCACAATTGAAGTTGCTTATTCAGCAATAAACTTTCGAGATGTAATGGTGGCGTCTGGTAAGCTCCGGAAAGATGACATCTATGGTAAGAAAGCGTTTTAAAATATGTGCCTTTCTGTTTATCTCAGCTGTGCGTTTTTGCTTTTTTCTAGCTAGAATATTAGTATCAGAATTTCCTTTCACCTGTGTGTTTTTCATAATGCAAAATGTTGTGAAAGATGCAGTTACGTTTATACGTAAAAAGTGAACACACTTTTTGACATGCTTGTCAGGTGAATAATAGTGTTCATCATCAGAATCTGAATTATGTTTTCCAATAAGAATGTAGTGTTTGAGCATATAAACTATTCAAGGAACCGATCAAACAAAACTGTAGCAGAAGTCAAGTATGCAGGTTATATATGATGGCTTCTCAACCAAGCGTCTACAATCCAAAATATCTGAAACTGTTCTAACACGGAAATTCCTTGCTGCTCATCACATTCGTTCACGTGCTGTAAATTACCGTTTGAGTTTATCAATCATGATACGACCATAATCGGAGGTGTGAGTGAAGCCATATATTTAGGTTTCTGTTACCTACTGCTCAAAGAAAGTTGAATGCGCGTACGATGTTGCACAGGGTTATTGTCGATATCCGGGTTGTTTTCCGACAGTCGAGTTTCACGAATTATTTCGGCTTGTGCCAATGCAAATTTCTACAATTAATATCAAAACCACAAACAGTTATTACATGCGCAAACTAATGCAACTGAACGGTAATAAAACAGACTTTTGTTTATCCTACAACAGATGACAAAATTTCGTAAAAACTTACCCCGCAGAGAATACAAAAGCCTGCGCTGTGCTAGATGCGACAGATGATGCTCGAGAAGGCAGTGTTTCCATGGTTGCATAGAAATGTCGCGCAAATCATCAGCGAGGCGTAACCAGCCAAGACGATCTGGCTCCAACCAGGACAGTGGATGTGGAGCTGTAAGCGCAAAAATGGTGGAGCCGACGTCGATGCCTGATCTTGAAAGTTTAGTTCCGGTTCCATACGTGCTGATTTCCACCAACACACCTCAGTATTGGTAGACTTTTCTCAACACTGCAAATATTAAAATTTGATTTGCAGGGCCACTGAATATGATTTATAGGCGAAAGTAAGCCTAGCTGAAGCCATCTTCCTTCAAAACGTGTAATGGTTAAGACCGAGTCAGAGGAACAGCGTACGAATCTTGCGGTTTTTGTTTGCAATGTATAATAGATGTCATCGCTTAGGTTTTCATGAATTTTCCCACTAATTCGAGCAGATAGTTGGAAAAACACAGCCCTAGTTGTAAAAATGGGGTTGCACCAGCACCGTCTTGCTACTACACAGCCAGTCATTTGCCGGAATTACACGACGACAGGGAACAGTGATTAATTGCATTTATTTTAATGTAATAAAGGGGTTGCTTACAGAGAAAAGCGCAGACTTTTCTCGTTACGCATTTGTCTTTCTGTAAATATAGGCTGTTGTCTGATAAAAAAATCCAGTGCGTTCCTTCACTGTGTCAGCCGATGTAGCAAAGCTTCTCAAAGCCGGTAACCTGAAGAAAACAATACGTAATGGTCAGCACAACACGTTGTAAATTGTTCACGGTTATTGCTGAAAATGAAGCTATGTAGCGATGAAAGTAGGATGCACAATGATGAAATCTTGGAGCTTTCAAAACTATAAATATCGACTCTTTTTTAATCATACCAGCCTATTGTCAGTCTATAACAATGTACCCTCAACAGTGCGCAACTGCCCAAATGCGCAGTTGCCACCACCAGACCATTTGACCAGTAAAATTTCATTCTCGCACACTTGCACCATTCCTCATTTAATATCGTGTGCATATCGGATAGCCCTTTCATCACTTATTAATTGTGTGTCCATATGGTTGCGCAATTGCATGCACACTCAAACAAACATTTCCTCAGTGTAAAATTTTCTTAGAGGGCACACGGTTCTGTGCCCTTCAACAATACGCAGCTACAGCCAAGTAAAGTGTTCATGTGATGGATGTCTAACATCATGCCATGTTCGTTACTTGCGACGAGACAACACTCCACACATGCGCTGCAGTCTCCAATAGACTTTGTCAACAACTTTACATGGAATTTCTCACTTTTCACAGCGCAGATACTGTACATATCACTTACGTCGTTGAGAGATGACAAAAGGAAAGCATAAATCCTGTCCTGTGTCATTCGAAGCTGTTTCAAAATATTATATTCAGTTGTTTCAAAAAGTCTTTTTCTCTTGGATTTAGATGATGCAAGCAACTATTCCACTTTGCTGGGAGTGGAGTGTAGCGGGTACGGCGTCAATGGACATCGCGTGATGGGTATCTTGCCTGCTGAAGGTCTATCTACTCACGTTTCCGCTAAATCTGANTTNATTTGGAATGTTCCAGAAAATTGGTTAGAATTTATCGTACGTTTGCTGTTTTGAATGTTGTGTACAACCAATTGTGCCGTCTTGCGTCAAAACAATATTTAATAAGCCACCAGTTTTTTCAAAAACAGACTACTCTGATAATTCCCACCCGGACGCGGTGACGAAATGTCAATGCGACGCTGCTCCAGGAACCATCTTTTCGTACAGTTCAGAACTTCTTTATATTCATGAGTAGAATCTACTGTACAAGGACAAAACTCCAGGACAATATTAAAACACATCAACCTGACACCTTCTTGTTGAAATGTGACGAATAATATTAATTAAGGACAGATACACGCATTCACACAAATTGTGGAATACTCAAATACCATTGATGATGTCGGAAACAGTAGTCACACAGTTATGCTAGTATGCTACACAAAAAATCGCTTGTCATTAAATCATTTATGCGACCTATTGGGCTACACACAGGAAACGTGTGTAAAAATGCACATCTTCAAGTCAGGTTCATATGTTAAAGAGTTGGAACACGTTCCCGTTGCACTGCACTGCTGGCTGTATTGTAAATAAATACTTTCCTTTACGAAGGGGCACGAATGAAGCTTTTACTGAAATTACGAATAATTGGAAGTGATTTTTCGGCCACAAGCACGGTCAACCATAATCATCTATATGTGCGAATGATCCCAGGTCGGGCTAGAAACAAAACAGGGAGCACTCTGTGGTTTTTTACTTAAGACCTTCACATGAAAAATTAGCGAATATTTTTGGCACGTTGAATTCCAGCAATAGGAAAATCCATAAGAAATGTGTTTTTTTTAACATAATGCACATGCGGCACACACTAAATGGTCGGAATAAATTTACATTTTCCTTATTTGTTTCAGATGTTTGCAATCATTGTATTTTCTCATGATGCCATTTGCTATTCGCGCATTTGTTTTTACAGGACCATGGCTGAGGCTGCAACTGTGCCAGTAGCATATGCTACAGCATATTATGCGCTGGTTGTGAAAGGAAATCTACGCGCCGTGGCGAGTCCGTCTTGATCCACAAAGGCGCTGAGGACGTCAGACAAGCAGCAGTAGCTGTTGCTCTCAGCCTGGAGTGCCTTGTTTTCACAACGATCTCGCACAGCGGCGAAATCGAATCTCTGACTCAGAAATTTCCGACGTTGACTGAGAACTGCTTTCTTAGCCTGAGCAATAAGAATCTGGCAGACCACACCTTTGCTGGCAAAATTGGTGAGCGGTGCTTGAATTCATACCACTGCACGAAAGAGATTCAATACAAGCAACGTCTGGAATGTTCACAGGTTGCTAGATAGGATATTTGATACAAAATTTAATACAAAATCATTCGGGCGAAAACGAATGCCGTAAGTCATGATGTCCAGCACTAGAAGTCTTGCGCTTTGATACAACAAATAGAAAAAGTAGTAGCAGATAAGATATGCAGCTTGAAAAAAAACAAATGATTTGATGCGATTTTTATTTTCCTGAGATCTTAATGGAATACGTTTTACCTGGAGCAAAGCTTACAGCTGTTGGTCTAGTCTCCTCAGCTTACAGTCATGAACTTTGAATGTCATGAAGTTTAACTTCAAGCGTATTTTTTCCGTGTTCCGTTACCATGTCACTTAAAAATGAATTTAATGAAATTAGTTGCACACATTATTATTCAGCTCATCACTTGTTAAAAACATTTTATCGCAATTTAGTGCTATTGTGAATGAAATTCCCGTAAAGGTAAACGATGTATAAAAATCATAGCAAACATTAGCATGAATATCTGAAAGCACACTTTTTTTCAAAAATAATTTGTGGACGATGAATGAAGGCTACCATTAACTAATACGCCGAAAACGCACGACTCTAAAACTTTCAAAAGTCGTTTTCATACAAAAATTGGAAATTTGCTGTCATTACATTTCGAGCGTTTTGTTCAACTAAACACCATTTCTCCATTTAAAAAAAAACTAAGTTGAGAAACGAGGTTTTGCCCTTTCATCACCAAGTGTCCCGTTTTCTTTATGCAGTGTATATTGTGGGTACCCAACAATTTAAATAGTTATTGAGATATATCGATATATTGTGAGTGTTCTGTAGTAAGACCATTGGGAAACACTGAAAACATTTGCTAAAGCAGTTGTTCCATTATTGCAATAGTTCCAATGCCAAACATTCGCGTCCCAAAATAGTCAGTCTGTCACTTTAAAGGAAAACCGTGGCACAGTAGGTTCAATATTGTTGTAATACAATTCTGATATTTTGCAACTTTTTATTACTGAATATTGGGCTTGCAGTTACAGCCAGGAAGGTATAATTGTCGATGACGGTATTTTATAAATTTGTTGTTGTAACGTTCTTTAGACCTCAACTGAAGTATAATGATATGAATGCATCTATTCTGAAAAGTATCTCCACAAACATTCCAGGTTTTGATGTGATAATAAACACATCTGATGAAGAAATCCTACCAGTAAATTTTAAATCCTCGAGGAAGAATGGAAGGTATGTGGAAATTTCCAAACAAGGCCTGGTGCTCGGTTCCTCAAAAAGTAAGACCTACTTTTTTATATTTGCTAAACCACCTAATTCAACATTCTGACGATTTTCGTACAAATGTTAATAAAACATGTTGCATTCAGTTTTATCATATCTTATATAAAAACAACGAAAAAACGCAGTGCTGCTGCTGACAATTCAATGTTTATTTTTTCAATAAAACTGGTGTGACAATTTGCATTAGAAGAATAAGCTTCAACCGAAAGGCCAAAGTACTGAATCCCTGAATGTGGATTTATTTTAGAATGTGTTTAATTCGTTGAGAAACCACATTTGTCGCCACTGTGGAGTGTTGCATTTTGCGGCGGAATGAATGCAAGTGATAGAAAGGTGTTGTGTGATTTTTACGCAATTTTCTAAAAAAACCAGATTAAAAATAACTAACAACTCAAACAGTGCGTATTTTCTGAAAACAGAGGTATCAGTTTTCTCTCACGTAAATTCCTATCAAAAAATATCGCTGGAAGCTCTTCTTGAAAATGATGAAGACTGGAAAACCGTGCTTCAACTATTGAGGAATGGAATTGCCAGAGGCGTTGTTAAGCCTTTGGAATCCTTTGTCTTTGAGCGGTAAGTTCACATCACGTTTTTGGAAATTACTTTACCGATAAGAACAATATATTTGTGGAGAATAGATATTTGTCTTTGAATTTCAAAAAACGTGACGATTTTCAAGAAGTTGCTGGCCAGACTTTGTAAATTGTAAAATATTTAAACTTTGGTGCCACTGAAAGTGATTTAATTTTGCTTTTCCCAATTGCGTTTGTGTAAGTGTCCATGATAGACCCCATTTTTGCTAAGCTTTCACTCCTTATTTCTTGTCAAAGCATAGGAAAACATTTACAATCTTTTCAATCAAAACAGCAAATAACTTCACACCCACCCCACGTTCCTTTTTTCCCACAACGTGTAATCATTTTCAAGCGCAAACCAAAATGGTGATGTCATTTACGAACAAACCTTTGTGGCGATGTCATTTACTAACCGAATGATGTTATGGTTTTTTTCTTAGTTATTTCTCATCACTGATGGCTCGTAGTATTTGAAACTAAGTTTAGGTTTTTGAGAAAGCAAGGTATGGACGTTCTGGGGTTTGAAGTTTGCTTTTAGATATTGTTACTACGTGGCTATTCCAACCGGTCAAACAACATTTCAACATATTGCAATACCACCTGCATGAATTTGATGATTTATGCTGTCATATAGACTATTTTCACTGAGGGGCGGATTAAAGGGGGGCAACGGGTGTAATTGCCCCAGGCCCCCAGCTGCAAGGGAGTCCCCCGTGATGAAATTTTTTTATTTCAAAAAAATACTCGTTTGAAAAATTTCGTGATTCAGAAGTGATACAAGAATACAACTATGTATTATCTTCCCATGTTGCATTAAGTATCAGGAGCCCCCGACAGCAACTGATTTCTCTACAAGTTTGACTGTGTGCCGGTTTTAGCAATCGCTACTAGTAGCTTATAAGTATTTTAAGTTTTGTTTAATGCAAATAAATTTGATTTAGCTGGTAACGTTTTCATAATATTCGTTCTTTTGGTATGGATATGGCTTTACTTGTGCATCAAGCCTTTTGCACAAATGTCACGAAAACGTTACAATTTGCGTGCTAAAGCTAGTGGTTGCTGAAGGCTATTCAGTATCAATGTATCAATCAGTGTTGCCACTGGAGTTATTCTCGTTAACATCAGATTGTTGCCTTGAGATAACATCAAGTGTTACGCTACAGTTTCATGTAAGCTAAATATTACCATCACATAACACAGCGCGATTACCATCGTTGAATCCGAAACAGAGCGAAATACCGCCATCAAATGGAGAAGTCAATTACAATTCACGTAAAATGTTAGTATCAACGCAACTAAGAGAGCTTCGTTAGTTTGAAATGATAACCAAACACACGTTAGGTTGAGAGATTGATATAAAAGAACTTAAACTTAACTTTCGTCCAAAAATTAAAAGAGAATGTGGTAAACAAACAAACACTCAGTCAACACAAGAATTGTCATCAAAACATCATACATCAGAAATTTATCTGCGAACATCACGTCTGATGTCATGTTAAAATATCAGAAGTGGCAACACTGGTATCAATGATACCCAACTTCTGGTGTAGTCTCGAAGCAGCCGCGTCTTTGTTTCGTCAGAAAGGGTAACGTGCGGTGGAAACGCATTTTTCTTCCGATGGTTACTATCGTTGTGTTACATCATAAACACATGAAGCTATTGAAGTCATTTACACCACATGTTATTGCGTGGGCCATCAGAGGTTTTGATCAGTCGATTCGTAGAACGAAAGAGCAGAAAACGAGATTGCAGTGTTTAGCTTGAGCGATGCCGAAATCTGTAATGCCATCAGGAGTTATGAAAAGCACAAAGCTTCTAAGAAGAAAAAACGCAAGGATCTGGTAGTGTTAGCTAAAACGTCGCGACTGAATCGCTTTTTCCAGGAACACTTTCAAGCAGCTATTGTTAAAGCAGTGGCGTTAACCAGAGCACCTGAAAACGAAGGTGAAAATCAAGATATTAGCGTGGAAACAACTTTCACACTTAGCCTGGCTGGCTATATTGACATGTTCTTTTTCCAGTGTCTTGTTTGTAATCTCTGGTTTCTGCTTATTGGTCTGGTGAATGTTGTTTCTTGCCGAGTGACTCTCTAGGTAGGCCAACGGTGCACAACCTGCGGCCTTACGGCCGCAGACTGCCTTCGATATTAAAATTTGCGGCCGTCCACATGTAATTTAAAATATAAGGTATGGCGGCCGTGCTGGCGTATATTGAAGCAAAATAATCGCAAGGCAAGAAAATCAGTGGATACAATGCGTAACAATCTAGATGGTGATGTTACAAAGAGTTATAGAATGAACACGTAATTTATGTTTGAATGTGTTCTGTGTTGGTTGGCACTTGGCAATTTCTCATAAATATAACTCAACTCATTAGTGCCCGTGCTTCATAAAAATAAAAGTAACGCGGCCGGCAAAAGCAAAAGGTTGTACATCCCTACTCTGGGCTGTGAAATATTTTTTCTTAGTGAAAATACACTCTAAGTCTAGTATTTACATCACAACTTCTCTTCTCGCAGTTAACTGTATGTGCATTTTAGTAATAATTTTCTCCAAATCCGGAAAAAACAAATGGGTACCTTGCGAATCAGCGAAAGCATAACTTTTACAGACGATCACGTCATGAATTACGTCCTAGGGNCCCTCCAGTAAAATTAGTCCCTGGCCCCCTACTCTTTAATCCGGCTCTGCTTTCACTCTCAGAGCGTTTCANAAAATGCGTTTGAAATGTTTTAGGACGGAGTTAGAGTCAGCATTTCGCTATTTCAAGAAAGAGGAACGATTCGAAAAAGTTCTCATCAAAGTAAAATCGGAAAGGGAAGATTTTTCAGTGGTGATGAGGTAAGAAATCATTTGTTTTCTGTTGCGTTTCAAGCAAACAAAATTGTGAAGCGATCCATGTACATCTGTTTACGTTTCGTCGGTGACTTCGAACTCGGGTGAACCATTGTGGCTGCACAAACTGCACCAATGAGGTTGAACTGGAAGTGATTTGTTTGAAAAACTTTGCTCGTAAAGGTTAATTAGTTTCGTAATCAGTGGAATACATTATTTCAGAACCTTCTGCGATCCTAATCTAACTTACATTGTAACTGGAGGACTAGGCGGATTCGGGTTGGAGCTTTGTGAATGGCTGATAGCTCGCGGGGCTTTAAACATAACCATCACGAGCCGATCAGGTTTGTTGAACAGTTGCATGCCACTACTTTGTTTTGCGTTACGATTTGGCTTCAGAAAATGAAGTATTTTTTCAAACTGTGTCTATTACAGATGCTCAGAAAAAAAATTGTCGACTTATAAGCAAGTAATTCAAATGCCTCTTTTATTTTGAATAAAAACAATAGATCACAAAACCCAAAACAATTTTGTTGCAAATCGAACTTGGCAGAAAAAGTTATTTGAAACATGCTCAGAATTTTGAGATGTTGAAGTTAGGAGTTTCATTTCAAACAAAGAATAAGGAAAGCAGCATAGTTCATCAGTTAATTTATTTTATACGAAAGATGATGTTGAAAAAGTGCATTATGAAGGTTGGGTATAACGTATCATGTTAGTTACTAATTCACTGATAACATAAATGTTTTGCTTGTTGTGTTATTAACATAAAAACTTTCTGTGCGGATTGGCGCACATATGTGTCACATGAGAATTTGCGCTTGGTGCGGGTTGACTCATATAAGTGTAATCTAAACCACAACGCAATAACTTTTTTCGTACCAGTTCTTTTGCAACGAAAATTTCCACACATGGTCTTCGTACCGAGACACTTTCATCCCGAAAATGTAATATGAGCAAGCATTTTTGAGTTATGCACATTTTGCATACGGCCACATTGCTAGGCCTAGGATAAAAAGCTACTTCAAAAGCATTAAGGTGCTAACAGTTGTTGCATAAAGCACGATAACTTTCTTCATACCCATTTATTTGCAATGAAAAATTACACAAGTGTTAACCATACCTACCCCCATTTTTCCTGAAAAGTCCATAAACAATTAGCAAGAACTTTTTCAGTTATACAGTTTGGCATGCAGAAAAATTTGCTAGGCCTAGCTTACTCATTTTCCAAAACACTTAGGTTTAGCGGTTGTTGGGTGTAACAGGATAACATTTTTCGTACTTGTTTTTTTTGCAACGAAAACGTACAAGAATGTTCTTCACATCAATGCGCATCAGCCCTGAAAAGCTGATGGTAATCGAGCGAGAATTTTCGGGTTACGTAGTTTCGGATTGAAACCATTCAAGCGCGTTGTTTGCAAAACTTTATCATATATGGCAGGGTTGAGACGTTGCTGCGTAAAGCACCATGACGTTATTAAAAGTAGTTTTCTTGCAAAAAAATTGTACAAGAATGTTCTGCCTGTTCTAATGCATCTTTCCGGAAAACTTGTGGTCAATCTAGCATAAACTCTCCAAATTATTTATTTTTTAATCGAGCAACCGGACTCCCGTTCGCAGAGCATCAGAGGAATTTTTGCTGTACGTGGCGAATCACCCGATCTCTAAACGAGGAAGTTGATGCGTAAAACACTATAACGTTTTCAACACTACCGTAGGTTTTTTGGGATCCAAAATTTACAGCAATCTTCGTCTGATTTTTATGCATCATTCCTGAAAATTTGAGGTCAATCGAGCGAGAGCCTTTAGAGCAGCGATTCTTAACCTTTTCGGTCTAGTTTCCCAGTAAGGCCAATCAACAAGTTCGAATTTCCCTCCTGATATTTTTAGTGACGATGTTTTACGGAACGCTATTTAACCAATACTCATAGTAGCTATTAGCTCGGTGGTATATAGGTTTCGCATAATAGATATA
>JGI24158J21664_10009881_pt1 | contig 12737 bp, 7 predicted proteins | sample Ectturendosymbi3_FD_21664 | JGI IMG/M metagenome (IMG submission 21664) | reverse complement strand
TGTACTACGTTCTGCATTGTCTGTTTTTATCAACCTGCGTTCTGCAGAGTGTGTGTGTTCATACTATGGACTTCGTGTCTGCTCACAAACAAATAAATTAATTAAATTATGTCAAGCACACCACTACAGTATCTCTGATACTTCCTCAAACCATCTTGTGAAGATTTCAAAGTAGCAACACTCGCGGCGTTGGTTTGATGTTTATAACTACGCAGCGTTCTACTGCGCAGGTGAACTGTTCCAGAAATTGGACATTGGGTATATTTTGTATCAAAGAAAGAAACTGTTAGACTAATATGGCGATTACATACCAACTTCGAAGCAGTCCACAGTATACAACAATTATATATCTTTGCAAAGGCTCTGATCTAAACCCAAATTAAAACCAAATGTGTATAAAATAATTTTACGGCATTCGGACTTGTCTGCCACTATCGCAATCAACACATTAAAATCGCATCATACTCCATTGAGCGCCTTTCAAATTCAATGCTAGACCCCGTTTAGCTGACCACTTCACGAGCGCAGTCCTGCTTACGCATTCTACCAACGTTCTGTCTGAGTCATAAAGGCATGTTGTCGTCAATCTGGGTCTGTTGCGCTGTTCGTTCGTTAATTGGTGTCAGATATTTTTGAAGTTACAGTGAAAACATTTATTGAAGAACGAATTAATCTTCAGTTTGTAATTGTTGCTGTTTGTGTTCTGATTTATTCATTTCAGCCTTCAGATTATTTGATTTATCTGCTCTCGCTTTAGCTTATCAACGTTTCACCCGTAAGCATTGACTGCATATTTTAGGACTGTGGATGCGTCATGTTACATGGAGACGATTTCCTTAAAAAATTTGCTCGATTGATTCGCGTGTGTCTCGTTTGTGGAGACTATTTACTTGAATATAGTTGCAGTGGCGTGTCTGGGGTATGGCAGGCATGGCTTTTGACATCGGCGCCTCTTTGACGAGGGCTTAAAAATTGCTTGGCAAAAATTGAAATTTATGACTTATGACTTGCAGTTTCTTTAACTCAATTTTTCGCCCAATACAACCATTAACTGCATAGGACTATTAACACAGCGCCCTTATCTAATGCAATAATTCAGGCGTGTTGCACCAGCGTTACCCCAGCGTAGCGACAAAACTGTGGTATTGTGACACAACACGAACGGTAAGACATTGTGACAGAACAAGAACGCTCGCTTGCCACAAGACCTCACGCTATATACGAGAGGCACAGTCAGTCCTTGATACTGCGATTCAGGCAAGAGGATATTTGGTGCGAGTGTGGCTGTGACCAAGGGCGTAACGAGGGGGGCAGCGGGGGCGCAATTTCCCGGGCACGGAATCACTATGGGGGTGCCGAATAACTGCGGGGGGCGCCGAAAAGTCCCAACAATGCCACAAGTACTTTCTTCAATGCAGTACGTTTGCTTCCGAAAGACCTCAGGCTCGAACATGGCGACGCAAAACCATATAGCTTCCTCCCCCATGCGCATCTAACCTCGTTAAGCCCCTCGTTGTGACAGGATTAAATCAGTGGCTGCGAGAAACTGACTGTTACGCAAATAACTGCTGTTAATCTCCCACAGATTTACAATTACTTAAAATTGCTGCTGCCGACTCCGACTTTGCGAAATTTTTTCGATGGCCACTAGTATCCGACAAATACGCTAAAGCAATTCCCCATGTCCAGACACTAAGGAAAATAATCATTGTTAGTCCTCAAAGCATCAAAAGTTAGTATCGTTGCCGTACTAACTGAGGGAAAATGTAAAGTCATGAAAGAAGATATTTGCTAATATGTTTAGAGTTAGCTTTTTCTCAAGCAGATAAAGCCGCTCTTCTGGCGCTTTTTTATTACTTGTCCGCCGCAATCGCAATTAACGTCGGTAAAATAATAAAATAATCGCCATAAGGTAGAATTTATCTGCTTGATTTGAAACCTGGTGGGAAAAGCTACGCAACAACATGAGTTGCAAAAAGATTAGCTTTTTCTTTCCAGTGCTTTGGCTGTCGCACGTGTAAACGCGGTGTTGCTCTTGTACACGTAACGTATTTCACCATCCAATTTAAATGTGATTCATTTCAAAAGAATGTCGTTTGTAGTTACAATACATAGTGTGATTATATTGGAAGATTTACAGTTTTTTCAGCCAATGCATAGTATAAATGATGGAATTATAAAAATCAGTGAGTAAACGTCTGTTATGGCCCTTATGGATAATTTATATTTTTATTTGCTGAAACGTTCAAAGCAAAAATAAACATACATTTTCTATTTTAAAGCATTTGTTTTCTCTATGGTTATCTTTCCCAATTGTTATGTCTATATCTGCTATTTAGATTATCAAAAAAGGCGCACATTAAATTTTGCCATGGGCTCTATTTTGCATGGATACGCCCCTGTATAGACATGTGCTTGTTTGAATCATCGCAAAAAGGAAAAAGCAGAGCCGAGTCGGCTGATTCCTCGAAAGTCTACAGCAAAGCTAAAACTTTTAAGTGTTGTTGATGAGGGTTTCAAGACAATTGCCATCCTGGTAATTGTCTCCACCCAAGGACAACTTCCACCCAACGAGTTGAATTGCTATACGAAGGTCAATTTCCACCAAAAACACCTGTCATGCGTGTTGGACCGATGCCATCTGAGCTAAAGTCACCCAGATCGTTGCCATTAAAAACACGATAAATAATAAGCCATAGTAACTGAAAGACAGGTTGCCACAATGTTTGAAGTCTGACACGTGTCAATTTTTTCTTCTTACAACTGTCTCCAGGACACCTGGCGTCTGTACAACTGCAACCAAGAACAAAATATCCGGATATTTAAACGATGATTTTTGCAAGCGTTTCTTGGGTAGTCTTAACATGTTCTGACAAAAACTCGCAACTGCCCTTTAGGCGAAAATTTACAACCAAACCTGCAACAACTGCTGGCCTATTAGGTTTGAAGAGAAGCGGTGGTTACAAATGTTTCTCGACGTGTTTTGGCATAAGCACGTTCATCTGCATGTATCACCAGTGGTCATCAGCAGGGGTAGATGTTGCGGTATGTGAAAGAGGCGATCGTTTCGGGCCCCCCTTTTTTCAGAGATGCCGTTCCCCCTTTGAGACTTTGGTACTTAGTTTTTTCACTGTTTTGTTGATAATTTTATGAACCGCTCCGGCGGCACATTTAATAGGCTCTGAAGAAAGTCGCATGTATTTCGAAATAAAGCAAAAGTTATTTCTGAATGTGCCAAAGGGGACCCCTCAACCACTTTATTGTGTAGACAAAGAACAATTTAAATCAAACCACTTCAAGCAATTTACAGTTTGAAATGGACTTTCACGCAGAAGCAAATGCTCAGACAAAATATAAAATTTAACTTGCTTTCAGCGAATAAAGTTTCTGCATAGCATCTTATTTTGCAAAAATACGTGATGCGGTTTTCAACTTAATTTTGAAAAGACTTAAGGCCAGTCAACACTGAGGACGAGCCGGGCTTTGCCAGGAGCAAATTTTTGTTTGTTTTATTGCGTCCAGGTGTTGCCGTGCCGAGCCGTGCACAGCGCAGAATTTCCCGAAGCAATAAAACAAACAAAGGATTACGCCTGGCAACTTTTGGCTCGTCCTCAGTGTAGGTTGTCCTTTTACAATGCATGTACTAGGCTGATTCTTTCAGTTTCTGATTTTTATATGCGCTTTGGCGAGCAGACCTATCGAAATCTGCATACGTTTTGTACGTTTTGAGTAAGGGGAGCATTGTTAAGATTGCAGTGCGAACTGAGGCGTGTCAGCAAAAGCTGTGCGTGAGCTCTCCAATGTCATTTTGGGGAAATTAAATTTGACAGGTCGATGGACGCGTAAGCTTGATGCTTCCCTCTCTGTGCCTTACGCAACATTCACTTCTAGAGGTTTCATTCGTGGTTTTGACAAACCGCAAAACACTTTGAAACCCAGTTATTTCAAAGCACTTTCGCACTGATCATGATCAAGGCTTTGGCGCAAAGGCGGCTTTCCGATTCGAGTTTGTCTCACGGGTTACGACTCAGCATCTTCAACACATTTCATTGTGAATTCTGTTGTACAGCACAATTTAAGGTTTTGAACAAAACACGTTTTTATGCAAAAATAAGTTTTTTTGCAAGCGCTGTGTGTCTAAGTACTTTGCCAAGTCACGCTTGCGAGACGTAAAATCAATAGCAGATTAGTTTGCCAAAACAAAGCCTGTTGCAACTTAGAACAAGCGTTTCTGGCGCTATATACATCCATTCATTTTGTTTTAACTTGTTTGTGATCGATCGTGTGCCGTTGATTGCCAGGGGTGGAAGAGTTTTGCCATTTTGACTAGAGGAACCTTATGACGTAAAGCACTCTTCTGTCGTCCAGCAATACGATGTTTAATAAAAAAAAAATGTTGAAGGTTCGTTTTTATCCTCAGCAGCGCTCGAAATGAGTTATTTTTATAGAATTTTATTTTCTTTCTTTCATTCTAAACGCAAAGCCTACTATTCGTGTTTTCTACTTTTTGCAGTTGTAAAGACACTTCGTTTGAAAAAGCTTGTTTTGTTTTCTATTTTGTTTGCTCTTTTCTTCATTATTAATAAGGATAATATATTTGTACGCATTCGACACTTAAGTTAATGAATCAGCCCAAGCGCATGATGAACTTCATAACGGCACGTACAGAGATCAGATTGTGCCGTGGATTAGCATTGCGCTTATTGTTAGACTGCAGTTCTCATCGTGCTAACCTGTGACAACTCATCCGGGTGACCTCAGACCGGATGACAGCATTTCGAGACCTCGCTAACAAGCGCAAATGGCCTCACACGGCATCGGCTTTGATTAAATAGAGACAGATACGCGAAGGTCGAATTAACATTTTTATAGGGCGCTTTGGAGCACCAGCAGTTTCAAGCCATTTTATCTGTAGCATGAAAGCAGAAAGCTTCGGCTTTAAAAGCCAGTCTTACACTAGTTTTATAGAAGACGTCTTGACAATTCGTAGAGTGTTAGATGTAGAAGTATATTAACTTAATTTGCATGAGTTCAAATTCGACCTGAGGTTAAAACAGACACCAAGAACTTTTGAAAACCGTAGAGGAATAAATGCTACAAGCATGCAGAAATTCAGTGCAGAAGTTGAAGATAAAGTAGAAATACAGATGCTATAAATTGTTCACTGCTGTGTTATCAAACCGTGGAAAAAACACCAACTTCTAAATAATATTATAAATTTGTTGTTTCCGCCTTGTACCGTTAGGTTTTGAAACTTTTAGGGGTTAGTTAACTTTAGAGAAGTGGTGAAACACTTGCAAGCATGTGAACAAATAACAGGCCCGCAACCAAGGCGAGCAACCAGGCAATCACCAAAAACACTTTGAAAGTGCCAAAAACTTTTGTTGTTAGGTAAAACAACAAGTTGCAATGTTGCAATTATTCTGCCCCCTCCCCGAAAATATCAGCTGGTTGCACCCCCTGATAGTTAACAACAAAATGCTCTGAAATCAACTTCCGCAACCTTCATTCAGCCATAATGAGAACCGTTTGCTTTTAAGTGGACAAGAAAGATTTTCACAAGACTGAATCTGCAAAACAATTAGGAACTCATACATTTTTTCAAATATTCACTGAAGTAATCAAGGCAATTAGTTAAGACGAGCTGGTATTTTTATGAAGAAGCTGATTTACATTTGATGAAAGATAGCAGCGAATTGTGTTTAAAAAGTTGTTCGAAAATTAAGTGTTGTCGGAGGCCTTATGATGGCAGTTTTATCATGGAAGAGGATTCACAGCGATTTTCTGAAATAGCTGTTAATATCTGAGACAAAATCTTTTTTCAACTCTATAGCTATTGGTCATTTCTAAACATGTGGTCCAGCTTTGCCAAGGAGACCTGCTCATATTATAAACAACATCGAAAAGTGAAGATGCATTTTGAAGGATAATCAACGAACACAAATTCGATCAAGGCTTCAAATACGCAAATGTTTGCCAGCCTAACCAATGCACCTAATTAACTCCAACCAACCAGAAATATTAGGAAGCATCGCCAAAATACTGTAAACTTCTACTCAAGTTTCTTTTAAGTGTAACACAAGAACATTAACTAGATCTCAACATGGGTGGTTCGTCTAAGGTTTTTGTCCGTAGATCAAAATTTTTGACCCCGGTTTCGGGATTTTTAGGGATTTTCGGACAAGTTTGAAAATGGGTAAAATGAATCATTTCAGCTTATTTTACTAATCATGTTTGCTTCTATTTTTGACACTTATCATAGCGCTCCGATTTCATGCTGCACCACCACGGATTTAGCGATCTTTTCATGTAAAATAGGGATAGTTAGGTACTGTTCTAGGCATTTTTGGAGTTGCATTTGTGAGAGCCCTGTCCGTCGATTTCCCTTACTGCGATTTAACATATAATGGTCTCTATGAGGTAATACAGCACGAATACCTTCAAAGTCAAACTGCATCGTGACCTTTTCTGTAACACTGATGTATTTTACAGTATTATTTTTCCTGAAGATAACTTATGACTAAGCTGAAACTTTGCATAAAATTATACATTTTCGATATTTTTTGCTATATTGTTTACGATAAGAATCTACAGCAACTCTGTGCATTGCTTACCAAAAATCTGATCATGAAACTTCTTTGAAGCCAGAATTTTTTCTCTTTGGGCCAGTGTTGTAACTCTGAAACAACAAAGAAGTGATTGTTCTACTAAAACAATACCTCATAAGATGAAGTCAAGATACAGCAGTTGAGAAATTTTTCAGTTGATATATGCAAGAAAAGTGACAAAATAACATTCCCTACATTTTGAATCTAATCGTCCAAAAAATAAGGGCTTTTTCTTCTTCATCGTTTGAGCGGGTTCTTTCAATCCACTGCTGGGCTGCGCTACTGTAGATCTCGGGGTAGGTGTTGACCATTAGGCCATGCATTCCATAGGGAGGTCGATGGATTGGACAGTGAGGGACAACATGATCAACGGTTTGTTCTTCTGCACCACACTCACAGACCGCAGGAGGAGCCATACCCCATTTGTGTAAACAGGAGTGAAAACATCCGACACCGGTGCGAAGGCGGTGAAGCCGGACCCACGGTGTTCTTTGCAGGGCCATTCCAAGAGGGTGGGTGCCGGTGTCGGAGATGAAATTATGGAGTCTCGTGGTGTTGTGCAACCACTCCGCATTCGATCGGTGATCGACCCAGAGCGCTGCACTTCTGTTGTTTTCGTGGGATAAACTGATGAGTTGCTATGCAGCGGGCACAATTGGGCAGTGAAGAGTCTCGAGACTACGGTCTCGAGCTCGAGGCGAGTCTAGAGACCATTTTTCCGAGTCTCGGTCTCGACAGTTTCAGGTCTGCCTCGCTTTCAAAGGCTACTGGTCTTGGTCACAAGACTATTGCCTCGAGACTTTGAATATTGCGCCGACATGGCTTAGTAAAACTTCGAGAGTTCAACGTGTTTTTTGTATGCTGTATTTGCAGATCAGAAACAACCAAAGCAGGTAGAAAAATGTCAGAATGTCAAAAAAATTTCAATTTCGAAGTAGTGATGACAATTTTTGGAAAAATTTTAGAAAAATATCGGAATCACAAATTTTCATGTCCCGAGTCTCGGTCTCGAAACTCAAGTCTCAAGTCTAGGTCTCGGATATTTTAATGAAATATTCGTCCCGAATTTTTGGCCTCGACATCTCTGCAAACGGGTGTTTCGATTGAAGACGTCGCGCATTCCCACTCGGTGGACAGGTGAGCGCTGAATAGAGCAGGTGTCCAGGCTCCATGGCACGGCGTGTTAGAGAGAGAGTGGCTCCTTTTCGACAAAGCTCAGCAGGTTGGATTACTGCGAGGGTTGGAAGGTTGTCCGTTGGTCTAGGAAAAATTTGACCGCAAAGAGAAAGCATGCTTCAGTAAGGGCTGGTTATTTCCTTTTCAAACAAACCGGACGAAAACGTCAAATTAGCGTTTCCCTATTGCACCAGTGTTTGTAAGCAGAGATGAGCATTGGACTGGACTTGGATTGGACTGGATCCGGACTATGCCGAATTTTGTAGAATCTGAATTGGATCCGTACTGTAAATAGCTTCATAAATTTGGGTCAGGACCGGATTTGGACTAGGTTAATGGAAAATAATTGCATGAAATTCGTTATTAAAAAGCTGTATTTTGTTAATTTTTTGGACTTTACTTGGACTTAGACTTTTAATTTAAAAAAAGTTTGGACTGTGGTTGGACTTGGACTGAGTTTTGAAAATTCAGAGCTGGATCTGGATCGCAAAATATGACAGTCCGCTCATCTGTGTTTGTAAGCCAATTGCCTATAACAGTATGTCATCACTTTACAATAAACAATCTTTTAATGATGAAGAAAATTTGGACTTAATGAGTGAATATTTAATCTTCAAGGCAAAGATCACAGGACTTTGAATTTAATGCTTATTCTTCTTTTGAGTTAGTTCTTCAGAATTTAACGCTATGAGCGTGGGATAGTTTCTGTAATTGATCAAATTAGGCCAAGACAATGGACTGTTTCTTACGCTTTGTTGTATGGGAGCAAATTATCTTTCTGTTCATAATTGCAAAAAATGGGCCAAGCGTGAATGCATGGAATATTGAGACAGAAACCTTCCGTCGGGTGACGAAAACAGAGCCAAACATCCATTCCAAAACGCATGGTGCTTTCTTTGGGTACAGTTTCGTTTGCCAAAGCAAATCTCCTCCAATCCCCGCTGAAGTGAGGTAAGCCCACTGCAGTGTTCCCTCTAAGGTCAGAATCTGCGCAAATGCGCAGCACCAGCAGACCATTTGCACCAGCAGACCATTTGCACCAGCAGACCATTTGCGCCGTGAAATCTCATTCTCGCGCACTTACAACATTTCGAATTTAATGTCGTGTATAATGCTTAGCTTTTATACCGCTTGAAACGCTTCATTGGTTGTGTGTCTACATAGTTGCGCAGTTGCATGCGCACTAAAACAAGCATTTGCTCAGTGCAAAGTTTTCTTAGAGGGAACGCTGGATAAGGAATAGCAAATATGACCAAAATTAACCTGGTCATGCTTGAAATATACATGGTATATTTAGTTTTAGCAGGTTTCAAATGCAATTGGCAAGAGTGTTTTTTTATCACAAGAAAACTTGTCGGCTTCAACTCAAAACATAGCAATGTGTTGATCAGAGTGCTGGACTGTTTGTCTTAAACTCATTTAACGCAAATAAATTCAAAATTTTTGAATATTTTTTTTAAATATATGAGCTTTGAAAATATGAGCAATGAATATTTGAGTAACCTATATCTATAATATATGAGCAATGAAAATATAAGCTTTGAATATACAGTATGAACTCTTTGAACATATGAGCAATGAACTCAGGTATTATGTCTGCAGTCATTCCACAACTACCTACCAGACGCTTTAAGACATAAAGCGTATATCCGTGTGCAAATGTGTAAAATAGATACAGAGTAGTATAACCTGTAGAAACCCCTTTCAAAAATTATGTTGTGCTGGGCATCCACCCAGCTGGTGACGGGTTGAAAGTTATTTGAAATGTTATTGGAAAGGTAAATTTTGCGTAACTCGTAAACAAGCTGCGGCTAGCTACAGTCTAACCAGCGCTGGCATCTACCCTGCTGATGCAACTGTGAAAACAAGCGGGCCTTTCGGGCGAGCCCCTGGTAAAACCAGGCCCGTTACCAGATTGGAACACCAGGTGAGGCGAAGAGTTTTCTAAGAGGGGCCCACATTTTTTAAACTATGTCCACTGGTTTTCAACTATGTCCAAAACATTTGTCTAGGGGGGACAAAAAAATATAAGGGGGCTTCGCCCCCCTGCTTACGGTCCTGGCAAAAACCATATGGTCACGCGTAATGGGTGATGATCACTTTTAGAAAGCAGGTACAATGACAAAATCCGATTGCTTTGGCGTTGGTCCTAGATTTTGATCAAAAATTCCAATCTAAACCAATTTCGTTTTAATTGACTAGTACACCTATTTCTTAGGTATTCTATATCTGTATTGCAGAAGTCGCATTGAACACTGTAGTTTTACAACAAGATTGCACGGTAACAATAAAAAGCTCTACGTTTTCTACAGGCTTTAGAGGAATCAGCCCATAGGCGTACGAGGCGGAGGGTCGAGGGGCGGCCGCCCCCACAGACTTGAAAATTTTCAGGGCAAACTCTGTTTTCAGGGCAAGCGCGAGTTGTTCAAAACTCCTGAATGATAAAAAATACATGTTCAATACAGTGAAAAATTTCAGGGCAAACTCTGATTTTCAGGGGAAGCGCAAGTTGCTCAAAAATCCTGCATAATAAAAAATACATATTCAGTACAGTGAATTCAGGGCAACTCTGTTTCTCAGGGCAAGCGCAAGTTGCTCAAAACTATTGCATGTAAAAAGTATATTCAATACAGTGAAAAATTTCTAGGCAACTCTGTTTTTCAGGGCAAGCGCAAAGTTGCTCAAAAATCCTGAATGGTAAAAAATATACGCAATACAGTGAAAAATTTCAGGGCAACTCTGTTTTTTCAGGGCAAGCGCAAAAACCGTGAATGATTGAAACATTTAGAATGCAATGTATGTTCAATTCGGGACGATCCGTGCAATTTGGGCTAGCGTAATATGTAATCTGGTCCAAAGTCGTGATTAGTTATAATGACATTGATCTGGAACAAACCCTCGTTTTCTGTAAAAATCGAACAATCGGATGTCGGTAGTTCAACAGCTTGATATAAGAATTCGGTTAATCTTTCTTTGTTCGTTTTCGAGTTTGCGCTGGGTAGAGGTGCAGGGGGTTAGGATGATAGATTTTTTGATTAACAGGAGTTTCAGAAGCGGGCAGCACGGACGTGCAGATTGCTTGGATCCTTTGAGTGCGCGTCTTAAAGTGCCTTGCACTTATTGCTCAAGTGCACTGCAGCGATAACACAGGCAGGTTTAGGTAGTCAGACCATACGATCCGGAACCGCCGCTTAAAACATTGCGTTGCGTAATCGAAGTCGTGTACATATTTGCATCAGTAAAAGCAATTACTGTAAAATATCTTGTCTGGGAGAAAACAACACGAAAGGAACTTCAACCCTCTTGCGTTAAAAGCAAGGTAACTACAGAATTTGCCCATAACGGCACCTCTAAGGGATTGCATTAAGAACATTATTGCCGAATGGACATTATAAGCGAATTAAAATGCATATAAAAGATGCCATCGTGACCAAACAAAATGTAACGTAATGGGCGAATTGACGTTACAGACGAAGCCGTTATGAACGAATTCAACTGTATCGAACAGATTTACATAAGGTTTCAGGCCCCATTCGGATTAAACTAAAAAAGTTAGTTTCAGGGCAATTGTCTATTTTTAGGGCAAATCGTTATTTTCAGGGCAAATTTTTCCTAACCCCTCAGTAAAATGCCTTCCCGTACGCCTATGAATCAGCCGACTGGGCTCTGCTTTCATCTTTTTGCGATGATTCAAACTGGCACATATCTGTATTCAAGTAACTTCACTCCACAAGGGAAAGAAGCAAGGAATCAATCACAAATTTTTAATAGGAAATCGATTTCACGTAACACTACGCATCGTCAGTCCTATCATCTGCAAGCAATGCCAACAGGTGAAATCGTAATCCTTAATTACGAAGATCACGATACTATTATGACCAGAGAACTGCAACAGTTTGAAAAATTGGATGTGTCGGCAAAGGGATGGGATATTTACCTTGAAAAACTAAGAAAAGATTGCAACGACGTCATGGTCAAACTACACAATTTGGGTGCAGTAAATGATGAACTGCTTCTGCACGTAACTGGAACAAAATGCAAGAGCAACTCGCATCGCAAAGTCTACAGTGCATCGGCAAAGTTTTTTTTGTTGCAATACACCCGCCTACCCGCTTTTCAAAACACATAAGTTATGCCCGGAGAATTTACTGAACGTGGGTATCAAAGACATACCTGTGCGTTTGCTACAATCTGCTGGGAACATCAGCACCTCACGAATTACTGCTTTTCTAGAATTAATGCTGAAACCTTTTAGTGCAGACTTTGCAAAAACTGCCCAGACGAATTTTGTCAAGACAGCCCTCAATACATTGGAGACCTGCTCAATTGGAAAGAGCGCCTAACCAAAACTGAAAAAAAATGGAAAACAGAAACAAGTGTTTTACATTGTTGCAGCAGATGTAAAAGCACTTTACCCAAGCTTGTGCAGAGACACGGTAACAAAAGCCCTTGAATTTGCATCGGAGAAGCATTCCAACTTCAACACCAATGCGCAAAAAATCATTGTCAAGTTGAATGAAATTTGCCTAAACAATGTTGTCACCCAATATGGAGACCAGTTATAAACCCAAAAAAACGGTATTGTAACCGGTGACAAGCACTCGGTCTCATTGGCAAACATTGCTGTTTATTACATCCTACAGCCTATTGCTGGGGTGCTATGTGAAGCAGCACTTTTCCGCAGATTTATCGATGACATAATCTGGATCGCTACATCAAAAGTATCAAACGAAAACATCCGACAAGCACTAACTTCAGCATTTGCCAACAGTGGTTTGGAACTAACGTTTCCCCAAGCTTGCATAGCCGATCAAAAGGGTGAAGTTGAATTCCTAGATGTTAATCCTTGCGCAACTACTGACGATGATTTCGGCTTTGTCACTAAAGACTTCGTTAAACCCACAGCAGAAGGGAGGCAGTTCATAAACGGAAAATCACACCACCCACAGTCAA
>JGI24158J21664_10009879_pt1 | contig 12739 bp, 10 predicted proteins | sample Ectturendosymbi3_FD_21664 | JGI IMG/M metagenome (IMG submission 21664) | reverse complement strand
GGGGGGAGCAATTGCCCGATTGGCCCCCTCTGGTTGGGTACCTGCTCTAAACAACGAATAAAACAATGGACAGCCTGCACATGAACGAAATATACAAGTCTTATTCACAACAATGCACATGCAAAGTTTTAACAAAACATTTCGTGGTCAGTGTGGACTATTACATCATAGAGGTAGTACTGGAATTACCTAGTTAGGCCTAGAGGTGCACGTCAGATTACAGTTGTATTGCGAAAATGGCCCAAATGGGCGGAAAAAAACTAGCGAATTTTCTTGATTGGATTTTGGTTTACGGACCCATGAAACGCATTCATGGGCACCTAAGGTTCACAGATCCTGGGTTAAGGCCCTCGACTTTACATCAGTTCTCACTGCAGTTTTAACTGATTTTAATATTTAAAATGGTTTCTTGGCAAAATTAAATAAAACTTGCTTGAGCTGAAAAAAGTCTATTCCCAAATTTTGCAAGATTTTCTTATTTGCAAGCCAACAGTTAGTTTGCTTTTGTTCTTGTTCATGCAAAACCTTAAATTAAGAATTTTAGGAGTCTGTGCTAAAACTTGCAGTAGAAGTAGCGTCACTGTTCTATAGTTACAATGTTAAAACACAGTTAGCTTTCTTAGATACTTCTTTCCGGGTTAGGGTACATTTTGATGTTCATCGCATTTTTCAAATAAAGCTATCATTGCTCAATGTTTTGACGCAATCGCTGGTTCTGCACCAGCTTTGGAAAACATACCCTCCTCCGCTAAAGCTGCATCGCTTTACTTGAGCAAACAGCAAGCAGCCTGACCTCGCTGTCGCCTAAATTGCAATGATACGGAAAGATAAACTAGAGGTGAAGAGTTCGGCACCGCTGCTTTATGGCCCTGGATGGAGAAATACGATTGGCAGCGGATGATGGTGACCCAGTGCAATGATCACTACGCGGGAAGCTACGATCCATAAAGTTCATTGTACATCTTTCAGCGCCCTGATTTTACCACGTGATCGATTAAAGCGTTTTGAAAATAACGCACCGAAATCTGAGTTGACGTTATTTTCGGTTGGGTGGCTATTTGTCCACAACCAATTCGGTGGCATGACAACACAGCGACAAGGTAGTTCGACACAACGATTACGTCTGTGCCATCGCAGTTTGGCATTAGACCGTTTTGTAGCTATTTCTGCTGTTCGTGGGCCCTGAATTGTCATGTTGCTACTTTACTTTTTCATCAAACTGCATGGTTACCGAAATGCCATGAATTCGACGTACAGTGCAAGTGCAAATTATTTACAAACAGCCAATGATGGCAGGCCAAGGCCTGAAGTGCAGAATTCCAAGTCACCACGCTGAACCTGAACAATTATTTTCACCAACAATCAGATTTAGACCACTATTTGAAGTAGTGGAATTGGTGCTGCAAGAAACTCCTATTGTAACATTAAATTTGTCTCAGTTTTTAACTGAACAGTACCTCCAGCTGTGATCAGAACCAGGTGTGTAGGGCTAAAAAAAGTGTGGGAACGCACCCAAAAAACTTGCCATTTTCAACAGCACTGCAAACTCATTCTTAAATCAGTAGTTAATGAAGGATTCCCTAGACTACAAACGAAAACTGCACTTGTCTTCCTCAATAATCCTGATCAATTTCGTTATCTGATCTATCTGCACCGAATATTATAAATACATCAGGAAAGTTTCATCAAATAGTCTGATTATACTGTATGTCAGCCTACAAGATCAGCCTATTTATTAATTTTATCAGCCTGTTTAGTACATCGGCTTATTTACTCATTTATGCGGCGTCTGGAGCTACACACAATATCTGAGTAAAAATACACATCTTCAAGTCATGTTAATATGTAAAAAGTGCGGGGACACTTTCCCACACCCGAAAAAGTTTGGTAATGCCGCTCCCACGCGTTCCCCACCCCACTACACCCCAGGACAGAACACATAAATGCACATTGAAGCCTGAATTGCATGGTAAGGCCTGATACATCCAAATTACAACTAGTACAGCGATATCGCAAAACAGCTTGACATTTTTTGAAAAGATAGCGCAGTTTCTGATTCACAGTCATGAATGACTCAGATAAATGAGATATTGCGTAAAACTAAAAAATGTCTTTTACATACGCCTCTTAGAACTGAAGTAAGATTTTTTGGACAACCATGGCTTGCCGGAGCAAAACGCTCATCAGCCACTAAGCATTCGTAAAGGCAAAGCGTTTAATGCTTGACGCAATTAAGCAGATGGAGGTGTATCAACCAGAGTGTCATTGCCTCTCTGCTGCTCCATTGCACTTCTCTGTCCCACAGTCTGTCCACTGTCGTTTCGATCGGTTAGTTGTTTGCTTGAGGTCCATTGGGTTAATACATTAGCTTCGGTGCGTACTTTTCTGGTTTTTAAAGACAGATCTCAAACAGACAAACATTACTCACACTGAATTCGACTCTCTGCCGAAAAATTAGCAAAAATTTGCTTTCCTTCCTGATGCAACACTGCTTGAGCCGGCCAACGTGAATTTTGACTGATATTGCCGCTTGCAGCTTCTTTGCTGCCCGTGCAGCTTCAAGTGCAGCTTAACTTCAAGGTACTTTTGTACAAATTTTTTGTAATGCCGATTGCTGGAAAAAATAGCGCTTTATTAGAAGCTATAAAAACTTTTTTAAATGTTGGATTTTACTTTCATGCTCATTTTTGGTAGGCTTTTCGTAGTTTTTGGTGGATGGCTTGATTATTGATTGAACTTTCATGTAAAGCGGGTCATTGCCGGAATTCTATAAGGAATTCTATGACATAGAGGTCAGAAGAAAGTCATTTATCAATGTTTACATCAATCATGGGTTTCGATACTCCATTTTTAAACAATTACTGTAGAAGACGGTTTTCTTATTCTGCTTTTCTCTGCCCCCTCCCGGCATTTTGCATTGCAGAAAATCCGTCGCTTCTCGAAGATCGAGCCATTTTTTATTGGAAGTTGCGTGACAAGATCGTTTCCGATTTAAAAGCTTTCAAGCCGCAGGCATCAGTGACTGTTTCGTAATACCCCATGCTCGCATCGAATGCGTTGTGCTGTACTGTTTGTTCTCTTTTTTTTATTTTGGTTTAAAAAGCAATAATTTTCTATTAAACCAAATAATTCGAACTTCGGAGACTTCATGAAGTTTGTAAACATTTTGCAAATTCAATGGCGGCTTTACTTTTGACATTGATAGTCGTCAAAAATCAACGATGTCAAAATTTACAAACTTGGTTCATTTTCATAAGCCTTGAGATGGAAACCAATAGATGATGCATCGAGTATTACACAAACAAGTATAGGGTTACATTTTCGCAAACAAGACCTTTTACTTCTTCATTTCATTACGTTTGCTCAAAAGTTTCTGAATCTTTTGCCTTTCTTCGCTCGAATTCCCATCATCTTAGTGCAAAACATTGAATTTCAAAGTTTTTCTGTTTTACTGAGCAACCGTAGGTCAAGAAATAAGAATTTTTTTCATGAGAGTCTTTGTTATGTGTTATAAGATTAATGGTCAACCATATATCTCTTTATTAAAATATTCCAGATCGTTTCTTTTATATATAGATACTAACAATAAGAGTTCTTTTTTAAGCACACTTTCTCCGGCAGTGTAACTATTAACTTCCATGGCAGTGGTGATATGTGATGCATGTCAGTTCTCAATGAATTCAAAAGGTTTGGCTGTGTTTGCGTTGAAGTTTAAGTACTTAGTCATGGGCGCAATGTGATCTGCTGAAAGTGCATCCTACAGTTTAAAATACTATGCTATAGGAAGTGGCGATTGCTTTAAGAGTGCATCCTACCGAAGGAATTCTCATTTTACCAGATATTAGGTATTGTAATGAAGTGGGCGTAATCAGTCGGAGGGCGCGAGTACATCGCAACAAAGGTCTATACATCAGTTCAGTCACAAGTTTGGACACTGTACAAAGCATTCGCAGCTCACAAACCCTCTTAATTGGTGGTTTTGCATTTGTTGCAAACTGCGCATGGTCTTCATGTATTTTCTGCTTCAACAAACAAAACCAAGAATCGCCATATGTCCGGAAGTAGTTTATTATGAAAAGTTTTAGTTGCACGTGATAACAACTTTCCGTAGTGTTTGTTTAGCGCAAGTCACGGTTGCCTCGACGAAAGTCCAAGTTTATCATGATAAATTCAAATCCATTCATCACGGGGACACGGCATAGCACCAAGCGTTTTTACCCAAAGTACAAACCACTTGGGAGGTATACTGCTGTTGAAGGCTTCTTAGTTTTTTTTCTTGTGGTATCTGATATGATATCTGCAGTTTTCATGCTAGTGACACAACTTGCAGTCATTCGTTTCTCATCAGTCGTTAACTGAAGTTGATTGGGACGGTTTGCGTGTCAAGCTCAATCCCAGAATGAACAAAGAATTTTCTGCGACAACAATAAAACAAACGCTTGATAAACGTTGAGCTCCATTTGTCCAATACCGATATCAAGCTCATATAGGGTCTGGATTATCAGAAAACTATGATGAAAACAGGAGAAATCTCCAAAAGCAATTTTCAGCATGTTTTATTTTCCTGAAAAAGATGAGAAGTTTTAAAATTCAAAACATGAGAAATCGTCAAAAAATTCTGCTGTTTTAACTAGTAGCCCAGATGCCCTACTGACAAAGTCAATTTTTATGGATTACCAGCATGAAACACTACCAGCATATTATTCAACTATTTTTACTATTTTTCAAATAAGTTCTCTCAACACGTTTTTCTATTTTTTGTGAATTACGACAACAGATACATCTGTTGTGTTGCTGTGGCGCATCTTTGATCTAGGGCTAGGCACAAGAAAAACGAAAGCTTTGGTGTTTAATATTCTTATGCAAATCTCGCCCAGCAAGTCAAGATATTTGAAAACGTGTGTTGGATTTTCCATCATTTAACTGCACTTTTACTAAGAAATATGCTAATAATTTATCAAGGGTTTTGAATCAACTGGAAGTTATAAAGCAATTTGGCGAATCTGCCATGTGTTTTCCATATTGAAATATTCTTGCCAAATTCCTTTGCTGTGTTTTGATTTACTGTAAATAACTTGACGGAGAATGTCAAATTTTACGTATCTGACTGGTAACACACCGGGTGGTGCAATTCCAGTAATGTGACCAACAACGTCGAAAACGTCTTCAACTCCTATTTCAAAGCCGCCATAATTTTCAGCACTTTTTCAATTTTATTTTCGCTTTTAAACACATCCAGCAAACGTTTTCTCGTCTTGCCACCAACACACGTAGCCCACAACCAGAAAGAGTCCATTCAAAGAAAAATGAGCAGACTTTCTGCAGCAAAGATAGAGATTTTAATGCAGTTACTGCGAGAAACAATTTAAGATTGGTGATTGTCTTGAGAAAACACGAGATTTGATCTCAGCTTCCGCAGATATGACGAATAAGAGATTAACACATAGTACTGGCAAACAAACAAAGACGACAACACCTACAAACATAGGTTTCCATCCAACACCAACAGCAAAATACTGTATATCAAATGTATTGAAAAAGATTGTCATTGAACCAAAAACAACATTTTGTGTAGCAAACGTTTTAAGCAATTGCATCATAATCCATAGACGTAGCCAGGAGGGCTACGGGTCCATGCCCCCAAATTTCTAGCATAAAATGACATTTTGTTCTTCCAGAGGCAGTGTCCCAAACAAAATACTGTTGCTCGCTCAGAGTAAAAAATTGTGCCCCCCAAAAAAATTTTGAGCTGGCTGCGGCACTGCCATCATCTATCTTTTACGCTTGCTTTCACTCAGCCCAGCCAGACGCGAAGTTTACGTGGAGCACTAGGGCCGTCGAAACGAATTTTATGGTGAGGGGACCGGCCGTCTAAACGTACTGCCTACATCAGGTATGATTGAAATGTGTGATGTCGTCGGTGGTCATTCGACCTTGAAATGCACTTTATGCACGATTTCAACAGCTTTTATCGCAGATATTTTCATGTTTTTCAGTACCACTAGCTCCAAAAGACATGTGGTTGTCTCTGAAGCAAACCTGTGGTAAAAATCCCAATTGGCTTAATTAAACAAGATTGGTGCCAATTTCCAATAAATGTCGGCGATTTATGAACCAAAAACCATTTCAAAAACGTTCTTGGCGTCACAGGCGTCGGAAGGATTTTTCCAGGGGGATCACTAGGGTATTTTCCTACATTTTTCCATGGGGGGCCAAAAGTGGTGAAATTTGATATTTCCCACTCGAAACTAAGAGAACAACCTTTTTTGCTGAAAATTTCAAAATCCAGAGGGGCCAAGGCCCCCATGACCCAGCGGCGTAGCAACCCACTGGCTACTCTGGCTATAGCCAGGGGCGGCACATTCCAGAGGGCGGCAAAATCTAGTCGCCAGAGATAATTGAAAAGAGGTGAGCAAATTATTCAGACTGATGAAAATTTAAGCTTTCTTTCATCAGCTAAGTTACATCAGCACAGCCGATATTACCAGCGCAATGGTTCTAGTTACAGCCATAATATGCTCATCACCACTTTGTCGCTGCCAATCTCTCAATATTATTCTGTAACAATTAATGGCCGCTATGCTGGGAATCTAATCTGCTCCAAACGCGTCTACTCTGATAAACTCCAGCATCGTTCGTTGGTCAAGGTCCAGCCACTATAGTTGCAGCTGGGCTTTCAAAGCAGTAGAGCAACTAGTTGCCGCAGTTAATCAGAAATCTTTACAGTAGTTAAGCTATTGTTCTGTGTTTTATTGATAGGAAAGGAAAGTTGCTTACTTGCTTAATACTTTCGCTCATCAGGTGGAGTCACCTTAATAGGTAACTAAAAGGCTATTCATCTTAGGGCGAACCCATTGCCGCCCAATTGTTTTTCGTTTACTTTTGCATAATTATTTAGTAAATGTTGTTTAATAATAAAGGGTTATGACAAAAAAATAAAGGGTTATGACAAAAAAAATTTTCAGGATTAAATTAGGAGTGAAAAAACGGGGTCTCAAGTTTGGTCCGGTTTTTAGGACCACGGGCACTTGAAGCACTTTTGCTGTTTTTTCTATAAATTCCCTTCCAGCGTTCCAGCTACAGATCTGCATCAAAATAGCATTTGCATTGTAAAATTTTTCAATGAGAAGTGTAATTCAATCAGCACTTTCGAAATAAGCTAAAACAGTGGTTCTCAAACGGGAGCCACTTGACTCCCTTAAAAAGGAATTTTTATTTCCTGGGAGGAAATTTGTTCCAGGGAGGAATTGGGGAGCAAAAGCTGTGGATTAAACAAACGTGTTTATATTATTACAGCAGTTGATTTGGGCGGAAGAGCGGAGTGTGTTTCTCATGCGATATTTTTCACATTCTGACAGAACGCGTGCTGATGTGACTGTCCGGCCTTTGCCTGGCAGAGTGCGTTTCCGGTAATATGTTTGATGAATATGCGAGCTGTCTTTATGCTGCAGAATGTGTTTGGCTTAGGACTGGCGTTAGTGGCGTAACTGACGGGAGCAAGTGGGCGAGCCGCCCCCACTTGGCAAGCTAAATGTAAAAACTTGGCCGCCTTTGGTTGACATTTTGATATTTAGTATTCTTTAAATTGTTGTTTTTTGCGTTTTTCGGGGAGTTTTCTTTTTTTATCTAGTATGGACATCCACTTCATCCAGAGATCCACTATAATTTCTTAACTTTTTCTGAGTTTGGCTAGTGGGCCCCCTACGGTGACCAGTGGGCCCCCTTCAGCTAAGCTTTGCCCCACTGGCTCAAACCTCTAGTTACGCCACTGACTGGCGTAGCACACTGGGTTTCTTGTGTATTGACATGAGCACGAAAATAATTTCTTTTTCGCAAAACGATTAGGACGACAGTTGTTGTGGTCAAGCATACCGGTCAATTGTCTCAAGGCAGATTAATTATTGTCGGTGATTTTCTTGCTAGTTGCATTTCCCTTTCGTTAATTTCTTCTTTTTTGTTTGCGTTTCGGTTTCCTGTCATTAATTTTTGTTAATTTTTATTCGGCTGTCTTGGGAGTCGAGTGACGATGACTTCAGTTATACCAACTCCCGCTGCAAATCTTGTGTTTGTTTGAAAATGCTTGATTGTTGAGTAAATGCGACAAAATCTTTGGTTTTTACGTTCATGTTTCTCAATTTGTTGTTAGCCTCATCATCTTATTTTTTAGTTTGGAAACAGTCCAGCTTAAGGAGGTTTTCTGTTTATAATAGTTGTTAGTTGTATAATTGTTAGAATACTCAGCTGATATGGTGATATCATCTTGTAGCTATTACCAGCTGCAGCTGTGCATTGGGCACCGCCATATATTGTTCGGGGAGGTTAAACAGTCGACAATTTACGTCAAATATGTCGAAACTTCTTGTAAAAAGGTCTTCAAAAACCAAAAAATCATACCATGGTTGAGTGAGCACGATGACTTCATAAATATCACACCCACCAGAGGGCGGAATTTTTTGCTGGGCCAGGGGCGGCAGACTGTGCTCCTACGCCACTGCCTTGACCCCCCTTCCGACGCCCATGCTTTTATATCCACTCGTAAGACTTTGTATCCGTAAATTCTGGGTGCCAATCTCTTGTGTGAGTAATATGTATTCGGAACTACGCAACATTTTTTACTAAGCATACCATATTTTCCTTACCGCAAACAGATCTTTCAATGATTTGTCACAGAGGAGTTTTGCATGAGGTCATCAGTGACAGACGCAGCGACGATTGTACTACATAAAGACACAACAAGTTTGAGATGAAGATAACTTTGCCTTATCGACATAATCAGGCAGTTATAAAGATTTTAATGATAGTGCATTTTGTAACGAAAAATTTAAATGCCGAAAATTAGTGGGGTACCCTTTTATCTCGTATCCCCCGAGGAATGATGTTTTCGCTTTGCAACCTTAACATGAAAACTTTCCAATTTAGCGGTTTACCTGATGAATGACATTAATGACTTTGGAAACAAGTCAATATATTTGACACACGGTAGTGATTGAAACGAGCATGAAAAACCTGAGATTACCTAAAACGATTGGCAATGAACAGTTTGACAAACTCCTAGAGATGGGAACGACTCAGAAGATTATGTTTACAAAACATTTCAAGGTTGCCATTTATTATATTTGATTGCACGTTTGTATTTTGCAAATTGTAATTCTATCGCCTTGAACTGCTTAGGCAAGCACAAGGGAAAGATGGTGATTCGGGGCATTAACTTACAGGAAAGCAACCAGCAACAATAGAGATCCATCACTAATTTCACTCTACTGATACTAGGTTGTGCTATTAATATATAGGGAGTATGAATTACGATCTTTCATTTGTGGTGATTATCACAGTGATTTGTTACTCATTGGTACCATCTAGCGGTGACTATTTATTTACATGTGGCGCCATCTTCCCGCCGCCACGCAGGCTAGAGGAAGAAGACATTTTAATTTCTATAGTTGGTCACTCTCTGGATGAGTTAACGACTATACTCGTGGGCATATATGCGCCACACACAAGTGCATATTTCTTGAGAATAGATGTTTACAATCCAGAGTGGCATCAGAGCCAGACCAACGTGTTGAACTTTCACACAATCTATTATCCTTTGATGGGTGTTTGTAATTCAGCTCAAAAATTTTTCCACAATGCATTCATAACTTTTGACCTGCAAAACAATAAAGGCTGGATACGTCGGTTTCCGTTCGCACCAAGAACGGTATCGTCAGAAGACCAATCACAAAACTGCGTTTCTTGTGAGCACCTTCGCGCAATTGATGCAAACTGCTCCTTCGATTCAAGGTTCGTACATCGAATCAACTTTGCCCCTTTTCCAAAAAAAATTACCTGTCTATTTTTAACGGCGACAGCCCTGCCGCTCTAAAGGACTGTGTCTTCTTTTCAGAAAAGGTAACAACTTAACTCCGTTGTCACAAACTTGTCTAGACTATAGGAATACTAAACACCAACTCTAGACTATTATTTTTTTATTATTATGTATTTGTCGCAGAATTGTGATCCATCTCACATGCACAATCGAATAACACAAGAGCACAGAGTGGTTAGCCATAGCACATTACAGAATACTGTGGGTGCTAGCACCAGGGTTGTGGAGCCGGCACTCAAATTTCAGGCTCCGCCTCCGGCTCCAGCTCCGGGCATCTACATTTTTTGGTTCCGGCTCCAACATCTCGACGTTTTTGGCTCCGGCTCAAGCTGCAGAACATTTTGGTCCAAAAAATCAGACAAAACGTTGTATTGTTTGTATAACTCGCTTTCCCCAAAACTATAGGTTATCTATGGAACCGGAACCAAAATTTCAGGTTCTGGCTCCGGCTCCACCCAGTCCCGTCGCCACGGGGGCTTTGGTGGGCTTAGCCCCCCCAAAGAAAGTACTAAGCCCCCAAATCGAAATATAAAACACTATAAGTCATTGGAGGTTTTATCAACTTTTCAATATCAAGCCCTCCGGTACAAGAGCAAATCCCCCCACACGAACGTAAAGCCCCCCCAGTGAAGACTTTATGGCGACGGTTCTGGCTTCACCATCTAAAAAATTTTGGTTCTGGCTTCCAGCTCCAGCCATCCAAAATTGCTTGGGCTCCGGATCCGGGCTCCGGCTCCACTGTTCTGGTTAGCACACAATGAACACTGAGAGGAGCAAAACATTTTAACAACATCTCAACTATAACTGCATTCACTCATCATCATGCATGTATCCTTTTTGCAACGAACTCATGGTTTGGTTGGCAGGAACAATTAAGTAAGCCTACTTTTTTTACTTCCAGAAATTCCAGGCGACGAGCTTGGATTTTGTGGAAATAGGCTTGCCAAGCAAGAGTGCTACGAATTGTTCTGAATTATGTGTGTGTTTGTGTTTTTGCTTCTTGTTTCGCGTAAACATCGTATTCCTGTGTTCTACGATCGCGGAGTATGTTAAGTGAGACAGTGATTGTGTCAGCTTTCACTTTCGTTGGATGAACAGAGCTGATGAACCGAATTCACAAGGCGTAGGTAAAGGTGGGTCGGGCACAGAGGGACTAGGGGCACAGTCGTCTTTTTTGATTTATTCAAAAAGTTGAAAGCATTGGACTTTAAAGTTTCTATGGTGATTTAGTCTCATACCAGCCGTAGTGAATTTTTTCTTGATAAGCAGCCGTTGTTGCAAGTTACAGAGCAAATTGTGTTTTTGCGACCCAAAAGTAATTTGTAAAATCCCATTTAGATTTGGGTTTTTCCCACATTAATCACCATATTTTGTTCTTGAGTTTTTGTGACGTTGTAGTCAGGGCAATGCTACATCATTCGATAGTGCCAGATTTTAAATTCTGTTTTAAGCTGAATTGATATTTCTTCATTTTATTTTTTGGATGTGCATGAGGCACATCTGACAAAAAAATGGGGCACACTCGACACATTGTCACTAGGTCACTCTTAACAAGGTGAAACTTGAGAGGTTATATTGGATTGTAGTACAGAATAATTCTAATCTGAGCATTTTTAGGTTGATTATGTGCTTTTAGGCATATTATATTTGCATCGTAAGGCATGAATTTCAACATACTGCGTTGGTTTCATTTAATGTTTGGTTATCATGCAAATTTGTTTTGCCATGCAGTGATAGTGGGTAATTAGAATGTGACAAAAGTGGAATGGGAGTCAGCAAGTGCCTGTTTTACATGGGATATCACGTGAACATTATGCAATTCATGCAACCCAACTTTTTATTGACCGGTCAGGTGTACCCCATGCTCATGTCAAATGTGCCCCAGGCATGGGGCACACTCGACAGAAAAAGTACTCTTTTCAAATTCATTGTAAAACTTTTTCTGAAAGGCGTTGTGTTCATGTTTTGGCATGATATTGTGTATATAGAGTTGCTCTATTATGTGAGAAATTTTTGAGCTTGTTTGTACTTGATATAAAGTAGCAGCGGTCGAAAATGCAAAAAGCATCGACTGTACTCCACCTTCCCCTAACCAATTGTATGGTGCTACAAACTCGGTTTAATGTGTGCCTTGTTCAGGGCCAAAAGATATGGCTACATTTAGTCTTGTCTTCAATCATAAATATATTTGACAATATTTGACGTACAAACTTAATATATTATTATGCAAAACGTTCAAAGGTTGCAGGACGGAATTATTAGCTGTAGCCTACCACATGACATAATAGGCCTACAGTTTTGTAAATGACAGTAGACCAAGCTAAAGTATAACACTTTCAGAATGGCAGCGATTTGAGCTGAACTTTTGTCTAAAATTGTTGCTGGTAGCTCTGATGCTAATCAGTAGTCATCTTTAGCATAGCCTACAGCTAATCTAGTGCACTTCATTTTCAGCCTAGCTGACATGTAGGCCACATTTTACTGTTAAGTTTCATGTCATGGAATTATGCCATCACTGAGCGCTCTGACCTTGCTTGTAGTTAACTGCGTTGTAAGTTGTTGTAGCGTAATTTTGAGTCTTCTCTTAACCAGGGCTGCGGAGCTCTTGTAAAAATGAAGTGGCTCCGGCTCCGGAGCTCTCTGTTTTCGTAAGCGTGGCTCCGGCTCCGGAGCTGTGTTTTTCATAACATGGCTCCGGCTCCGCTTCGACTCCGGCTGTGCTTTGTTAATACACTTCAACAATTTCGGTATTCCTGGTGTCCTTCTTGTAGCATGTGAGCGTGTTATTCCAACATATTTTGAACTAATCTTAAACACTGCTACCACTACCAGGCCTGCGCAGTCGAAGTCGGAAGGAGGTCTTGAGTAGTC
>JGI24158J21664_10009878_pt1 | contig 12740 bp, 7 predicted proteins | sample Ectturendosymbi3_FD_21664 | JGI IMG/M metagenome (IMG submission 21664) | reverse complement strand
TTCGCGCCATGGAAAATTTTTGTTATATTTAAAAAATCACTGTAAAAACTTCTTTTCAAAAAACATTTTGAAATTAAGTTTTTCTTCAAAACAATGAAACAGATTGTTTTTTCGCCCAAATTTGTTTGGTTTTGAAAAAAAAAGTATTTCAATTAACAAATTCGTTTAAAAAATGAAAAGAAACTCATTATTAATTTTTTTATTTTTAAGTTTTTTTAGGGCCGTCCCTAGCTCGCGCTTGGTAGAGCAGAACTAGTTCCTATTCGTGCGTTGTGCAGCAAGGCCTTAGTGGAGTGTTGCTTTTTATCCGCGTAATTGCAAATGACGTGGGTTAGATGTGACACCTGGCCGCACAGCAACAGCAGGATGTGACGAGCGAGCGGAGCAGTCAAGTCGGTTCCAGCAGCGCTAAAGTACACGCGACGAAGCGTGCACAATACAACTGCGCGCTGAGTATCGAGACTGCTGCGGAGTCGCTGCGCGTCGTCTGTTCAAACGCAACTATGGACTTGACGTGTGTTTTCTTTTATCGCAGCTCGTTCTGTAGGTAGGATTTGAAGTGACGTTAAGAAAAGCTCTGCTGCTTTCAACTTCTCTGCTGCTGATTGGTATAAAGCTTTGATGGCGTCTAATCTGCCGATTCCGAAGTTGTTGGTTTCGCTCATCAACGTTCAAGTTTTTTGTGCAGTCAGCCTTGCAGGTACGGTTGCGTGGAACATCAGTATAACGGTGCGTCAAATGCTTGAGTACTGTTAGCAGAGCAGGCTTGTACTGAAGACGTTTTCATAGAGAAGAGAGTTGTTTGCTAGTGCTGCCCTTCTTTTCTTATTTCGATGATATTTTAGGACACCTACTAACGAATACTGTAATACGTCATTCTTTGTTGCTTGATGACAACGTAGTTACGGGCACGGCGGGACGTTAGGAAAGTATTTCACAATCACACAACAGTTGGTGACCGTGATTCTGGTCTAACATAGGTAGTGATATTCAGTGCTTGTTTTATAAATATATTGAAAAGGCCACCAACAAAAAAGGCTCAACAAGCTTCTTTTCGTACTTAGCGCTTGGAATACTTTTCAAGCTGTTTCTCTGTTGTTGCTGATAGCCATTAATTATTCTTTGAAAGGAAGATTGCCCCACGTGTCGGTTCTGAGTACGCTCAATCGCTGAGGTACTTTGAAGGCCATTCTTATTTTGCTGGGCTATTGTTAAATAATTGATGTTGTTGGAATTTTCGTACTTCTCGTCCGCTTTGAGTATGATTTCTGTCAATTTCTGAGAAAAGGGTCATCCAGGCCAGTGCTTACAGTTTTCGAAACCTGCTGCTTGTGTTCTAACTGTATAGTGTGCAGTACGTTAAGTTTTGATGCCATTGGAGAAGCTATCGAAGCTACAACAGACGTTTGATTCGGATGTAAGTTTTTTTTATTTATTTACATGTATATCTCAGACACAAGATCCATGTAAGGCTAGTGAGAAGAACACGGGTGCACAGAAATGCATGTAAACACCGCTTTACAGTATAGGAGGTAGTGGCATACGTAGTCCGAAAAGGATCGAACACTGAAACAAGGCACCAGTAACGACTGCATTCAGTCATCGTCATCCAGAAGCGTTACTTCACAACAAAAATGGAGATTTATAATAATAAACGTCAGAAAACTGAAATGAACCGATAAAAAAAGTTGGATTAAGTTGCGCATCGTTTAACTAACGCATACAAATTATTTCTAATCAAGCGATCAAATGTCTTGAAGGTGTATTTGTATCCCAAACACGCATTTTACTCACTGATTTCCGGTAGTTTGCTTGTGCTTCACGGAAGTTTCCTGTTATCAACATTAGTGCAGTATGTGGTGCATTTATCAAAACCAAGCATGTCGGTATGTTTGTTATAACGCCACAGCAGTAACGTGCGGTGAGGTTAATGACTGGGAAGGCACTGAGATTCAAAGTCATAGTTTCAAATATATGAATTCAGCGTAGTAGCATGATGCATATATTCACACAAGGCCGCAACCAGTCAAAAATTTTGTTTGGGGGGGGCGCAAGCCCATATTTTACAAAAAACTTAAGTAAATGGAATAAAACCGCATGCTTTTTAAAAATTTGTTTGATTTCGGGGGATGGCTAATTGTCCCGTTTGCCACCTTTGGTTTTGGGCCTGAATTTGCCATTGAACTGGTTGCTTTTACATTGACTACACCTTACGTTACGTTTCATGTGTCGTATCAGCATGAGCGCAATTTTGTTGTAAAATGTGAGGGGGACAGCTTAGTGTGAAACCAATATATTACGAAACCTAAAGAGAAAAATGTGGGGGACATGGATATGATATCCCCACTGTCTAAAAATATGGGTGGGGGTGAGGCGTCCCCCATGTCCCCCGCCTAATTGCGCCGATACATATCAGCATTCTTAACAAGCATATGCCCAAGTCAAATGTTTGAATAAAGATCATCCAATTAATAGCGGCCAGACAAAACAAATTCTCTGTGGACGCTCCGTGTGGTCTTAATTTACCAGTACAATTCCACAATTCGTTCACAGTCATTACAAATAAAAATATATGCAGTCCGTAACAAAAAGAAAAATCTGCTTTTCTTTAATTTTGGTCTAAGTTTTGTTTCATATAAATTTTTTATTTATCGTGCCAAACGGCTGGTATTTTTCATTTCTGGCATGGACTGTAAGCAACGAACATGGTTTTCTTTTGACTTGTAAATGGAGTCCATTTGGCTACCCTTCTGGACAAAAGCCTCAATGACACCATTTAAATAATGTCAAACTTTTTGTCGAAATTTCAAACCTAAATTTTTGTGAAACGCTCTTCTTTACTGTATTATTATATCACACTGCTGCGTGGGGTTTTATTTGGACACAAAAAACTGTTGTCGAAAAGAATACCGCAAGGCCCGGAGTCTTAACTTTTTATTGATTCACTACAAAAGATTCTGCTATTGAAAAAGCATGCGATTAACCATTGGTGCAGTTTATTAAACAATGACGCTGTGCTAAATCGCTCGAAAAGAGGTTGAGACCAAGCCAGCAGAAGTTTTACCCACTTCGCCGCGAACCTGCTGACTGCACTGTTATTAGCAGAGGCTAGATTTGTTGTTTGAGTATTAAAATTCCACCAAAATGTACCCACGCAAAAGCTGCAATATCGCAGTATTCACATTGATTACAGTGAAGTTTCAAAACGTAATACATAGATGGATAAGTAAATATGCACTTCATATGCCTTGCCCAATAATTAACGATTCTAGCGCAAATTACTGGTCAAACTCTCAAAATCAAAAGCAGGTTATTTTTGAGAACTTTTGGTGAATAGAACTGATCTTGCCAACGTAAACATTGATTCTGAAGCAATCATGCTCAGTTTTTATTTTTCAAAGCAGCTCTTCGTTATTAACTTTGTCTTCCCCACTTTCTAAACGTTTTGTTTTAGGTCTTTTCTTTTGTTTTTGTGTAGATAGCATCAGCAGATGTTGGTAATTTCGCATAATACGTTACTGACTGATCGTTGTATTAGGTTATCAGAACGTGTAACAGAACAACCACAGAAATGTTGCATAGCATTTATGTGTTGCTAACGTTACAGTGATGGGCAAGTTTACCTTGAGGCAACTTTTATGTCCCGCGAGAACTTTTAAGGGCCATTGTTAGGTTCTTATAATTAGAACCTTTTTTACCCCAATTTTCCTCGAGCTTTTGTCATGGACATACCATTTTAAAAAAGTCTCGCGCCAATTTTCCATAGTCCCTTTTGTTTTACCTACTGCAGGATCAACGCGAGTCATTCTCATAGCTTTTCCTCCCTGGAGTTTGTCGGCGTGTGGAAGCTTTGATTGTGAAATTCGCAGAGCATTTCTTCACGCTGGCAATTTAAAAACTGTCATGAGTTATTGCTTTTGGCTTCGCATGCCATAGTGTGCCTGTTATTCTATCCATTGACCATAATGGTTATGTTATTTTACTTTTACAATTTTTGCTTTGTCTAGAGGTGAGTAATGATCCTCTGCAAGGTAATCACCAGTGCAGTTTGTATCAAGCAAGCCTCTAATCTAATATTTTTCATCATCGTATGAACGAGCTCTTTCAATCCACTGCTATGCCGCACTAGATCTCGGGGCAGGTTCTGAGCAGCCGTTGGATTGTCTCGTCATACAGAAATGCAAACATTTTTATAAAATTTAAATTCATTTAAATTTGATGTAATAGCAAGCAAATTTATTCAAACAGGTTAATAAGTCAAAAACATGGAAAGACTTCTTGTTCACTGCGAAACAAACGCTCAAGAAAATGTAAATATATAAGCTTAATAAGGCGAAAGTGAGCGGTGTACCAAAACAGAACTTTAACCCAAGCTGCGTACAGACTTCACTGCACTTGACTGACTGTCGGCTGTGTTGCAATCAAACTGGGTCGTCAAGATGATCGAAGTCAAGCAGGCACCACGTTCAACCACGTTCGGTTTCAAGTTGCAACCTCGCCAAGATCACTTTATTACTATTTGTTCAGCTTGTTGTCATAGAAGGGAGGCCTTGAACGCGCTCCTGTTTGTGGTGATGTTTATACGTCTCGGTTATTATGTGACGTCACCCGTCACAGCTGGCGCTTGTGATGTTATGTGCATTATTGCTCAAGCAACTACTGCAGTGAGACGAACAAGAGACCAGACGAGCAGACTAACAAGGCAGTGGTAACTCAAGTCGTACAGCTGAATACGAACTTGGAAAATGTTTCAATAGGATTAAATTACAGTACTTGTTACTGCCCGCCAATACAAAGTAAGCTCTTCTAAATCAGGGGTACACAACCTGCGGCCTCGATAAAAATTTGTGCAGCCGTGGACATGTAATATAAAATGTTAAGTGGCGGCCGTGCATTAATAAAACTCTTTGTCTATTTCGAGCGGATACTTAACAGAGAGAAGGCCAAACAGACGTGTGGAATAGTGCTTGAATAAATTCATTAAATTGTTTGACATTTCATTATAGTCTACTTCTAGGCACGAGTAAATGGGATATTATCGGATAAATCCTATTCGTAAGTGTAATTCATAAAAATAATTCGAACTCACTGGCGGCTGCAATTCATAAAAATAAACGTAATGCGGCCGGCAATAGCGAAAGGTTGTGCAGCCCTGTTCTAAATGAACGTGTATGATTGTTAGTGTTAATTTAAGATTTCCCGAGACCAAGACTGTTCTCTTGCAGTTGTCGGGATCAGCTTCACGTGATCTTTTTTCAAAAGCTTTCGGCCAATTTGTTACGCTAGAAAGTTTTCGTATTGAGCAATACAGTCGAATTTTGCATTCTCATAATCATCAAATAACGTGAACACATAACTCATTTTGTTTCGGTAATTCTAGCCATAAATGTGGTCGCTATGATCACTGTAACGATGGGGTTTTTGTTGTCAACAGAAATGAAGAAACGAGAAAATTTTCGCGAATAACCATATTTGTTTCTTTACCAGGTTAAAAGTAAAACCAAGCTTTTTGTTGGAATTGAGAAAAAAAGCTTTAACTTTCAGAAAATGTTGAGGGATTAACGTTTTGACTTCTGGAAAAATTTGAATGCAGGTTCTCAAAGCAACAGAACATGTGAATTTTAAAAATTAGGAACAAGTGGCTCGTGTCAAAGTCCTTTGTTATGTGACTGTTATTTTCATGACCGTTTGCTAATGAAAAGATTACTTTTATAGCGCCAGTGTTTGTTTTTGTGAAAAATGGCGCTTGTTTTCGATGAAAGAACAGTGACACTAAGAGCTGACACCTACAGTAATACATTTTGTGAAAGACTTTGAATCATTTTTTGATGTAACGCATGGTGTACTTTTGGGCTAGCTCTCAAAACCTTTATTGAAGTTTGCGCTTTTTGTAGGGGAAACCTCGGTGCTGGAAGAAGTGGGTTCTAGCTAGGGTTTTCGACTTCCCGCATTTACGAAAACTGGGAGAAAGCTAACACGATCCTGGGATCTCGAAGTAAAACGGGAATTCTGCAGCAAAGACATAAAATATGTAAAAAACCGGGTTTGGTCCCGCTTTGGTGTGCAGTCAGATGAGCTATCAGACGTTGCTGAAAATGAGGCATTTCGAGTTCTCCTAGGGCTACTGCCCTGCGACACTTTTGAAAGGAAAACGGGTGTGAAACTGAATGAATGAAATCTTTGACGTAATATTTTCGACTTTATGACAGAAGTTACCATCCGGGAAATACCGAGAATTTTGTATATGAAACTGGGAACAGGTAAGTCGAAAAATTCACTAGATCCCGGAATTCCCGAAACCGGGATTCCGGTTTTCAAACCCTAGTTCTAGCTAGTCTCTTGTTTCTAGAAATTGGTATTTTCTGCTTCCTTGCTTCTTGCTCGTCTAATAAGGTTTGAGCAAGAAATTAAGTAAACAGTATTGCCAACAAATTGCCTTTATGCTGTTTATTCCAACTGCTGGTTTTCCCCGCTTGAGCAAAGGTCCAGGTGTTCGCTTCCATGTGGTAGGTTGACATCATGTCCTACACCGATTTTTAAAACAGAATTCAGATCCTTTCATCATCCCCAGCGCTTATGCCCAGGGCCGGCTCTTCCACTTAAGCCAATTTGGCGGCCGCCAAGACCGCAGCCTTCAGGGGGCGCAGAATCCGCTTTTTACCTGGTTTCCTTGCTCCGAAGATTCGAAAAAAGTCTTGCATTATTTTGTAAATGTTGAAGCTTGTCAAGGGCGCAGAACTGTCTCGGGCCGACCCTGCTTATGCCCGCGCAAGTTTGAACACAAGCCCTGCAGAGACAGTGGCAAGAGCAAGGTGTGCATCTGCGTGTGCAACACCGATTGAAATGGAACGGGAGCGCGAATTTGCAATGTCATTGAATAGTTGCGGTTTCAACGACTTGTCTGTTAAGGTGCGACGCGGAATCTTATTTTTGCAGATTTCACAATAAGCGGCGTGAACGTCAGCTCCGTTATCAACGAAAGTTCGACGGTGCCTGCCGCAATTGAAACCACAACTGGAGCTGCATCGATCCAAACAACAGCAACTTCTGCGACTACCATCCCCACTGCGGTTACGTCACGGCTAAGCACTTCCTTGCCACCGCCTGATGATGAACACCATCTCATCTGGATATCGACCGCGGGGTTCCTGGTAAGTGGAAGTGAAAAATAAACAAAACGGATCTGTCGAGGCTTCACTGTTTGCCTGAAAGTTTTCAAAACCCCATGAAAACTAGAAAATAACCTTCTGACTATTTGTGAACAAGAAGCAATGACTGGCTTACCACACCAGTTGAGTAAGTTCTGCAGCTGTGTGACTAAATTTTTCCTGTTATCTTTAACCATCTGTATTCTACATGATGCTGACAACAAGTTTTCGTTTCTCATTATTGTCTGCTGATGGTTTTCTGTTCATTGACGATGCCAACTGCAACTGCGTTACTTTTCATGCCTACATTGCAGTAGACAATGTTCTTCCAGGAGTGGTTCTATAGTTATGAACTTTTTCTACCGTTTGCCTATTGGCCAATTTTCACAATAATTTTACCCTGAGCATACTTCTGCTTTTTCGCTTCAATAAGATGAGGTTTTTATAGTTAAGGAACAAGAACAAACATTTTCATATGCCGGATTCAAAGTAAGAGGCTGCAAGCAATTGTTATGATTTGAAACATGCCTATCGAAAGGTCAAATCTTAAAAAGTAAATTTCACTGCAAATCACGTTTCGGAGAATTTATTCTTTTCTTGGGTGGAATTTAGCCTATGGGAAATCTTACCCATTGATAAAATCCTGCTCTATGTATTACCAATCGGTCAACCTAGGAAGCAGCAGAGTTACTGTTCTCAGTGAGAAGTGACAGGCTATGCATGACGCTGATTTATAAGTTGAAGGTGTTATACTGTAATACAAGAAAAGGCTGCTAGTGACCTTCACCGTTCCGTTTGTGCGCTACAAAAAAACAAACTGTTTTTTAAATTGACCTTTCCAGTACAAATTTCTGTATTTTACTAAAAATCTGTGTTTTTCCTTTTGTATCAAAATTACAACATCTACGCAAATCAGTGACCATAGAAAATTTTATGGATTTTATCGAGAAACGTAGGCCGTGCTATACTGATAAAAGATTTGTTTAAACTGCAAGTATTGAAGGTGTGGTAAACTCCGGAGCTTGGAACTGCATTGTGTTCAATTGCTTCGAAGTTGCAATCTGTGTTCGAGTTGCAGCAGTGTCGTATCAGGTCGGATTGTCCAAGCAAGGCATACGGTCCTCACAAGAGCATTCTAAATTATTCGCACCAAGACGTGCAAGGTTTGCTGGGTTAGATCAATTATTTCCTGTACGCATGCTCACAATTGCCTGAAAAGGACGTTACCTCGACTGCGAAACCAACGTGCTGTGTTGCTTGACAACTTTGCGATGATTTCACTGATTGATATTTGTTCACCTGAACGTGTTGCTCTACTTTCTACATGAGTCAGACGCATTGCTATTAAAATGAGTGTTATTGGAGGTGTCTCTGCTGCTTCCTAGGTTGACCGATTGGTAATACATAGAGCAGGATTTTATCAATGGGTTAAGTTTTCCCATAGGCTAAATTCCACTCAAGAAAAGGATAAATTCTTCGAAACATGATTTGCAGTAATATTTATTTTTTAAGCTTTGACCTTTCGATAGGCGTGCTTGAACTCATAACAGCTGTTTGCAGCCTCTTACTTTGAATCCGGCATGTCAAAATTTTTCTTATTCCTTGAACTATGAAAACCTCATCTTACTGACGCGAAAAAGTAAAAATAGGGTCAGGAGTAAAATTATTGTGAAAACTTGCCAATTGCCAATGGGCAAACGGTAGAAATAGTTCAGAAGTATAGAGCCACTTCTGGAAGATAGTAAAGGTAAAGGAATTGTGTGCAACACGAGTGAGAAAGAATCAAACGTGAAATATGAATCTAAACAATAGCAAGGACTATTGAAACGTTGTATTTGTTCACTGACGAAAAAAGATTAACTTCTGTATTTTTAAGCGCATTTACAGTAGTCTTGCGATTCAAAGTACTTTTTTTCGAAACGGTGCTTGATCCCACGACATTACTTTGGGATGGATCCCGTCACGCGGCTCCACTAAGTTGGTCGACGTTGTTTCGTTCGAATTTCAAACCTTGTCTTCATGTCCTGCGTTCTTAGTTGATGCAGATGGTTTCAGCGAGAGATGATGCGAACAACTTCACCGAGATGAAGCCTTACCGACTGTGCTGATTTAAAATCTTGCTGTTATCGAACCTGAGATGTTGTTTTTCAAGCACTACGAATCGTAAATATTTCTCCAAACACACGACAAAGGCGTAGATTACTTTTCGTCGTATTTCTGTGACCTGAATTGTACATTAAAATAATGTAGTTCATGGGATGGAAAAAAAGTTCTTACACGTAACGGATTACTATGGCTGGGTTTAATATTTATACTTTTGATACTGGTCCATGCTAAATGCTTTTGCTTCTGAACCGTTTTTGCAAATATGAACCTTAGCTTGAAGCGTTTTTTATTTCTTTTTTATTTAGGCAAGAGGTCTTTACTCTACACGGCTAGACTCAACCATACACCTTCCATCGACTAATTTGATAATCACAACTCTGCTTCCTGCGCAAACCCTCGTTTCGCTTTGGGCGTTATCGTCCAACTATCACTCGGGATCAATCTACTACACAGATTGGTACCAAGATTATGTCGGAGAATATAACACAAAGGTGTGTTTGCATTTTGCGTTTTTAGCAGCTGGAATATGATTTACGGTGCGCAATTTCACGCTCTAAAGAAATGAACAATCGAAATCAGTGGCGTTTGCGGTTTGAAGGTGCAGTTTTACGGAACTGGCATAGTTGACCATTTATCGAAAGCAATCGGCTCCTTCGAAGCCGGTCTTGTGTTTTTTGTTTAAGAATCGTGCTATAGCTCTTTGATTGGCGCAATTTGCAGTAGGCAACATTTTGCTTCGTAACACTAGCCGTGAATTGTCCTAGATTGAAGCTAACCAGTGCACTAACGATGCGACTGGTATGATATAATCGACAAGAAGGTTATTTGCAATAAATCATGCCTCACTTCAGGTCTTGATATTTCAGTCGACACAGTTCGCAGCAGGATGAAGCTCATGTGAACTTCCGGCTTATTCCTAGAAGCGTGTTGTGCATGTCTTTGGTTGGTTCTTGCAGTACCCGCGGTGCGTTAGGCTCGAACAGTATCAAGGCTTACGTGAAACGATCGAGTCGTACTTGATCGAGGTTTTCCATCGCTCTAGCTCAGGGTTTCTTAAGCTGGGGTGCTAGCATCCCCAGGGGGTCCTGAAATCAATTTCAGGGGGTGCTGGGAAAGGTCACATATGTGGCGGTAAAAGGAAAAAGGAATACGTTTGTCTTTACTTTATCGTTTTTGCAACCAGGTGTTAGCCAATGGTAGGGGGTGCTGGACTGCTTAGGCGTGACCGAAAAGGGTGCTGAGGTAAAAAAGGTTAAGAAACGCTGCTCCAGCTGATTGGAGTTAAGCGTATTGTCATTTACGAGATTTGCTTACCTCTCGAACTAGTTTTTCAAATTGCAATCTAAATCCGTGTGTTTCGTGGAAAGACCGGGAGTCCAATCCAAAAGCGAGCAAATATGAAAACTTAAGTTATTTGTAATATTTTGTTTCGGAAGCAAGAGATCTCTCGATTAGGAGAAGGGGCTCGACTTTTAAGGTTTTACGCATTTCGTAGCTGCACACTTTGCCGCGAAGTGTCACACCGTGAACGCTTCACAAAAATGCCATCTCTGCCACTGATACTTGAGGTAGCGCTCTCAGTCAGTATCCAAGATTCATGGCCATATAGGTGAAGATCCGCACAAAGACCGAAATAAAAACTGACAGTTTTGCGGTATTTGAAAGCTCCCGTTTTGTCTCCACAGAGCGATATTGCTCACACAGAACTGAGTTTGCTTTAACAATCCGTGTATCAATCGCCGTCCGCCTTCCTGCAATCGTGAATACCACCCCAATGTACTTGGGCTTCTCGATGGCTATTGTGCATTCGCGATTACTTGCAGCGCGCACTGGCATGAATGCCTGGACAGACATAATGCTTAGGTCTTTTCAGTGCTAATTTTCATTTCCATTTGATCGCACGCAACACTGATCAAGTGCATGCTGAAGGCAAATTGTCCGCAAAAAGCAAAGGTTGATCCCGCAACTTCTAACAGTGACACCTTGTCGACTCGGCTGTGACTATCAATACATTTCATATATACTATGAAGAGTAGTGACAGCACACATCTGTGTCGGAGTCCAACACACACGATGAACGGTTGTGATACAATTTCGCTGACGTGCGCACCAACTTCTGAGCAGTGATTTAATGACGTAATGGTCAGTACCAGACGGCCGTCAACCCTGTACTTCCGTAACAGTTCGTAAAACTGTTCCCGAGGGACTCGGGCGTATGCTTTCCCGAGGTCGACAAAACATGTATAGAAATCTTTGGTATACTGCTATGATTTCTCGAAAATCTGTTGGACAGTGACAATGTGGTTTGTGATATTACTTCCAGGACGAAAACCGCGCTGGATATCTTCCAGCATTGGTTCAAGTGTTACGCGACGTCTTTTTTCAAAACGCTTGACATATTCTTTTCCAGGTAGGCTAAGGAGAGAAATGCCTCTACAGTTAGTGCATTTTCTCCTATATCTCTTCTTGTGTGTGAGGACGATCACCCAAGTTTGCCAAACTTCCAGCCTCCTTCCAGAACATCAGGCCACTTGACACACACAGTTCAGCCAAAGAACAATGTTTTGGACCCAAAATCTATTGGCTGATATCACAAATGTTTTGGTCCAAACTTACTATTTTATTGCATAAACACAACATTTGTTGTAAGGGTTGTGGCGTGAATCCTCTCATCACCGATTTGTGCGATAGAGTTATTCCATTTCTAAGACTGAAGGACCGGCTATAGAGAAACATTTGTATTGTCTTTGTCCGTGTGCTGTTATCTAAGTGCTAATCGTAATAGTTGCGTGCATTGCAACTAAGACTCTTTCTGCCGAAATTGATGTTTTCATTGTACTTCGAACTTCAGTTGTGTTTTTGATGCTATGCCCTTAAACTCAGTTACTTTAACCAAGAGCCCCATGCAGAGCATCGGCTTGCATATGTGTATGCGTTTTCTTTGTTCTGCTGCGGTTGTGCTGATTTTCACGTCTGTTGTTGTAAGTCTTTGCCGCTTCAACTGACAAATATCGCAGAGCAATCTAGCGTTGGAGCATTAAGCAAAAGGTCATGTAAATCATTTCGAGCACAAACCTTAAGAATTTCAAAGTTCTTCGACCTAAACGATTTACGAAGTACATCCTTTGCATTTTGAGGTAACTAGTGTCCACAAAGACGATGCAGTTCAATCCATCAGCAAAAACGTTTTCAAACAGGTTATCGATTTCACGTAACACTTCGCATCCTCAGTGCTGAAATCTGCAAGCAATGCTTAACGTTGAAATGCTGAAAGGCTAAAGCAAGAGTGGAGAAAGCAAACAAACTGTTTGGCCAAAACACTGTTGATGGCAGATCACGCAAGCGCCACATAAATGGCATAGTTTGCACATGTCTCTGTTCGTCTGCCTTGTTGCTGGGCGTTGGGCCATTTCGCATTCTCTACCGACCTACTCCAGTCAAGTGTTGGGGCAAATTTTAATCCTTTGCGCAATAAAGTCTTGTTGT
>JGI24158J21664_10009877_pt1 | contig 12740 bp, 6 predicted proteins | sample Ectturendosymbi3_FD_21664 | JGI IMG/M metagenome (IMG submission 21664) | reverse complement strand
ATACTACCACCTAACGGTTGGCGCCCAGGGCCAGGCAAAGTGGGCCAAGGTGGCCTAAAAGTCCTCCACTTATGACGTCACTCAAAAAAAACCTGCACCCCCAAGGCAAAAAAACTTTTTCGAGTGCAATCTACTACACTGGCCGATCCGTTTGAGCCGCTGAACAGCTCTCTAGCGCAATCGGCGGAGGAGCTAGGGCATTGGTAAGGCAACCAAAAACTGCTGTTTTTTTTGCGAAAATCGCCAAAACCACCCAGACGTCAAAGTGTTAAGTGGTTGAGACTCCTGCTATACATGGACTGCTTATATGAAACTTCATAACCATTGCTGGCATTTTGAAAACCTTAACACGCTTTCTAACAAACAATGAAATTGCAGTTAGTCGTCTAATTAGAGACTTGCAGACACCAAACTAAAGAATTCTTTTCGATAATAAATTTTAATGATCTCTTAATGCAAGGTTTGCAGCATTGTCTTTAGCAAATACTGTAGCCCTAACATGGGTGATACCCACAAGTGCATGACAAAAAAACTATAGAAATTTTTGAAGTTCGAATTGGCAACTGTGATCACAAACATTGAAATATGATGTCATTAACTTTTGTCAGCATGCTTATTAACTCCTTTGCGTCTGGCCTGGCCGCTTTTTTCGCACCAGAACAACCGGATCGCACATGGCTTTGCGTGGGAATATCTCCGGTTTGGTAACCGCTACAGACCTGGTCAAAACCTCAAAAGACTCAGCAAGTCTTGCAGTTTGCAAATGAAAAAATTTTTTGGTTGGGGGGTGCGGATTTTTTGTGAGTGACATCATAAGTGGAGGACTTCTAGGCCACCTTAACCCACTTCACCTGGTCCTGGGCTCAAACCGTTAGATGGTAGTATTTCGCTGAAGTTTTTATTGGAAACTAGGCTTCAACCTGAGTCTTTTGATACTTTGGATGACCTGCTGAGGGTCCGGGTTCAAAAGTATGATCTAAAGCAGGGGTTCCCAACCTCGGGTACATTTCCCTATCTGAAGGGGTACATTTAAAGTTGGCAATAGAAGAGAAAAGTATATTCATATGTTATTTATTTCCAAATATTTATACATATATCAACAAATATTATTTTCAAAAATCATTATCTGCTGATTGTTAAATATATCCGTGAATAGTCATGACCAAATGTTTTGTCAAAAGAAATTTTAAGGGTGCTGTTCATCTGTCGAAATGCTGAAGGGGTACATATTCATCTGTCAGAATGCTGAAGGGGTTCATCGCAAAAAAAGGTTGGGAAACCCTGATCTAAAGTAATAAAAAGATTTGACTAATTAAATAATCAACACTTTGAGAACCAGGGTACGATATATTCGTACTTTGATTTCAGCCTGAAACAGCAGTTTTCGGTTGCCTTACCAACGCCCTAGCTCCTCCGTCGATTGCGCTAGAGAGCCATCTGGCAGCACTGTTTGACAACACCAGTGTGGTAAGCAAGCCCGACCAGGGTGATCACTGATCAGATTGTGCACAGTGTATTCTGCCAAAAATTTATGAAATCCTACAAAATTCACTGTCAAATTACAAATAATATCCAATTTCCAAAATACAGTCAAAATTCAGCTAAGTATTTTTCAACAATTTACTTTAACAATGGACAATACTATATTGTGTTCCTTAAACTTAGGCAAAATTTAAATGTGTGGGGGCAGGCCAGAAAAGAGTGAGCGGCCTAGACTCATGTGACCCCCAGTTCTGTCACCTATGGCCTTAATTATTGATACAGTAGAACCTGTCTAATTTGTCATCATGTAATTTGTCAATTCGCTTAATTCTTTTTTTTCCATCGGTCCCGGCAGAATCCCTATCTTTTGTGCACATTTCTGTTCGTCTAATATGCCAATTTGGTTAATTTGTTACCTCTTACTATCCCTGAGAAGCGTTTTGTTCGCCTAATTCATCATTTGCAGTTTCGCTTTAGATGTCTAAGCAGCTAGTACGTGTTGGAATTCAAACAAATTAATTATCTTTATCTGAGAATTGTTGCGCCTTGCAGTTTGTTTATCGAATTTATACACGAGGTGCGAAGCGAGACCCGACTCCCCATTGAGAGAACGCAGAAAAGTTTATTAAGGATTTAAAAGGTGCTTGATTGAATGGAGGAGTCCAGATAGAGCAGAGGAATGAATTGTTGTATTCAATCATAATGTCATAAATTTGTACTTTACTGCAAATAAGAGCACTATGTATGCATACGAGTTACTATGATAAAGTATACGAGCTTCTATGTTTTCACCTGTTTGCATAATTCGTCACTTCACCTAGTTCGTCACTTTTTTCTAATCCCCTTGAGGTGACGATTTAGGCAAATTCTATTGTAATTTGTGCTGCCTACTCCAAATAATATTTATTGCTTCATATACAAAGCCTAAGAAGTTGTGTCTATGCAATGCTCCCATAGTTGTTTCTATGCAATGCTCTACACTCGCATAGTTCCGTGCTGGCCTTAGTGCCTTCTGACTACATGTGCCAAAGCAGCAACATTCAAACTCACAGCTTTCCCCGTCTCAGTTATGAAATGAGACCATCGACTACATGAGATCACTATTGTTAAACGCATTTACAACTGTTGTGTCACAAGGATATATACTGGGCTACCATGACTCAGCGAGGAAATTCATACAGTCTGTCTTGTGATCTGGTTACACTTCTTTACGTGTTATTTGATTTTACTTCACGTGCAGCTGATTAGATTAATTTTCTGAAAGCATGTATGATTTCTTGGGAAGGTCCTTCACGATTTCCACACTTCATCCAGCCATTGTCAGGCATGCCTGAAGTATGTATCTTTGAGTGAAAAAATTTTCATCACTCTGGGATGTCATTTATCCCTCTGATAAAGTAGACCTACAGGTTATTTTCTGAGCTATTACTGTTTTCAGCACCCTCCTAAACCGTTATTTCTTGTTTGTATGAAAATATTTTGCTTTTTCTCAATGATTATTTCCTAAATATCTCATAAATAAGGTGAATATTTAGATCTTGGCCAAGAGGGAGCCTCACAGCCAGTGGTCAAAATGTGACAAACATAATTCCACCTGACAAAAATTTAGTTTTGAGATGCCTATAACTTTTGACCCACACCCTCTAGCCTAATTCTGACAGCAGATTCAGAAAGAGTAGGTCAGAAATATCTAGAATACCAATTTTCAGACCTATATAGCTTGTACAAAAATGAAGTCATGGGCCTCCAAAAACTTTTAAATGAACACAGTGATCCACAAGGACATCAGTGGGTTGTAGCCAAAGTTTAAAAAGCTATAAAATCTGAACCAGTTATAATTTTGATCTGCAACCCAGGAATTTTTCATTGCTCCCACAGAGGAACATCTGGTGCAATTTTAAGCAAACTCTGAGACATTGTCCATGGAACTTTCTCAGTATTGATTGAGTTAGGATGGAATGCCCCCTGTTCATATAAAAAAAAAACATATTATGAAAAAATCCCAAAAAACCCAGAGGTTTTTTCAAATCTGGGTTTGCCCAACCCTGATTGGTAGCTGAAATTTGAGACTTTTACCAGGTCTGTAGAGCATACCGGACCGGAGAAATTCCCGTGCAAAGCCACGTGCATTTAGGCGTTTTTTTCCGAAAATCCCCGAAAGCAGCCGGATGCCAAAGAGTTAGTTACCTCCTACATCTTGCAAAATACCACCTTCCTAAAATTTGAAACACTCCAACTGGCTATTTACCAGACTACTTATATGCATAGCCTTTTATGGTGATGTTCCACATGGTTTGATCCAACGCATCTTTATATTTCACTTTGGCCCATTGTGCCAGTGTGCAAACTCTGCAAAATTTGTAAGTGATAAGAAAAGTTTTTTTGGCTGTGACAAAATAAGTTATCACTTGCATGTAAAGAAGTGCATGAAGTTAATTCGAGGTGAGTGTGTTGTGTCTAGCCATAGTTTGCTGGTCTTTCCTGAATTGTTTTAATGTGTTGCACACTGGCAGTTGATTGGTTTCCTTAATTCTTCCGAAAACATTGTTGTGAAATGAGTTTCATTTACCTTTGTTTTGTTTTATAACCAATGTTTATTTTTTTGGTTTAGGTACTATCGAGGTGCAGTTGGAGCACTTCTTGTTTATGACATTGCAAAGCACTTGACATATGAAAATGTAGAGCGGTGGCTGAAGGAACTGAGAGATCATGCAGACAGCAATATAGTTATCATGCTTGTAGGCAACAAAAGTGATCTAAGACATCTTCGTGCTGTCCCAACAGATGAAGCCAAAGCTTTTTCTGGTATGGATATACTCCATTCAAAGTTTTTGTTGTGTATGTCTTTTGTCCTGATTTTTTTTTAATGCGAAACTGTCAGCAAACTTAAATCTGTCAAGATTCAATTCTCAATTCTGTCTGTTTCCTGGTTTATTTGATTAATGAATGATTGTTACACATCCAAGATACATGTGAAGATTCTTGGTCTTCACCTCTAGGTACTTATCTGTTATAGTACAACAGTGGTTTTCAAACTTTTCTGCACGTTGACCCCCAATTAAAGTATACAATTTTCTGTGGACCTCATGGCCTAGCTCAACAGTTACTAATACAAGGAAAGTATGTGTCAAAATAAATTTGAGTACTTTTTGCTTGAAATGCGTGATAAAATAATACACAATCCGAAAAAATGCTTAGAACTATAGATGTAAGCATAACATATAACATAACTGTCAGTGCAGCACACCATTTTCTCCAGTTTCAACTTCATTAATGCGAAAGATGTGCATGATGGGGTTCAAAAACCACACGGATATTTGGTTGAACTGCTCCAGTAGACCACAGCAGTTATTCATTGACCCCCTGGCCATTCAGTGCCACCCATTCAACCCCATGACTATTTATCGACCCCTTGGATGGTCCAGTTGGCCCCTGGGGGTCAATATCGACCACTTTGAGAACCACTGTAGTAAAACATGAAAAATGATGTTAATATTTTCATCCTCAGTGGTTTATGAAATAATCCACAGAATATTAAAAATGCTTGATTTGTGACTAAAATAGCAACAGCAATTTTTTACTTGTATTTGTTGTTGTTTCTTGGCCTCACGCTTTTGAATTGAACCTGATTCAACTTGCAAATGGACCCTTTTCATGTCCTGAAGGATTTGTATGATAAGCTGCAAGTGAAAGTTCCAGGTTTTAAAACAGCGTTTCTTAAAGTTTTGTGGGTCATGAACCTCTAGTACATTCAATAAAAGTTACAGACCCCTCAAGAAGAAACGCTGCTTTGAATATTTGAAATTAGGTCTTCATCATCGTAGTACTTTTCGAAATGACTGCAAAGCCTGTCAAACCTTTATCACCAAAAAAATAATAATCACGGATGGACCCCTTAAATCACCTTCATAGGCCCCAGGTTAAGAGTTCGTACTTGCATCAATTTCATTTTTTGTCGCACCTGCTTTTTGCATTTAGCTCTAGTCAATAAGTGAAAACTGAATCAAGTCAGTTTTGCCTTAAAATAGTTTGTCTTGGTCAAGGAAGACGCAGTGCATAAATGCGTATTGGCGCCAGTAGTCACCAACAGAAATAGCTGGTTTATTCAAATAAAGATTGTGTCTCACTGATTTTCCTTTGGTACTTGACTTTAAAGTGACATTTCATTCCTGTACAAAGTCTTGTTAGTGCCGAACGCACTTGTCTTGCATGTTTACAGTATTGATATGGGGTCCCCACCACTTTCAAACCAGTAGTTTCAATTGCAAGCATTTCCTTTGTTTAATTTTCATCATCAATTGACAGCCGCTTTGAATTGTCGGATGTGATTCTGAAGCCAAAACTTGGAATTGAGAGATTTTGTTCTGTTCATGTGATCATATTCTGCTACCTTCTTCTGGTGTCCTCAGGGGTGTCGTGGGTGGGCAACACGTTCTCACACTTTTTTCAAGTTTTCATTGTAGTGCAATGAAAGGTAAACTAGCATTTTTCTTCATTAAATGCTAATTAAAAACGAGTTTGTTTGAAGTGCTGTCAAAAATGCTAGTTTTTTGGATGCATTCCGACACATCTGTTTTTAACACCACAACCCTGGACTGGTTTCTTTTTCGCTGAGACATTTTGGTCATTTTTTTTGCTGAGACATTTTGGTCACTTAAACATTTCAGTCATTTGTCTCACAGTCGTGTTAAAACTCGCTGTAACAGTGTTCATTAGTCTATATTTGCAGACGTACTGACCGAAATGACTTAATTTATTTCGGTCATTTCAAAATCATTTCGGACTATGACCGAAACAAAAAATAGCCGCTGGGTGTCCTTAATGCACTAACGCATTGTGTTCAGGCCCATAACCAAGGGAGGGGTGAAGCCCCCCCTAAAAACATTTTCGCCCCCCTTGGAAAAATGTGTTGGATATAGTTTGAAAATATCGGACATAGTTCAAAAAATTTGGGCCCCTCTCAGAAAACTCTTCGCCCCTCCTGGTGTCCCAAGCTGGTTACGGGTCTGATTGTGTTATGCTTCTAATCTTGCAGCTCTTTATATTATGTGACTTGCATTGCAGAAAAGAACGGTTTGTCGTTCATCGAAACATCTGCTTTAGATTCAACGAATGTGGAAGTTGCTTTCCATAACATCTTAACAGGTACGTTAACGCCGTTGATGTCTTTGCACCAGTTGTAATCTTACTGGGGCACCGTCAGGCTGGTTGTTGGTGTGCTTTGTAAGCAGCGGAGATGTTGATTAAACGTTTTTTTGCCGACAAGTTCGCTGTTTTAAAATGGGCTTGTTAAATAGTGAAACACTAATGATAAAAGTCCGTGTAAACTACGGTATGTCAAGTAAAGCGAGCAGCAGTTTGGCTTCAATTTAGTTGGTTTTGGTTTTGAGCCATAAATCTCAGAGTGTACTACAGGAATGCAGGCATGGGTTTAAAATACTCTACGAAGAGTCGCGTTTGAAAGCAATTGCTGTGTGGGAAACTTGCGTATCACCAGCAACTGCCTTGATNTCGTTTCTTCGCAGTCAAATTCTTTAATTTGCATCGCAATAGCCTCTTCACTCCTGTCGTAACGATGCTAATGAAAGGATCAATATGAGCATTCAGCGTCGTGTGCATTTTTCTGCAGCTCGTAGAGCAGGACTGATGTTTTTTTGCCATTTGCCGTCCGGCGACATTGAAACGAAACCATTCCTGTTTATCCTCGTTGTTTCTTGCATCGAACCTTTCTTTCTCCATTTTGTTAATGAAACTCAAAGCGCCTGCATCAGTTGCATTCGGCTTTTATTGGCTATTTGCTGTTTTATCGTCACCGACGCAGCGCGAGGCATTGATTGTTTTCTGTACGATGATACGCGCGAGCCGGGTCAATCATTAATTCCGGTGCCGAACATGGACAAACCTTTGATTGTCTGTCGAGTATGTTGCATTATTAGCTGTGGTTTGGTCGGTCAGTGGGATGCGCTGGTCAAGTTGCGAGGAACACATGCGGACAACACTGCTTTGTGCCCGTCACGCTTTCATGTGGGCAACACTGCTCTGTGCCCGTCACGCTTTCTGGTCTCACCGCTTTTCACTGGTCTCATTATTCGTTCCATTCTACTCGTTCGATTCTTCCCTTTTATTTCTACTCGTTTGTTTCTACTTAGGACCGATCGTTTGTGCTTGAACGTTCCTTTTTGTGAAATGTTTTACGATAATAACACACCGCCCCCGAATGCAATCTACACCAAGCGAACTTTCCGTGATGTCCCTTACGTGTTTGGCTTGTGAGACTCGAAGTGGGTTTAGTGTTTGATACAAGAGCAACCAATGATGACTTGTACCTATTCTCAAACCTTGGTTGACACCGAAGCAGATTGGTATGAAATCACCCGGCGCCACTGTTACCGCAGCAGATTTTTCGCGCGCCAGAAAAAAGCGATAGAATCGCGGTATTTGCAGAAACCCGTCATTTGGCTCATCCGTTAATAGACTGTGATGCTCGTTGCTGAGAAAAAGTAGCGTACCTTAATGATGAACCGACGTCATATACCGGTGACGTTGCTAGACTGATAGCCACATCCTGGTTGTGGTGAGTGTTCATTATAAAGCGTACAGTGGAAACACTTAACAACTGCGCAGATAACTTGACGCGCGCAGCTTATGTAGGTGAAGCGGAACGGCGCTAACGTTAAAACCCGTACCTTGCTGAACAAAACGAAGTTGAAGTTGCCAGGTGGACGTTCAATGCTGTATGAATTTCTTATCTCCTAAAAGTCTATTAAGAATGTTCGAAACTTCATTGAAGTCCGTCAGGCATGGGCACTTCAAAGCTTACTGAGACTCTCAGATGGTCGGTTTTCTTTTTCTGAGAAACTACAAAGCTTTTTTGACCTGATTTAAATGCACGTGAAAATGTCGTAGTAGGTATTCAAGGAACTGGTCTCCACAAAAGCGACGAAATATATCAACCAGCAAGTTATTTTAAATCGAGTTCACGTAAGTCTACGCATCCTCACACCTGAAGTCAGCGATCAATGATGCATGAAGTTGAAAGGTGAAAGATAAAAGGTTGTAAGTTGAAAGGCTGAAGCAAGAGCACTAGAGAAGAGAAAGCAAGCGAACTCGAGACTAAAATGAATAAATCAAGCTGCGGCAAGTATGACTGGTAACTAGGCCGTTCTCAAATAATTCTCTTGCTGCAACTGAAACGCTACGACGCCAATTATGAAGCAACAAAAACACAGTGACAAAATCAATCGTGATGACGCAACGCAAAGCGTGGGTAGAATGCGTCAGCAGCAAGATGGTCGTAAGGTTGACAGACGAACACGAGGGAGAACCTTTGAAATTAGATGCTGAGCATTGTGAAGCGAGATACAAAAATCGGCGTGTGTGTCGTCAGAAAACAGGTCAAGCAAATGTGCAAAGCAAAATGGAAAAAAGTCAAACGTGTTAAAGGGGCTCTGTTATTATTTCACACGAGGGAAGATCATGCTTTGAATGTTGGTTTGCGCGTAAATTTTGTTATAAGCCGTTTATCTTCCAAGTATCCCGAGAGTCAAAACTGGGTTTTTCTACAAAAGTAGCAGTGTAAGAGTCATTAATGGGTGACTTATTTAGCGTGCCACGAAACACTGCATAGTGCCGCGATAAAGCCATTTGCTCGTTGACGTCCGCATTACCCGGCGTGTTCTAAGTATCTCGGTGCGATGACCATTTCCTGGAAAATGTGTTTACTCTTCAGCCGGCATGTTGTTAATTGCAGATCACACAAGTTGCCACATGAATACCGTAGTTTGCACGTGTCAGGTTTTGGTTCAGCGGAAAGTCTTCAGTTTTAGTCAGGATTTGTGAAACAGTTGGCAGCTTGGTTTTGTTGTACCATGGCAACCACAAAGCCTGGATTTGTTGTACCATGGCAACCACAAAGCCTGAATTTGTTGTACCATGGCAACCACAAAGCCTGTATTTCTTGTTCCATGGCAACCACAAGTGCAAAGTGCTTGCAAAGTTCTGACAAATCTTCGGCATATATTTTGTCTTATTTGAAGTAAAAGATTTGTAATTGGTTAGTTTTAGTCCAATTGTGCTCGTTTTTCTGCAGGTAGTCATTGTCCTTATATTTAAGCTGTGTTCTTTGATATTGTTAGCATATGTACTAATGGCGTAGCCCAAACCTTGAGGTTCAACTTTCTTGGCACGTTTGATGCCAGTGCTGTCATGTCATTTTTCATTTCCAACGAAAATTTTGAGCACATCGCTTTTTATTTTAGTCGGTTCAGGCTGGCGAAGCAATTTTCTTTCCTTTGGTTGATTTGCCTCATCTTATTTCCTCTCCGAATAAGATTGACTTAAATGTTGCGTTTGGGTGATGTGATTTACCGTCAATGCACTTTCTTCCTTTATCTGTGAGTCTCTCGACATCTTCAGTGACAAATTCAAAATCATCTTAAGCATTTATGCAATGATTAACATCAACATCAACGAATTCCATTTCGTTCGTCTGGTCAAGCGCGCATGCTTTGCGAAACGTTAGTTGCAAGACAGTGTGGGCATTTCAGTAGGTGGAATTTGTTTCCTGCTTTAGTATTTCCCATGTACACGCCGATATCAAACTAACACACTTGGATGATCAATTCAAGGCGAAACCATGCGTTTTCACGCTTGTCCGTTACTTAGAAATCAACTTGACGCATTAAAATTGTATATTATGCCCTTAGCCAACGTCCTAACTCATATATCTCATGTAGTGTGTGGCTGAAGCCACACCAAGCCAAGGCCCGCTCAGAGCGTTGTGGGTTCAATTACGTAATGTTTGTTCGCTTCGTTGCTTGCCGAAAGAATTGTTTCGGTCGAGTGATTTCTCACGTTTGGTTTGTTGATTTGTTTATTACGTAATGTTTGCTCGCCTAGCTTCCAGTTGAGAGTATTGTTCGGGTCGAGGAGCGATTTCTTATTTGTTTGTTCCGGTCGAGCGATTTTTACGTTGGTTTGTTTATTTTCGAAATTTCAGAAATCTACCGAATCGTGTCGCAGAAGCAAATCAACGAAACGCCCCAGGAGGACCAGCCTTCCGCCGGCCAGACCGTCGACATTGTCCTGCCTCCGGTCAAGGACTCGTCGGGCGGCAAGCAGCAGGGCTGTTGCAAAAACCTTTGAACTCGAGAGAGCGTATAGTTGTTTAAGAAAAAAAATAAGAGAGAAACCCTAAAGTTTTCAGGACCAATCAGCGATAAGCTTCCTGCGTTGTACTCAAAGGCCGTCACGGTTGAAGTAATTCGTCAAAATTTTTTAGGAAACTACTTTTGCGTGGACTGATGACGACGACGATGATGATGATATGATATGATTCCGCATTGCGAAAGTAGTATGTGCTTCATATAGATTTATTCGCCGGATTTTGTCGTTCTTCTTGTTTTTCTTGTTCTTGCTGATTGTGTAAATTCTGCTCAGAAAGCATTTCCAGCCTTGGGATGGGATGGTGAACTTTTCCCGATTTCAGCAACAAACAAACATGTCTCTCGTCGGGGACTGACGCGAGCCATGAAGCTGTTATCAGTCACGCCTGACAGTCATAGTTTCAATAACAGTTCCAACCAACCGCTGACACGGGGGTCGATACTGCTCGATTGCATTTCGGAAAGGATCCCGTTCTTGCCGAAATCGATTTTCTCACATCGAGTCTCGCGTCCCGGCGCTATAAGCGACATCATCCATTCGTGGTTGGCCGGGCTCATTGCTGCAGCAGTTCGCAGCTCGTCTTTTCCGTTGCTGCTCTCGCTTGACCGAAGCGGCTGCATTGCTTTCGTCGGTCGCGACCCCCCCTCAACCTAGACGCTTNCTGCGCCCTCCGTCGTTGCCCAGGACGGTGCTGCGGTCTCGCATCGTTCCTGGCGTCGTTTGCGAAAGCCGAGTGCGCGCGTGCTGCTGTAGTTGACGGACGTGATGTAGTTGGCCAATGAGGGGCGAAGAATCGTTGGCATGACGACCGTGCGAGCGAGTTTCGTTCCACCTTTCGCCCTCCCACCCCCCGTCACGAACAGTCCGCCCGCCATCCACTACTGCATTATGCTGTTGTTATTTAAAATGTCTTTATTATGCGTGTATATATTCATTTGACGTTATCGTTTCCATGGAGATTGCGACCGCGTGATTTTGCTATCTATACAGTCTTTTATATTAATGGCATCATAATAAGCGCCCGCCATCTTACTATATATCGCGCCACGTTGCTGATTCCGAGGCCAAAAGCAACGTCGCACAAACTCCCGCCCCCACAATCACGCCCCTCCTGGTTCGTAACCCAATCGATGCTGAAACCAACTCCGATTTCTGTTTCTTTGTCTCTTTCCGGCAGCGCTTGCTGACGTTCGTGACGCAGTTTCCGGCCCTCTCTGACGCGCTTCCGTCAATCAAATCCCGCGTCGAATGAAAACACAGAATGCGCTCAAAGTCAAAGTAGAGAAGTCACCTCCTGTGTTGTCACGCGTCTCGTCACGTGAATCAGGTGATCACGTGACCTCTTCAGACGGTCGTCGTCATGGTCGAATGGCTCGCCTGGAACATTATAACGTGCGTTGGAATAGAATGACGCGATGAAGTGGTGTGCCAGTTTGTTTAATGGGAGGTAGCAGCGGCATGGCAACAGCGACCAGCGCAGTGCGCGCCGACGTTATTCAGATGGGAGGTCATCGCCGATCCTCCCCACGTGCGCAGCTGTCGAAAGCGACTTGCAGCGATCGGCGCGTCGATCTCACTATTTTGTTGTTCAAGTGACGACAAAACTGACGTCGGGCTGTTGTTTTTTTAAACCTCACCCCTAGTTGTTTTCCTGCCAGCATGCTTGTGCATGAGCATGACGCAGTTGCAGGACGCGTGGATCCTGTGTTCTTTCAGAGGTAGATCTTCTGCGGTCATAGGCTCGTTTTTCCGAAGCAATAAACGCGTTAACTTCGTTTCGCACCAGGAAGCCACGTCCTCCCCTGTTCAAAGAGCAGGTCGGTGTTGCGCCTCGTGTTGGTGCAAAATCGTGGTCGATTTAAAACTTTGCCGTAACCAGTGTCTAAACGTAGGTCCGAACGAGGGGATGCTACAGGCGCAGTACGCCTTCTTACTTGGGAACAGAAATGCAGCTAAAAGCATAAGGGACAAGAACATTTTGTCGTTTTGTGATTGTTGGAATTTTACTTCATGCCTACTTTGAATACTTCTTAGGCACAGTGGTGTAACACATTTTTTCAACAAACATTGCTGAATAACGACGGGTGGTTATT
>JGI24158J21664_10009876_pt1 | contig 12741 bp, 11 predicted proteins | sample Ectturendosymbi3_FD_21664 | JGI IMG/M metagenome (IMG submission 21664) | reverse complement strand
AGTTCTCAATAAAAACTAGATAAGCCTAAAATAAAAGAAGAAAGCAAAGTTTTATTTACTGACATAAACATCCGCTTGACTTGTTGCTGAAGTATTTTGGCTCTGTTTTACTAAAACAAGATTTAACGGCCTTCTTCTCAGGCCACGCTTTCTAGCTTTCATTTTATAACTCGGATTTAATCCTTCTGCATTGGAACTTAGAACAAACGTTCCGCAAATCAAGCCAAAGTATGCAGTACGTGGATGTAAAACTTCTCTAACTTAGGAGCAATGGCGTAACTAGAGGTGTGAACCATGGGGGAAACGTATCTGAAAGCGGCCTACGAGCCAACACTCAGAAAAAGTGTGAAATGATGGTCAATCCGGATATGGATGGCTATAGTAAAACCCTAAATCACCGGGAAATACTTAAAACGCAAGCAAATAACAACATACTGAAAACCAAAAGAATACTAATTGCCGAAATATGACCTCAGAGGGGTCGCGTTTTTTCCATTCAGCTTGCCAGGGGGTGCGATTCGCCCCTCTTCCCCGGTCAGTTACATTTCTGCTTAGGAGTGGCCGCAGAAAGAACAAAATTTGTTTCATGGTCCTGCAGCTACATTCATTCACGAGTTATTTCTGATAGCAAAAAGTATATTTTTCGTGTTGTTCAAGGCCCTTCCATTTCACATGATGTTTACTCGTGATTTGAGTGTCACTCAGGCTGGCGCATCCATCGCTCGAGCAATACCAGCTTTGCAACCAGCATTCCAGGCTGCGCAGAGAACACGAAGAGAAAAGGGGAAATTCGATGATTCCAGCGCAGGTGGTGAACAAAACTTGGTGCGCAGTTAGTTTGGGTTGCTTTCGTTGAGCGTTGCATTTTACTCAGTTATTTTTGCAAGAAACTGGCAGAGATCTTTGAAAAAACATAGCTCTATGTTTAAGCCTTGTATGGAAATAACTAGACTGCATGAGGAAATCAACCGTAAACATTTTGACTTAAAACCTGATTTTACGTCTTTTTCAAACTTGGTGATAAGCACTGCAACACCTAGTAGAACTAAAGTTTCACTGAGGTTACTACATCAGCGTGGAGTTTTGGTCAGTGCATAAAAACCTTGGTATATTGCAGGCAGAAAAAAACTGGTAAAGCATTTTTTACACAAATTAAGACATGTTTCTAAGATAATTAATTCATACTGCATTTTACGCCTCGCATTGAGAGTTTCACAGGAAGATGCAAGTGGAGCTTTCAGATGTTGTCATAAATCTACAATATTTTGATCCCTTGAACTTTATTGTAGGTTTCGTGGTCATCGATACAATTGACAATCAGAAATAAATCACTGGTTAAAATCTGCTCGAAAGAAACTTTTTGCGCATCTAATTAACGCGATTTTAGAATTTGCAGCGAGTTGTAGCATTGCAAAGATTCTTCTGTTTCTACTTTTATGATTTCTTATCTTATAGTATATATGAACAATACAATTGCGAAACGATTCAAACACTTGTCTTCTTGTAGAATCAGAGAACGATCAAGACAGTGATTGTTCAAATGATGAAGGATTAGATGACGTCACAGACGAAGCAAAAATGATTGATCTTTTTGAGTTGGTTCGACCGCCCATAGCTTTTACTTTTGACAGCATTTTGTCCCAAATCAATCAAGTGTTTGTTCTTCGCACAAAACCAGGTAAGAATATATCTTTGTTTTATATACAACGCACGTGAAACCATTTAACATACTGGTTTAACAAAACTCAAAGTAGGTTTTGCGCAGGAAAGCGTCTTAATTACTGACCAAACTTAATAGCTTCAGAGCATAAGGTTTCAGTCCTTTCGACTGATGTAGAGTATCATGAATTATGACAAAACACGAATGAATAAATTACTTTGCGCGTCAGTGATTGCAGAGCACCACTTCCATTGTTGGGCTTATCATGGAAAGCGAAATTTTCCGTTTTCAAAAAAGGTTGATGTTAATAGCAATGGGCCAGCTTACGTTAAATAACGAATTTGTACCGTAACTATCCCATGCCAGAATACCAAATGCTTGTTCTTGATATCGATCCGAAGCATTTAGCAACGCACTCATGGGCGTCGGAAGAAGAGGGCCAAAGTTCCCCTGGATTTTGAAAATTTCAGCAAAAAAGGCAGTTTTCTTAGTTTCGCGTGGGAAAAAACTTTCACCAATTATTATTAGCAAATCAGCACTTGGTCATTTTCTGTCTCCAACAACGAACATCGTGCGTCTTAAATCTTCACATCTGAATTTTTTCAGGAGTGCTAAAAACTTCACATCGAGTTAAGAACGTTAAGAAAAACTGTGACGGTAATGGCGATCAGAGCACTGAAAATTTACCTCCAACCCGAAGACGGAAAGGACGTAAGCAGCAGCAGAAGCTCACAATTCGACGACACATCACTGCGTTTGAAAGGACAAATGATCTTTGTTCCAGAATGTGGGCGACTGATGTTTCTGTGTTCGCCGAGGTATTTCAAGTGTAAAGATATTGTTGCGAAACAATTCATTCTCCGTATGCATTTTGAGCTAAGCAACAGATTTGAAATCTGTGAAGTAATGTGTTTGCGATTTAATGTTTTATTTTTTGCTTTATTTCTTTGGTTTGACGCTTGTGGTTATTTTGCAGTTGCAAAACGTCACAATCAAAACTGACGCAGGTCACTGTTGGTACGGTATGCGTTAATATTAATATTTAGTAGAGCTTGACTGGTTTGTATCGAAAACGTTTAAAACTGGAGTGAGCAACACCCTGGTAGATGAGAAGCATGACTAAAATGTTAATTGCAGCCAAAGTCTTGCGCGTCATCAAACTCATCAGGTACCATAACTCTGTAAAACGCAAGCACAAAACAAGAAATCGTGATGGCAGCAGGAAAAGGTAAAAAGCTTCAATAGTATTTTTTATCAAACATCTCAAAAATATTTCGACGAACATAATTTTACAGAAGCTTTTTTGAACAATGCACATGTTATCTGAAAACTTTGATGTGATCTTAAGTTACAGAAAATCAAAGCAAACATCTACGCTGTGCTATGACCTGTACAAAAATGTGAGAGGTAAAACATTTTTAAAATATCTCAGTTTCTCAAAACCAAAATCTTCCGAATATGCATTTTTAGAAATTGTAGCCAAAAAGAAAAAAAGCAAAGGTCTTTGAAAAGCTACATTTTTTTGTTTCGTAGCTACGAAGTGTGGCTTACCATCGCGAGACAGGATCTCAACTTGTCACTCTTGTGCTTAAAAATACGCTTTTGGTAATGAATGTCAGTTTTAGATATCTTTACAGATAACCAGGGGTGTAGTGGGGCAGGAACGCGTGGGAACGGCGTTCCCACACCTTTTTCATGTTGTGCTTTAAAATGAGTTTGAAGCTGTTTCAAAATGGCTAGTTTTTGGGTGCCTTCCCACACCGTTTTTGTTAGCACTACATCCCTGCAGATAACAACCTTGTGTCGAACAGCGTGATGAATTTGGACGACCTGACGTCGCGGGGCCTGTACCTGAGCGACATTCCACTTCACGATGCAACACGTGATCTTGTGCTGCTGGGCGAACAGTTTGAGGAGGAGTACAAGTTGGCACAGAACCTTGAGATTCTCACTGACAGACTGCAGCACACCCTTCTAGCAAGGGAGCGCGAGAAGAAAATGACGGACAAGTAGCCTACTGTTTATCTGCTGTGCCTTTCTTTAAACTGCTGTTAAAAAATCAAACTAGGATTGTTATTAGTAAAAAACATCCTTGTTCAGCAACGAACACATATATGTTCAGGTCTTGAAAATCTGGTTACAATTTTTCTCCTACTACAGTTTTATTTAGTCCATGGAGACGAACTACTGACCCGCGGGTCACGAAGTGGCCCATAAGTGGATTTTCAGTGACTCACTTTTCGTTTCTAAATTATAGGAAACATGATTAAATATCTGAGTGACGAAAAAGGTGCCAATGCATTTATTTGCAACCCAGCTTTGTTAATCTAGCATAGTGATTCTCAACGTGGTCCAGGTCATAGGCGTAGCCAGGGGGACGTAAAGGGCCTTGGCCCACCCCAAATTCTCAGAACATATAAGCCTAGTCATTTTGTACTTTGAGAGGCGGTATTCCCAAAAAATAGTATTACAAGCATTTGGCTAATATCATACGCTTTGCTCCCCCAATTTTTTGGCCCCTCCCAAATTTTTAGGCTGGCCACGCTACTGGTCCAGTTGGACCACAGGTGATCCACCTGGAATTTGAAGTGGTCCACAGAGAATTCCACAAATCCTTGACAAAACGTTCCTGAAAATTGTAACCTGTTCAATAAATTTTGTAAAAATTACAGTTTAGTTATACATGAGGTGTCAGCATGGCAAAGTGGTCCATCGGATATTTTTTTGAAAAGATTGTCCTTAGGCCAAAAAAGGTTGAGAACCACCGATCCAGCAGTCAGCCTACTGAATTGCCGTGTATCGGAATATCACTACTGCTAGGCGCTTATTACGTAACAAAGCTATTGTGCTGTTTATTTCTAACAAATCGTTCCACTGAGCAGAATCTTTGGATTTTAGAGTGTCCTCATTTCCTCACAATCACCACAAGTGCTGATGCCCTGTGCCAGCACCTTTTTGAAACATGAGAAAATGCAAAATGCACTCATCAANTATTNTTTATTAACGAAAGAGGCCAAAAATGTAATGTCAANAAGGTTCGCTCNGTTCCGAGAACTGGACACGACATTGCATAATTGCAGTTCATTCTATGCCCGCAGAACCGCATATACAGTATTTTAATTTTAAAATCTTGAACTACCGAAGTTCGAATGGCTTCACCTTTCCAACTTGGAAATGGAATTGATAGACTTCCCTGAAAGTACAGTTTGAAAAACAAACCATGCAATATAGTATGTTGACTTGAATCACCACCTGCTAAAGCATAAAAGTGAAAATGGAGAACAGCGACTTTGCTGCTGTTGAAAGCCGGGCTGATAAATGTGAGAATATAATTCTTACAAAATGGAATTCCTTACCAAACTTGGTTAAAACCATGAAGAGATTTGCGGTAGCTTTGCTAACGCTGTTTGATTCCTCATATTCACGTGAGCCCGTATTTTCGCACATGAATTTCATAAAATCAAGTGCGAGGGTCGCTTTAGCTCAGATATAAGTGCTGCTTGTGCAGGACTGTTAACCACACATTATTAGCCACGATTGCAAGACTCGTAGAGAAGATGCAGCAGCAAGTTTTTGATTGATATTGAAATGCCATTAAATTTATCACCCACGTTTGTTCTATTCCAGATTAAGTGCTCATTATGTGTGACCCACACAATAAAAAAGGTTCGCCATCCCTGATTCTAGCGTAATAAACACATCGCTTTATGAACTATGTAGGCTAAGATTTGAAGTGTAAGATACATGTCAGATAAGACTGGATTCTAAACCACTGATCTCTTCTCAGGTTGCTTTATGCAGTTCTGCCTCACTGGGTTGCCAACGAATTGCGTCATAAGCGACATGTGCCACCCATGCGTTTCGAGGACGTCACAGTTTTATTCAGTGGATTGGTTGACTTTACGCAGGTTAGTTATCCAAGTACTTCATGTATTTTTTATTTTGTTCAAATTTTGACGCATTTACGTAGCTTCGTCCTAAATCTTTTACATTTTAAAAATTCAGGAATGAAACGTATATCTTAAAAAACTGTCAGGTTTGGATGAAGTGCTATAGGCAATCTATTTGCCAAACAAAAGTGCAGCAAATCTTTGTGGCATGAGCTTGGAATTAATCCAGTGTGGTCCAACTACAGGCCCGCGGGCCGCATGTGGCCCGCCACAGCGTTTTCAGTTGCATAGGCGTAGCCAGGAGGGGCCAAAGGGGCCATGGCCCCAAAATTTTTGGAAAATATAGTGATTTTGTGCTTTGAGAAGCGTTTTTCCAAACAAAATAGCGTTATTCGCCTATCAAACATTTCCCCCCCAAAAAAACTTTTAGCCCCCTCCAAATATTTGGGCTGGCTACGCCACTGTCAGTTGCCCGCGGATGCATTCAGGAAAGCTCTTCAAATCTGAAATTTGTTGAAAAGCCTGTGAGGTTGCATTTGTCTCACTGAATTGCTTGCGCTGGATAAAGTGCATGTACCACTTTGTTTTATGTATTTATATTACGATCAAACTAGAAGATACGGCCCGCCGCTAACCCTCTGCTGTGGCACCTGTCTAGATAAACTCTGTTGTTTTTTTGGTGCCCCGGCGTTCGTTGTCTTGAAGAGTAGGCCAACATCTGACGCAATGAACTCAGTACCACCAAATAAATCTCTCTATCTATACGCTAAACGCGACCTATTCAAAGTGGCCCTCGAGTCAAATTAATTGCCCATCCCTGCAATAGGTAATTTTAGTTATAACAAGCATAATACCTTTTAATAAAAATGTAAAATACTGACGGTGTTAGACAGTGGCGTACGCAGAAAATTTTCATGGGGGTTGATTCAGTGGCATATGGTGGTCGTTTGTATTTGGTGTGCGCACATGGTGTCGTCACAATTTGATGTCATATGCATGTTTCCAAACCAACGTTTTGGCGAATTTTGTTGACATATTATGCATATTCTTCTACACGCACTCCCCTTATTTTATAAACTATCAGCTCTCCAAGTTAGAATATATCGGAGGAAAATACACTCAATGCTACGGTGCAGCAGTTAATAACTGCAAAACTATCAGACTTCGCGTTAAAATAGGCGAATAAAACACACTCATCACTGCGCCAGTGCAATTTACAACTGCAAAACGAGGCTGCGCTAATGTTTTGTCGAATACGAGCAGTCGAGCATAGAAAGTGTGCGGCTGGTCTGGCTCGCACACACCCCGGTTTGCAAGATCGAATCTTGCTAAACTACACAAGAATTGAGAATGCGCATAAAGTACACAAGTAAACTTTCGATTTTTGTTATGGTCCAGCAAATATTTAGTTTTCCTTTTTCAGTGCTCAGACCTTATCAAATACGTGAATCCTATGTTAAAAACTGCCTTTGAACAGTTCTATCATGCTAATGAAATTGGCTCGTGGAACAGTTCTATCATGCTAATGAAATTGGTAATAAAGCCATTGCGGTCACTCACGGTCAGCACTTGCGCTGATCATCCNTAACAGACAAAATNAAGACAATTGTTTTGAATAAAGTGAACTGTCGCGGAACACAATCTTAAACATACGTAGAGGACAAAAGGTCTGCAAAAAGTAGTGAAATGATTTCTGGACGCAGACGATAACCCAGATTCCCACCAAAACCTAATTATTATATTTTGGCCCATTTACAATGTTCCTTGAAATTTACACGCAAATTTATTCCTTGGTATTCGCATTAAGTCGACAAATTAATAAGCAAAAAGTATGCGAAAACAATTAACTTAATCTCCTTTGCGCAGGAAGTAAAGTTTTTGTAAAATATCAAGCTCAAGGGAAGTTAACCCCAAACCCCCTTGCGTACGCCCTTGGTGTTAGAGACTGTGGAGAGCTTCTGGAAATTAGTCAGCAAAATAGATTTCCCAAACTGAAAGATTTCGCACTAAAAATGCACTCGATGTTTGGAAACACATACGTGTGTAAGAGCACATTTTCTACGATGAAGCAAGTCAAATCTAAAAACAGGAATCGAATGGAAGACGAAACACTGGACGACACTCTCCGACTGGCATCACTAACACTGGTATTGCTAAAGGAACGATAGTGTCAAATTAGTCTCGACCACAGGCACCCCACTGATAGAGATTTGTGATAAGCTGCGATTTGCTGTTGTGTAATAATTTCAATGACGCACTCATTTATCTTCCCTTTTTAATTTTAAATGTTGTGAAACTGTTGTTTTATACATGATTTTATAGGAACAAGTGGCCCGCGAGTTTTCACGTTTTTGTAGAATGGCCCGTAGGTCAAAAGTAGTAGGACCACGCTGAATCTATAACAAAATTCCAATGTGTGGTTTTCGGTCTTATTACAGCCTTTGAAAACATTGGAAAAAATCAGCGCAATATTTATCTTTAATTTTTTGTGGCTAATTGCAAATTACTGCCATCGTGATTGTTCTTCAGTTTTGTGCCAAGCACAACACCTCCGACGGCGCAATGAAGATTGTGAAGTTACTCAATACAGTTTACACTACTTTCGACAAGCTCACCGACCCCAAAATAAATCCAAACGTCTACAAGGTAATCCAAAGTAAACTTGAGCGCACTTACTAGATATGCTGAGCGCATGTCATCTGATCAGCAGCGAGAAGAGTTGAAACACATTGCAATAGCGGCTGAGCAGTTTTCTATGCGTTTTTTAAGAGATTTAAGTTATGGTACAAATGTATTCAAACATAATTAAACACTGATTGTCAAAGCTATACAGCAACTTCATGGGATACACAGCATATAGTTTATAGAGGTGTCGAAACTCACCAGGTGGAAACAGTTGGAGACAAGTACATGGCTGTGAGTGGCTTGCCTGAGCTGTGCGTAGACAACTCTCGCCACATTTGTCAACTGGCTTTGGACATGATGGAACTGAGCAAGAAGATAGAAGTCGATGGTATCTCTATACAGGTGCAAGCACAGCATGCTCGAGTCGTATTAGATGTGAAAAGTTATTGAAGTGCTTTGCAAACGAACTCACTCCTTAATTTTTAAAGCTTACTCAAAAGCTCTTCAAACATTTCTGACTGCATTTCTTTATTTAGGTTTTATGTTATGTGAAACCCGTCATACTTAGATTTCTCTATAAGGATACCTCGTATTTTTGTTCAAATTGCATGACGGAACTAAAAAGCATCGCTTGTTTGTTTACTTGATTGAACAGCACGTTAAAATGGCGACACAAAGTACTAATTTTTAGCACAACTAATTTCATTCCAACATATATTCGAGGACAATCGAATCGAGGGTTTTGCTCCATACAAATTATGTTTACTTCTGATGTAAAGAAATTTTAGCAACAAAATAAAATTCACTGAAAGCTGTTTTATGAATCTTTCTCAAAGACTGTAGTGTTCATATAAAAATGGATAAAGACATTTAAATGAAGTAAACGTTTGCATGCAGATCACAATCGGTATTCACACGGGCGAAGTGGTAACTGGTGTGATAGGACAGCGCACGCCGCGCTACTGCCTGTTCGGCAATATGGTTAACATCGCATCCAGATGCGAGACAACTGGCTTGACTGGCAAAATCAATGTGTCGGAGTACACTTATCGGTGAGTGAACGCAGGTTGTTTGCTTTGCCGGGCAGTAAATTGCAGCTCAGCAGTTGCTAGCGGCAGAGTGTATAGACGAATGCTTCATCTTTGCGTCTAGTATATATTATGCTATTAATTATTCCATTCTCCTCGTAAACTAGTTTACTTTTCGTAAATTTTTGCAATAATTTTAATCGAAGCTCATGATTGTTATCAGATACTGCGTTTATAATAAATAGAAAAAACCCTCAAGTGTATTCAGATACAAAGTAGTGGCTCTCACTTCCTAAAATTTTTTAAAAATATCAAATATATGCGTTATTCATTCTGATGTTCACCCGCAAACTGACGATATTAGCAACTAGTTTTATACTTTTTTTTGATCATTGTTTTATTTTAAAGTTGTTCGACTAAGGCTGATGTATTGCAAGGGTAAATTTACCCTTCGATTGTCCAACGAAACGTCTAAAATTTACCCTTCAGTTGTCCAACGAAACGTCTGAAAATTGCAGAACAAGTTTCCCTTCGTGTCTTACAACATCTTAATAACTTTCAAGTGAAAATATTGAGAGGAAAAAAATTATGGAAGATTTTGCATACCGTATTTATTTGATTGTAAGCCGCGGCTTAGAATTTTTTTTCCATCATTTCGTGCTGCTTTTAATCAAGGGCGGCTTATACGTTTATTTCTTTACGCTATCGAAAGTATAGATGACGCTCAGTCTTTCCTTCGCTACGTTTTTTCGACCACACTATCTTTTCGCATTCTATTATCTTCAGCATCACATGCACATCCGTCACAGGAGTGATTATGATGAACAGAAGGCAGTTGTAGTGGTGTAAGCATCATTACCAGGATTACGAATAAACGCGAAACGTGCTACCACGCGAAAGTTCTTACATAGAGGCTTAGGTAACCTATGTTCAAGTGCGGGTTACAATCAAGGGGGACTAACGTTAATGTCTTAACACCATTTCGTGCGGCTTACAATCAAGGGCGGCTTGTAATCGAGTAAATATGGTACATGCAAATGAACTAACCCCTAGGGAATTAGCGAATTAGTTTGTTGTTTTTAGGCCATAACGTTCGAACCACTAACGAAAGAAAGTCAATCGAAGGTTCTAAAGGTTCGGATTTTCGTCTAGTTTCGTTTGCAAAAGAACGATCTACCCCTTGTGGTTTTTTTCAAGCCTCGATGACGTAATCCGAAAATCACGTGACCCCGCCCATTTTTTCACCCAAAACTTTTACCTCCCAAAACAGTGATGACTCACTTTGGTTAAATTTTTTTGCTAGTTGGGGTCTTCAGACATAGTCCCAACCAAAAAAAACTTTAGAAAAACATTCATGTTTGAAAAAACTGCTTATCCGTTTCGAGACGATTAAGCAGTTTTTTCGTTTATGTGCGACAATGAGCTCTGACTTCCTGCAGGAAGAAACTTTACTTTAACAGAAATAATGAAATGACTTTTCGTNAAAGAATCGGACTTTTTCTTTCTTCACTTGCCGTAAAAAAAGTTACAGTTGCAAATAAAAAAAACAAGCACTGTGTTCNTGATAATATTTGGTATGTTAATCTGTATCCACACTGTGGACTCCGTTTGTATTGTTTCATGCGACTGGGATAAAAAGGGAACCTCTATGTTTGCAGGTTGCAGCATGCTGCAGTCCCGTCGCCACGGGGGGGCTTTAGTGGGATTAGGCCCGCCCCAAACAAAGCTCCGAGGCCCCCCAAATTCAAACGTGAAACACTATGAATCAGTGAAGTTTTTGTCAATTTTTACAATGTCAAGCCCCCCCACACAAACGCAAAGCCCCCCCTATTGAAAACTTTCTGGCGACGGTTCTGTACTGCTGACGCATGCAGTTAACCGCTTGTAGGCATACTTCAAGCTATCAAACGTTTTCTATAAATAATTCAAATGTGTGAGTCTCAGAAATGAAAACAATGTTTTGTTCTCGGTGCAGACGACTTCAGTCTCCCGAATGCTACAGTCCCCACTTCCAGTTTGAGCACCGTGGTCTTGTTCAGATGAAGGGAAAGTCCGAGCCTATGCAAATGTATCTTCTATCTAAGAGGATTGTGCACGAAACTCATCTGTAATTCTGTAACAAGGCACTAAACGTAGGAAGACAAATGGAATAGATATCTCGGGTAAAGTTCCTGAAGCAACTTCAGCGTACTTCATCATTTCAGAAAAAGGTGGTAAACAAACAGAATTTAAATACCACTGACATCGACAATATGCGGAAAGATAAAAGCAAACATTGGACCGCGGCGGCTGCAGTGATAAAAGAATTATGAAATTTTAATACATGTGCAGCTGTTCATTTTTAACGTCCATCCCATCCTGATACGCAAATTCATCGCATTATAGTCAACACGTATTCGGCCATTTGCAGTGTAAAACCGTACATTTTTCAAAAATAAAAGAACTTTTCTCTGGTTTTCTGCTTCTGCTAAATTGGATTCAATCGGTATAGGTACGAGATCACAGTGTACCATTTTTATACGTACGCTGAAGTTCGTTTAACCGCCTAAACCAGCCCCAGGATTCTCTTCGGGATTTTCTTATCATTAATTACGAAAGTTACATTTATTTGTTTTATTTTATTTCAGTGTTTGTACCAGACACGAAGTCCATAGAGTACAAGCACGCACTATCTGCACAACGCAGATTAATACAGGTAATAACAGACACTAACGTTTTGTAACGGCGTTGGGCGTAGGACCAGTCCCACCGCCACGGGGAGGCTTCATTGGGCTTAGCCGCCCCAAACAAAGCTCCAAGCCCTCCCCAAATTGAAACATGAAACACTATGAATCAGAAGAGTTTTTTGTCGATTTTTGAATGTCAAGCCCCCACGCACAAACGCAAAGCCCCCCAATTGAAAACTTTCTGGCGACGGTTCTGCGTAGGGCCACAGGATTACAGACACAACTCGTGACACTTCGTACAACACTGCATTACAGACACTTTCTTAACACAGTTGTTCTCTAACTCGTAACACTTGGTACAACAGTACATCTAGAGCACGGGCGACTCCAGGTCAACAGCGTCACTCGTCCTCATCACGCTCTTTATACTGACTGAATGCAACCGTTCGAGGCTTATGTCACTGAAATTTCCATTCTGACTGGCACTATCATTGCTCTGTGACGTTAGTTACGTGACAATGAATGAGAGTTTCTCATGAGAACTTGTCCGTTGTTACGTAGCGCACGTCACAGGGCAGTGACAACGCCAGTTTGTCCTCTGCGTACTAGGCTCACTCATATTAGCCCGAGTTACTGGACAATTTTTTTGTTCGTTTGAAATTATTCTCGAATGGGAATTTTCGCTTGGATTGGAATTCCAGTTCAATGTTCTATGGCAGTGGTTCTCAACCGCCGGTCCGCGGACCGGTGCCGGTCCGCGTCAACTTTCCTGCCGCTCCGCCAAATATATTACAATTTTATATCTCAATTGCAAAATGCAAGATGTTGAAGGCTTGTCCATTGATTAAAGAAATAAAACATCCAATTTTAAA
>JGI24158J21664_10009875_pt1 | contig 12741 bp, 7 predicted proteins | sample Ectturendosymbi3_FD_21664 | JGI IMG/M metagenome (IMG submission 21664) | reverse complement strand
CACAGTGGTCTGGACAGGACACGGCCAGCAAATGAGCGGGGGTGGCAGGGGTGTTTTGGTCTTCGACCACGATCATGCCGGCCATTCCACTGTGAACCTGCTCGCGGGAATAGAAAGTTATTACTGGAGGAGGCAATACCTCACCCATGATCCTTCTGTAATTTGAAGCATTTTATTGTTTATTGTATAACGTCTTCACTCCCACACGCAACGCAGTAGACTTAAGCATACATGGCAGCTACAGTGAACACACAGATGCTTGAAAGGACACGAAGGCAGATATGTGGCGGTAATAGAAAATCATATGTTTATTGGTGCCAACACGATTACTTTGGATTACTTTGATGAAACAGAAGCACAGATACGTGGCACTAGGAAAGAGCATACACATGGATGGCGCCAGCCAGGGCCTGCGAAAGGGGGGTACGAGAGATACATTGTACCCGGGCCCAGTAGGTACGGGGCCCGGGAAAGTTAAAGTACGCATGGTCACTTTCTGTAATTAAGCCTAAAATTATTAGCGTAAGCAGCTAACAAGTAATATCTTTGCTAATCTTAGGCATGACAGCTGACTCTGATTCCTATACAAACAAGTTATACAAGTTTCGACGAGGGCCCAAGAAAATCAGGGAGCCCAGTGTCGGTCTTCGTGCCCCCTGGTAAAATTTCTCTCGGAGGCCCTGGCGCCAACACGGTTGCTATAATGTTTAGCACCATTGCATAGTGCTGCGATGAGTTCCAAGAAGACCAACTTGTAAAGTTCATGGGTAATGGGAGCTGCTGCAAAGGACCAGAGGTCACATGGGCTACAGGCCTCCCGAGGGCAAATCTATTTATAGTGTGAAGGGAACACTTGATAATACAAGTACTGTAAGTAAAGTCTGTTGCTCTCAGTATGAGGTTTAATACGCGCAATGGGTTCACATGATTAATGGAAGCAAGTTCAATTCGCCAGAAAAAATTGGCTAATTTTTTGCCACAAAAAAGCGACAAAAAATGTACGTCTTCTTGAAATTGAATTGATCATTTGGCCTTAAAGTTGTTAACTAGTTGCTCGCATACAGTTTCTTGTAAATACTATCATTGTTATTTCATTTTTTATCGGCACTCCTTCTCCATTCTCTATGAAAATGATGATTCATGTGGATAGTATAGATGTCTAAGAAATCCTAGCACCACAAGATAAAACTGAAGAACTTAAGATGAATAAAGATATCACCAATTACCTCAAACCAAGGAAAATTGTAGCCTTCCTTGTTCTTAATACTTTCGACTAATCGCAGTTTCTGGAAACAAAGGCTTTCCCACGAAAAACACATCATTTCTTTGAATAGTGCTTGTTGTTTTGGTATTTTCATCCAAGAAGCGATAACGGTAGCATCATTTTATTTTAATTCATCGCAGTATACTACATTTCCTAGAAAGAGAAAACACGCATTGCACTGCATTATGCGATGCCTTTGGCATAACCTGCAGTAATGTGGATCCGTGCAAATGTGGGTGATACCAATAAGTCCCGGCAGGCTGTTCCTGGCATATTTCATAACGATACGTGTAGTTTTCTCCTGGATTTATATGCACGAAAACGTTGTCTTGCGGCTTCTGAAATGCAAACGAGAGACTTCAATATTTCATCATGAATAACAAAAACTGATTGCAAGGCTTCTGGTTATGATTCGTGGGCATTGCATTAATGACCAGTCATATCATAAGACACTCCAGGACATGACTGGACATATTTACAATGGTGCAGTTCATTGCAAAAATGCGAAGAAGGCATGCTCTCAACAAAAAACGAGAATGATTCCTCAGTCTCGTATTTAACTTCTCTTTACTTGGAAAGTGTTGAGATAATTAAAAGATGCAAACGAAAAATAGCACCAAGACAAAATGCATTTCGAAGGAAACTCAGGCTACTTAAATACTACAAACAGTCATTTTATTTTGTTGCTACTGTTACGATTTTCAGTGGTTGAATCGATTTCATGGCCGTTATTATTAATGAATATAGGAACTTGGACAATGAACTGGAATAACTGACCCGGCCGCTGATGTGTAGACCGTGCGTGTGCATGTTAGTTGCATTGGGAAGCCTCTGCTCGTTTATTGGTTGCTGCTTGTGAGGAAGCTGAAGGTTGTTGTTCTGCAGGATATGAATAAAAAGAAAAATGTATAACTTGATTTCACTGAACTTCACACACAACGTAACGGTAATCAATTACGTCATGGCAAAGCATTTGTTCGGTGTTAGCAGAATGATTTATTATCAGCTTCTTAATGGTATAAACAGCAACGCGTATGATGATTCGAGCACTCGGTGTATTGTTAGTCAGTGATTTATTTGCGTAAAATTTGAAAATAGACAAACCAATATTTCATATGCAGTAGTCAACTGCCTACATAGCTTTCTTTCAGCCTATATCATAGCAACCAAGTACAATAAAAATATTATGGTGAAGACTGCGCACATTTGCTGCACTAATATAGCGACCCAAAGGAAACGATGGCGAAAACATTTTAAGTTTTCAATTTTTAAATTTTTTAAACTGCCAGATGACATGCACAGACAATCTTTTAGGGAAGCCTACTATAACATATTGCGCGAAAATGTCAATGAAAAATATCAAAATACTTTTGCAAGAAAACCTATTGTTCAAAATAATGATGCCTCGCAAGAATACTCAACACTCGTTGATGAAGTAATAACTTACTCACTTAATCAATTTTGGTTTCGCCACCCGCTGGTCGAAAAACGATGTTCTGAAGCGTTCAGAATCATTTTTAGAAAAGCATCCTATCTATCATATAAATACAAACCTCTGTTAAAAACTGGCACCAGGTATTTAGTGTCTCCGGACATTTTACTTGAAAAAATTTTTGCTGCTTTTCTGTCACAAGAAAATATGCCACTGCTCAAAATCAACGCCTAACTCTCCTATCTAAGTCCAGATTTTTGCTTATGTTCTGAAGATATAGGATTTTGGTCAACCAAAGAGCGTAGATCAGCAAAGAGAGATTTATTTGGGCAAATCAAAACCTTTTCAAAGGTTTTTATTGCAGTGTTAGCGGTTTCGTTAAGACCCACATGGATCTGACAAACGAGAGTCACCTGCAATTGCTTTAGTAATTCCGCGCTAATTCGCGATAACTTCAGCAGATGTATAACTTTTGCATCGATTTCACAGTATAACTGTCAGCAACAATCGTCGACCAATTTTTCAAATTATGGTGACCACTTATGCTTTGATTAAAACAGTTTTTCATTCAGAGTTACCGTTTTTACGTAGAGGCCGTCACCGTCCGCCATGCTCAAACATCGTTTTACGTTGCTGAGGCGAAATCAATTAAAAGTCGAATGTGAAGAAGTTGTGGGTTGTCAGTTGAGTGTTGAAAAAATTATCACTGATAAATTGTGTGATGCCATACCTGGCGAAGCTGCTGTTCAGATTAATTTATTTGTGAAACATGTTCAGACGGTGAATTAAACCTTATTTCATCATTAACCAATACAAAGCTAATGTAAATAGGACTACCGCACTCCAGTACAATGAAAACAAAATATATATCAGTTTCACTCCAACAAACGAAGCCGATGAAAAAACGCATTCGTCCACAAAGAGAAAGTTCTGAACTGCTGCGCGTGGTTTGTTATTCTGCCAAGGTAGCAGAGACGATTTACAAACAAATTTTGGTGATCTGCAACTTTACGTTCATGTCCTTCGAAAATGCCTTCGCACAAGTGAATGCAGCTAAAGCTTAGCATTCGAACATTCATAACGAGAGCCTGAGTTTTCACCCGACAATTCCAGGTTTTGCTGTGAAGTTGTGAAAATATTGGATGTAATTTCCATGAAGGAAATTATGATTTGAACTGATTTTTAAAAAATGATGAATATTCGCTCAAGAAGATTATCAAGTTTGCTTTCATTTTGTTACGGTTTTACAACTCCGTTACCTTTCTAATTTTAAAATCATGAAAACAAATTCAAGACTGGCAAAATTAAAAAATCGTAAACAGAATGAGACGACATTTACAAACCACTAAGTAACTGTGGAAAATTTCTTCCAGCCAGTTCAATGATCAACACAGTTTTGATAGTCAGTGCACGAAATAAATTAGTCTATTGATCAGCCATGCTCTATTTTCATTTGCTTGAAATTTATCCAAAACTTTAACCAGGCAACATAGTCAAAATTCGCCTTACTATGGTGACTGTGACATTGTCTCCTCTTCTGATTCTCCACACTTTTCCAGGGATTTCGCCATTCCACGCTCGGCGATGTAACGTCAACCATTCGATTGCTTTGTCCAGCATATCTACGTCCAACGTAATCTCAAGCTTGCCAGCTGCACTTTCAAGCTCTGTCATTGGCACAAAGGTCTCGCCGCCTGAAAAAGAATATTAGAACTCCTTGCTCCATTTTATGAATATATCGCTGGGGTAACCAGTGATTGCGTGTTTTCATAGATTACGTCACGCGCAGGCAGGTTGAAAGCCGTGATGCCAGTGATCCTGAGTAATGCTATGATATGCTTTGGCAAGAACATTGAATATTTTCATCAAGATATGATTTTGTTCTCGAGAAGCAGCAATTTCTGACAAAACATGACATCCGGAATCGAATGTTTCAATTGCAGCTGTAACAACTAACGCATTGAATTGCAAACGTTGAACCAAAGCTGATCATGTTCTAAATAAATTTGCTTAGCAATATTGTTGTATTTTTGTACATAGAGAATGACAATATATTGTTTATTTTCACACATAAAGCGACATTTCATACATTTTGATTAAGCGATATTTGTATATTTTTATACATGAAGTGACCACCTCACTCCCCTTAGTCGGGGCTTGTGTGTAACGATCTTCTCCAAAGAAATTGTAGTCACTCAAAACATTACATCGGTATCTAAACGAGGGTTTCCCAAACTATGCATCGTGCCACACCACTGTGCCTCGAAAGAAGCAGAAGTGTGCCGTGAGAGTTTCATGCTATGACAAAACGTTTATAAAGGTTGTGAACAGTAGGTTTTCACCTTCACAGAGTGGGCGTTCCGCGGGCAAATCTAGACTTTATTAGTGTGCCCTAACGAAAAACTTTCAAAAGCGCTGATTTAAACCATGTACATAGGCCTGCATGAAAGCGTGCTGGTGGATACAAACAGAGAACGCCGGGTTTTCACGAACGACTGCATTCCTCAATAGCAGCCTTGTTGACAGCTTGTAACCCACTTTGGATTTCGCTGAATCATCTGTGGATAGACTCGAAGTGCAAGCCTATCAACACCTAAGCGATCGCACCATCTTCGTAGATTTCGAGCAAGTGCCTCGTTCATTCAATTCCACACACGCTTTCCCCATCGGGAGGAGCGCGGAAACAGCCCTAGGAGGTATCGAAATTGCCTTTTATTAAATTATTATGTCGAACATTACTTGAAAAATGAAAAGGCTAGTAAAACTCAAATTCAGGTAATCTTATATTTTGCTTATTTTTGTTTCCTTCTGAACGAAACGGTTTTTAATCTTATGATTGAAACCATAAGTAAAAAAGATGTTTTTCACATCTAATAATGAAGAACAACGTTTGGAGAAAAGTTTGTTTTAATGGAAATCAGTATAATTTTTATATGATTTTCTATTTGGTTGATTTGTTCTACGCTCGAGTTGCCTGTGGCAGGTTTATGGTGTCAACATCAGGGTCAAGAAACACTTAGCCTAGATTTAGAAGTGTGAATAAAGACGTACCTGTAAAATCACATGGGTCGGTGTGAGAACACTGGCTTCTGGTAAAATCTGTCAAAAGTCCAAAAGCTACGACTGTTATGACCAACATGTTTTTCCCAGAAAATCCATTCAAGTTATTTTGATGTACACCCACCATTTTTCTAACAAGCTGTGAATCTTTTTAAAATTCTGTAAACCAATAATACCAATTTTTCTAGATTGCTTTAAAAGTAAAAAAGTACGTTTGTCAAGGAAGTAACTTCTGAAAGGAATTCGCTTTTCAAAAGTTGTATATTGTTTACAACTTTTCGTCTACTTTGCTCAGATGCTTTCTAATGTCCGTAAAGAAATGCATCTTAGCTACTAAATACGAAGTAAGTGAGCTACCTTTCAAACTTCAAAGAAAACCACAATGCTTGGAGCTACTCCAGTGTCCTTTTAAGGCAGAATCGATGAAGAGAATAAGTCATTTGAAAAGTCGTCTACGAATAGGCAGAAGCGTGGAAGGGCGTGTGTGTGTTTGTGGAACAAAGGACATATTAGGATGACAATCACCTCACGAAGGCCACCCAAGTAGATTTTGAGGCAATCTTGAGCCATTACACGCCGACCGATTGCGCTAGAAAGCCGATCAACATCATTATATGCGAATCCTCGTGAACATTCAGTGAAACAAAAAACAAGTAAATTGCCATTTGAATTTTTTCGTAAGGCGCAATGGAGTCACCGTGACGTCACGATGGCGTAACACTACCTGAAAAATTTCAAATGCAGAGGTAGCCACTACAGTGGCTTTTGCGATCCAAAGAGTGTGCTTGTCTGAGCCTTAGCTAGAGTATGGACAACTTGCATGACAGAAAAAATCTTTAAACAGGCAAATAATGAAATACATGTTAAAAGTAGTCCTACATGAATATAAAAACGAAAATGTTGAGATTGTAATGAGGCATGAATTTCAGCCATTGCCAGTTTCTCAGTGTTTAACTTAATTAATTTGAGGGTGTTATTGATTTACTTAATGTTTTTTCTTTCGATGTCTTCACTATCTGTAATAACCATCAACTAAATGTGAAAGTAAGTTTTGTAAATGGCAGCCTAAGTCTTGCAAGGTCACTTTCTTGCAATATTTAATCAAAAATTGATTTTGCAAATGTATGTGAACCAGTTACACAGTGCGCATTTATTTTTACTTCAATGACAATTCCTGGTTAATTTTCAACAAAATTCGTGAAGTAAATTTGATTCTAGGTTATTGCTCTGCGCCCAACCCAAAGACCGACTCGCTGAAAGCTTTCACTGAACTCCAAACAAAAACGTTTATTATTTAACACACTATGCGGCAAAAACGCAATACATCCAATCAACAGATTTGTTTCCTATTCCCTTCCACTTCTATCTGTCCCTTACGACTCCACTGGTTAACCTCACGATTTCCAGAATACTTTCATTTCGGCGTTGCATATCTACAAAAACGCATTGCAACACAATTCGTCTGTTATACAGTATTACCTCGCGACTGAACATCCTTGTTTGTAAACCTACTGTAGATGCGTCACCGCACAGTACAGCAACTGTTGCTCTGATCCGCCACGGCATTTGGTTTCGAACACATTTCCTGGCAGTTGCCCTACGTTTACCACCCAAAAAGCACTTCTGTATTTTTTATTGATCACTTTGTTTTGCGAATAACTATCTTTTTTTAAAAGAAGCTGTGAATTTTTACGCAATGAAACAACATTCTAATTGCAATACGTTTCGCAAGTCGTTTGTAAAAGTATGGAAAGAAGGTCGCAGGCTGAAAATGCTTCATCTACACTGTGCCGAAAGGTCTGGAGGTCAGTTACGTAAAACTCACGCTTTATCTCTTTGAAACCTGATCACCCAGGCTTGATCCACACAAAGAAACTGAACAATGGGTTTGTGGATATGTTCCGCAAATAGAACGAATATACAGATGTTGGATCATACAGCTTTTCACATCCTTTCCTGTAGGCTTTCTTTAGAACAGGAGTTATTCGAAAGCGAAATTTTGCCGAATTGCTCGCTTGTTTGGATCAAAATTGTGCACAGTTGAATGGACCGGGCTTCTTGTGCATTAAGATTATTTTCAATCATGTTCCATATGGACGAAGTCCACTTTGCTTTCCCACAAAACCCCGGACGTCCTGGTGGGAGCAGGCACGTCATGTTTTTTGAGCTAAAAATTCACAAACTCACTCTTTTTTGGGAGAAGGGATCCTTTCGATAACTGCAGTTCCAGAAACTGAGTGCTTTGACGACGTATCCCGACTTTGCATTGACCCATCACCAGTGGAGTGCAGAGGTCTGGTGATGCCCGGGACGAGTGCTGATTGAATACGGGCTTGTGTGAGTCGTTATGATCAATCATTCTAAACTGCCAATTAATGACGAAATTCGAAATGATGCGCATATTGCAAGCACAGGTGTGCGGCTGTATTAGCGTACCCCAAGAGTTGCACATCAAAAAACGAAACGGGAAACTAGTGACGCATCAAAAAGTCAGCTGAATCAAGCAAGTTGAAATAGGACAGGTTTGAAATTTGCCTCAGAAAATCAATAGAATGTCCGTGGTTATCTTTCGACCTTTTTTTTCACTCGATCGCACAATCTGGAAAAAGTCACGTCACCATCAGTTTGATTGGGTGTGCGCCGCACGCCTAGAGTAGAAGTCACTAAAAATGCGATAATCACTAAAATACGCTAAAAATGCGATTAAAAAACTAAAAATACGCTAAAAATGCGACTAAAAAAAAAGTTTCGAAAGATTAAATCCATGCAGCACGTGTTGGTAGCGTTACAATAGGAAAAATCATCTAGTTACAGCATTTTAGCTTTTGTAATTTCACTCTTTGGATGCCCCACTGCCGTGGATGCCGGAGGCCGTCGCCCCGTTCGCCTAACCCCTCTGCACGCCACTTCACATTAAGTTGGTATTTCCAAACGTATCCATTTCTGAGGGTGAGTTAAGTAATCGTCAGATTATTTCGGTCACATAGTAATGCATAGCACCCAGCATAGCACCCAGCCTTTAGGCAATGCCAGTTTTTCGGAAATGGCAGCATCAGTTTAGCTCCGAAACTATGGGAAAAACTCCAAAATTATATGAATTAATTAGTTCTTACACATTCACCACTTTTGAAAAAAACAGTGATTTTACTGAGCATTGCAACTACGTTGTGATTGTAGTTTTGGTACATCGGTGATCCGCCCAATGCGCAGCACTGTTGTTATTGTCCTCAGATGAACTGATGAGTTGTTGCGCGGCAAGTACAAATGGGTGTCTCGATTTGAGATGCCGTGCATTTCCACCCGGTGGTAGGTGTATGGTGGTCCATGCGTGCCACCCTAAAAAAATTTGTTTCTGGCATTTTTTTGAAAAAACAGAGAAATAAAACCTTTCTTCGTATCGAAAACACTTTCGCTTCGCAAATGTTTTCTAAATAAACGCATTTTAATTTTTAAAAAATTTTGTTTTCCTTTTGGAAACCCTTTCACTTTTGTTTGCAAATTAAAATCTTTTCATTTCAAAAACAATCTCACTTCCGTTTCGAAAACACTTTCACTTCACGAATGTTTTCATAACGAAAACATTTTCGTTTTAAAAAAATTTTATTTTCGTTTCGGAAACACTTTCACTTTTGTTACAGAAACACGTCGTCAAACAAATTGAAAAAAATCGTATCAGTTTTGTGGTCGTGGCCCATCCGTGCCACCCTCCGTTGACAGCCATTGTTTCCACTTGAGAAATCTTGATTTGCAGATTCTCCTATGTTGGTGTGTGGCTCCAGTTGCTCGCGATCGTGTTGGGGGTACGCGTAGACTAGTCTGCGTCGTTCCTTGTTGTGTTAACCAACCCTTGGGCCTGGGGAAATGTCTTTGAGGGATTTGTGACATAAGACGTATAACTTGTGGCTGAGAGTAAGTGAATGGTAACTTTTTGGCTAAGAGAAACAAATGGATTGTGCGCATGGGGAGTGGTGGTTGTGATGCAGTCAGTCAGTACTGGGTTGTGCTGGCCTGTATAGCCTTGTTTGAAAAGTTAAAAGCTGATTCGTGATTTTAGGGAGCCTAAATAATTTTATTGGGGATCATTTGTCAAAGTTGCAACATTTGCCTGAAAAATTTCAACGTTTTTGGCAATTCAAGCAGAAATTTGATAACTGAAAAATTGAAGGGTAACCTACTTCCTCCAGTTTTGATAACTAAAATGTGTAACGGGCTCCCTGTGGCAAAGTGTTCCACACAGTTCTGTGATACTGATAGGCAGTTTCGATTTTGCTGGTTGGCAGTGACGCTTGTCGAAGCAAACGTATAGGGAGCCCGTTACATTTTTAGAGGTCATCAAATCTGGAACAAGCAGGTTACTCTTCAATTTTTCAGTTATCAAATTTCTGCCTAAATTGCCGAAAACGTTGAAATTTGGCAGGCACACGTTGCAACTTTGACTAATGATCCGCAATAAAATTGTTCAGGCTCCCTAAAATCACGAATCAGCTTTTAACTTTTCAAACAAGGCTACAGTCTAGCATATTCCAGTACTGACTGACTGCATTACAACCCCCCCCCATGCGCACAATCCATCCGCTTCTCTTGGCCAAAAAGGTACCATTCACTTACTCTCAGCCACACGTTATACATCTTATGTCATAAACCCCTCAAAGACTTTTCCCCAGGCCCAAGGGTTGGTTAACACAACAAGGAAAGACGCAGACTAGCCTACACGTACCCGCAACACGATTGCGAACTACTGGAGCCAGACATAAACATAGGAAAATCTGTAAATGAAGATTTCTCAAGTGGAAATACTAGCCCTAATCGGAGGGTGGCACTCCGGGGGTATGACCACAAAACTGACACGATTTTTTTCAATTTATTTTACGAAGTGTTTCCGAAAGAAAATAAAAATTTTCGTAAGTGTTTTCGAAATGAACGTGAAATTGTTTTTTGTTTTGAAACGAAAATATTTTAATTTGCAAACAAAAGTGAAAGTGTTTCCGAAACAAAAACAAAATGTTTTGAAACGAAAATGTTTTTATTTAGAAAAAATTTGGGAAACGAAGGTGTTTTCGAAACGAAAGCAAAGTAGTTTCAGTTTTTGAAACGTGTTTTTTTTAAAAAAAAAAACGCAAGAAACAAAAGTTTTTTTAGGGTGGCACGCATGGGCCACCATACAGGTGAGCGCTGAGTGGAGCAGATATCCAGGCTCCGTGGCACGGCGTGCTAGAGACAGTGTGGCTCCTTTGCGTCGACGCTCAGCAGGCTGAATGCCCGCGACGCAAGGATAAGAGGATTGTCCGCTGGTGTGGGACGCAGGCATCCAGTCACAGTTTATAAGGCGTCGTTGACCATACGGTCAAAGAGTCGGGTAAATGAAATCTTCAATAAAAATGATTAATTGTGATTTATTAAGTCATGTTTACTTTGCTACACCACCAATACCCCGTAGTTGCGCATATCTTGACTCACTCGGTAAATTTGGCTTTCGGGCCTAAATCAGTCTTAAAAAACAAATGTCCGGCTCGGGCTTCAAAACGAGGCTCGTTGGGATTCTAGATCATGGAATTGTTTCTTAGCTTTTATTTCACGCTGCATGGTAAGTTTAATAATAAAATTAATTACAAGTTAGCTCTTGTCACTGCTCACATGATGTGGTTGGTATACAAGATATTTTTCAGTTTTAATAGTTGTAGTTTAGGTTTTCACCTCAAAAGTCAACTTGCGTTCACACCATATCTTGAAATTAGTAAATAACAAGAAAATAGAATTAGCAGAGTTTGCACGAGTGGTTTAAGTTTTAACAAAGAGTGAAGTATTATTGCAATATTTTTCAAGCAAAAGCTTGGACTTGACTTGGTAGTCGGACTTGAATTTAATGATCAAAATTTACGTAACTAAGATTCAGATAACATTATATGCACTAACAAGCAATCATAAAATTATGATATCATTTACCGTTAACCTCTATCATATCTGAGGCAAATNACTTCAAAAAGAGCACAAAATATGGATCACATCTGACCTTANACAAAGCAGGAATCAAGCCTTAGAAGAACACCAACACTACATGCAATGCCAAGATAAAATTAATTCCTTCGCCTTCAGATAATCTCTAAACTCTCAGTAAAAAGAACAGAAAACAACTCCCTCTTTCTCACCTCCTGCTCCGTCGGGTGAAAACCAAGTGCCCTCAGGATGAAGGGGACCTGGTCGAGCTAAACCGACGTTGAAAACTCTCGTTCTTTGATTGTTTCCAGCCACTGACTTACCAGCTGAGTAAAGTACAAGCAATTCTCGAGCTCAGCGAATATCTCCCCTTTCCTGCCCTGGTCGATTAGATTACAATGGCCAAGGGCGTACGCAAGGGGGGTTGGGGTTAACCCCCCCCTTGAGCTTGATATTTTACGAAAACTGTATTACCTGCGCAAAGGAGATTAACTGTTTTCGCATAATTTTTCCCTTTTTAATTTGTTGACTTATTGCAAATACCATAGAATAAATTTGCATGCAAATTTCAAGGAACATTGTAAATGGGCCAAAAAGTGAGAATTAGGTTTTTCTGGGAATTCGGGCTATCGTCTGCGTCCAAAAACCACCTCACCACTTTTTTCAAACCCCCCATCCACTACGCATGTTTAAGATTGTGTTCTGCGATAGTTAACTTTATCCGAATCAACTGTCTTTATTTTGTCTGCTAACGCTGATCAGCGCAAGCGCTGACCGCATTGGCTACATTAGCAATTTCTGTAGCATGATAGAACTGTTGCACGAGCTCAAAAACAGCTTTTGTAACATAGAAAACATTCAGGAATTTGATAATGTCTCAGGAGGGAAAAAGGAAAACTAAACGTTTGCTGGACGTCCATACATAATAAGAATTGAAAGTTTTCTTGCGTACTTCATGCGCATTCTCCATTCTTGTGTAGTTTTGCAAGATTCGATCTTGCAAACCAGGGTGTGCGCCAGACGGTCCAGCCACACACTTTCTATGCTCGAC
>JGI24158J21664_10009874_pt1 | contig 12742 bp, 14 predicted proteins | sample Ectturendosymbi3_FD_21664 | JGI IMG/M metagenome (IMG submission 21664) | reverse complement strand
GGCGTTAGATGGTATATCACGCATTTGTTCAAGAACTCTACATCAGCTGTCTTTTTTCCTTTCTTGCGAAGAAGTCTCTCAGAGTTGCTAAGCTGGTTCTCCCGTAGTGGCTCTCGATAAACTTTGGAGCATAAAACTGTTTTCACTTCATTTACAAGGAAAAATCTAACAAATTTAAATTCAACAAATTTAAACTGAACTGCGTGCTATTACATTGCAAACCTCTTCAAAGCACATAATTCACAATGTTGTTGACCAACGTGTATAACCATGGGCGTCTGCAGGGGGGCAAAACGGTCATTTTCCCTCTGGAAATGGGATCACAAACCAAAAATATTTAGCAAACCTGAGATCCGATTGATAGATTTATTTCTTGCAATGACAGTTTATTTGCCAATGAGACCCTCACACTGCACAACAGCCAATACAGATGAAAGCACAAGCCCATGTACACAGAAGACTTGAATGGATCGTATTTAATTGAAGGAATTTGGTGTGGTTAAGTACAATGTTTGAACAAAATATAAAAATAGAAATGCAAAAACGTAACAAAAAGTAGTTAATGAGGTACAAAAGAAAAGTAAAACAGAAAAAAATGATGAAGTGCACTTTCATGCCGATAAGCATGAGATGCACACAAAGGCGTCGGTAGTTTTTTTACAATGGGGGGCACTATGAGATTTTTCCAGAAATTTTCCAGGGGGGGCTAACAGTGGTGAAATTTGTTTTTTCCCACTGGAAATTAAAAAAATAACCTTTTTTTGCTGAATTTTTTTAAATCCGGGGGGCCGTGCCCTCCCCTTCCTACGCCCAAGGATGTGCACAGGAAAGAAAAAAGACAAAACAGTAGATGTACATAAAAAGTAAACAAAATACTAGAACTCACAGTATTTTGTTCTGAAAAAGTGAAGTGTTGCTAAGTTGCTAAAGTTCATAATTGTGTATGTTTTTCATGTTGGAGGTGTTTCTTAAGGTTCCATTTAAAGGTAAAAGTAGTTTTGAAGACCACACATTTCGCCTGTAAGGTCTGTCTTACGGTTGCAGGATTGAAGATGCGTTGATAAACACGAAACTAGTTACCTTGTGAAATAAACTGGGATCGATTTACTTGCCGCCATCTTTCTGATTCATAAATTATAACTACGGAAAAATAGATGTGCTTGCAAGTTTTAATCAACGCATAAGTATGAAAGCCGAAAGCGAGCAGATTCCTCAGAAGTCTGCCCCCAGGCTAAAGTTTGTTTTGTTGGCTCCTGAGAGCTTTTACCTTATCGATACATTGCTTGAGTAAAACTAAAATTCGCGAAGTTACCTCCATTTCTGAGCTCATTCGTGGCAACCTTAGACTATTTTTGTTCTATCACGTTCTACGTCCTAGTTTCTATGTACAGTACTTCTTTTGTCATATGAAAACACCTGTTGCTGCATTTCTGCTTGCTTGCCGAACAAATGCATCCAAACGTGCAATTAACGCTTGCCTTTTTGCTGAGGTACATCACTCACAAACATCTCGCCACATGTTGTTACTGAACCAGATTCGCAGTCAACACGTGCTGCTGTCAACGGCGTAGAGACTGCGCTGAAACGAAAAGCTCGTTCTGCGTGAATCATCGAAATTGTGAAATCCCAGTTCACTTGTGTTGCGCCAACGACTGCCTACAAAAGAGATGTCTGCAAGAAATTCTAATTTGGATCTGAGAGGAATGTTGTCTCTTTATTGAGAGCGCCAAGAGAAACAGGCTGAGGACCGATAGCGTAAAACTAATCATGCGTAAAAGGCGGCAATCAATGAAATAGAGATGACACCTCCGCTACTGGCTGGTCCGTTTTTTGGGCAGGCCACTAACGATGTTTTTAACGGTTAGATTCCACCCGGCCACTACCGTCCATAGGCGTAGACAGGGGGTGGCCAAAGGGGCCATGCCCTCCGCCAAATTTTCAGAAAATATAGTCATTTTGTGCTTTGAGACCCGTTTTTCCAAACAAAATAGTGTTATTCGCCTAAAATCAAACATTTTGCGCCCCCCAGAATTTTTCGCTGGCTACGCCACTGCTACCGTTCGCTAATGTAGAAAAAAACTTCACGTTTTTTTGAGTTAAAAGAACCAATCGGTGGCATTTAAAGCAGGCGCGTAGCCAGAAATTTTGATAAGGGGGGTAAACAACAACCAAGTCTCAACATTTTAATATTTTATTCCTCTTGTTTTTAAAGCCTCATCCATGAAACGTGCATTTGTCTTGCGTTCGTTTCCTGAACAATTGGGTTCAGATTTNAGTCGGAAAATAAAAATTTCAGTCGGAAAATGAAAANTTNGTTGTTACAAGTGAACGGTATGCTTTTTGCAGCCAATATTGCAGTTGAGCAAGAAGTCATCGCGGCCGACATTGTTCTTGCGTTTTCGTATTTACACGCTTTTGATGTACACCAACACCAGGCCCATAACCAGCTTGGGACGCCAGCAGATGCAGTGGCGTGCAGAGACCTAGTGATGCCCGAAGCGACTGCTTGATTGGATGCCCCCCTACCAAATTCTAGTATTGAGCAGTGGCGTATGATGGCCATTGTTACCGGATTAACGCTGTTTGTGACGTCACAATATGACGTCACATTCACGTTTGGAAACCAAAGTTTGTTGACACAACATTCCTATTCAGGAACGCCGGAGCAGTGGCAGGGGGGGCACTCCAGTCGCCGCGCGGGGTTTTGTGGGCTTAGCCCCTCCAAACAAAGCTCCAAACCCAAACCCCCAAATTGAATTGTGAAACACTAATAAATCGATGGAGTTTTTATCAAATTTCAGAATGTCAAGCCCCCATGAACAGACGTAAATCCCTCCCACTGAAAACTTTCTCCCGACGGTTCTGTAGGGAAGGGGGCGCAGTACAATAGTTGAGCGCAATGGAAACTTGTAAAAAAATCGTTACAAATTATGTTTGTTTCTGTTCATCAACAATGTTGAACTCAAAAATAGAACCAGAAATCATAAAAAATCATTCTGAATTTTCTGGGTGCCGGAATAGCTGCAATAAATTTGTTTCAAGTCGATGTTGATAAACGATGAAATTACCTATGATACTGTTATGAAAAGCAGTGGTGTTGGAGCTGGTGTGCATGGGTTGCAAGCGTATCCTTAAAAGTTTTGATTTGAAAACTCTGGGCAAAAGTCCTGAAATCCGGGGTAAAAACGGCGCCCAACGTTGTTTGACTTCAAAAAAGTGGCGCCCAAGGTTTGCAGAAAAAACATGAAGACATACACTTATACAATCCCCATACTTTCACACTTATAAAACCCCCATACTTTCACTTATAAAATCCCCATAGACATACACTTATAAAATCCCCGTACTTTCACGCTGTATAATCGTTTTTTTGTGCATTTCTATGTAGGTTTTGCTCTATTTATTGTGTTGTTATACTTCATCATCTCCCAGCGGTTTTCGTCATACACTTCTACGTTTTTTGTGACATGCTGTCAACCATTTCCTTAACGTGATGGTCGGTTTTGCGTTTTTGTCATCACGTAAATAGTTATCCTATACGCATCTTTTAGAATCTTTTTATTTTAATTTAATTAAAAAACTAACACTGTGAACGAGAAAAGCGCAAACTTCCTGGCCATACATTACAAGGTTTTGGAACATGAACGAAGGTTATCCGTTACCGAACCTCCTTGAGTTTGCCCTCCTTTTTGACCGCCTTTTGTGCTTGTAAATTTGCCAACTCTCACCAAGCAAGTTTTACACTTTAACTGTTCTCTATTTTATCCCATATCTTCACGCTATTTAACCATCTTTGTGCATTTTTGTGTAGTTTTTACGCTATTTATTGTGTTTTTATACTTCATCATCTCCCAGCGGTTTTCATTTTACACTTCTACGACTTTTCTGTGGCATGCTGTCAGCCATTCCTTTAACCTGATGGTCAGTTTTGCGTTTTTTGTCTTTGTTCGTCATACTGCTCATTGTTTCTTATTATTAGTAAGTTGCATGTTATACATGGTTAAAAAACATTGCCCTGAGGAAGCCCAGTTGAATTGGTGGGCGAAACGTCGGCTAATAATAAAAAATCGCCAGAAGAACTAACTTATCTGCTTGATTTGAAGCCTGGTGGCAAACGCTACGAAATAACAACATGAATGCAAAAAGAACAGCATTTATGAAGACCTTGTTTTAGAAATTACACCAAAAAGAGGTTTTCATGATCTTTGCGGGAGAATGTTTGCAGCCAAAAGTTGCACAAAAAACTTTTCGGGAAAGTTTTTGGGAATATCGGGCAAAATCCTCCGCACCTCAATAATTTGTCTGCTCCTACACCTATGATGAAGAGGCACGTCCGCTTCCGTTGCCACTCTGTTGAAAGGGCAGAGGGGAAATGCCCTCGCCATGCCTCCATTCTCCGGTGCCCCTGTGCATATTATTCTACGTGCACCCTTTACTCGTTGTTGTAGGCTGCAATGTGTCACTGCAATGAACATAAATTAGCAGCGGTCTCCTAAGACAGAGCAGTTTATGACTGCAAAAATATCCGGCAACGCGTTAAAACACGGGAGAAGAACACGCTCAGTGCTACGTCAGAGCAGTTCACAACTGCAAAAATACAAGGCTGCGCGAATGTCTCGTCGTATGGCAATCGATCAGAACGTATGTGGTTGGGACGACAGACACCAGTGGCGTACGCAGAAAATTTTCATAGGGGGGTGTTCATTCAGTGGCGTATGGTGTCATTTGTATTTGGTGTGCGTTGTTTGTGATGCCATAATTTGACGTCATATTCATGTTTTCCAAACCAACGTTTTGGCGAAGTTTGCGCTGATCTGCCATAGCAGACAGAATAAAGACAACTGTTTGGGATAAAGTTAACTATCGCGGAACACAATCCTAATCATGCGTAGTAGATGAAAGGTCTGCAAAAAGTGGTAAGATGGTTTCTGGATGCAGACGATAATCCAGATTCCCACCAAAACCTAATTATTACTCTTTGGCCCAGTTGCAATGTTCGTTGAAATTTGCATGCAAATTCATTCCGTGGTATTTGCATCAAGACGACATATTAACGAACAAAACGTATGCGAAAAACAATTAATCCTCTTTGTGCGGGTAATAAGGTTTTTGTAAAATATCAAGCTCAACGGGGTAGGGGTTAACCCCAACTCCCCCCCCGTTGCCTACCCAGATACCCTAATTATCTTCAGTGTAGATGTAATTGGATCCAACCAAAAATACACTAGTATTTTTTAAGCCCATTTAAAAAATCACAATAAAACCAATCAAAAATCCCACTCTTTACTTTTCCTTTGAAAAATGTACTATGAAGTAAAAAATAAACTTAGCAGCACACTTATACAGTTAACTGAACATTTTTTAATGAAACAAAACGAACAGCAACGAAGTTTGAAGGACTTGAGAAAAAGAGAAGAAGAATTCGAACAGTTTGATTAAATTCTACTAGTTTTCTTCTTCAGCTCTGTAAAATCGGTATATTTTAATCAATTTTTCTGTCTTCTCTACATTCAAGCTGTTTCTGATGTTGGACCATACCAAACCACATGTAGAAAAAATACACTATATGCTGAACTAGTTGGGCAGGTGCTGAACTAGTTGGGCAGGTACATTAATTTGACGTGGAACTGCAGAGGTTGTGTGGGAGCGACTTTTCTCTGTTGGATGTGCGCGTTCTTGCCAAGCCAACGACCAACAAACACTTTGCGAAAACTTTGACCAACAACACTTTGCGAAAACAAGCATGGAGTATATGTCTTTGCCCTCAGATTTGAATGCCATAATGATAATAGGTTATGTGTAATTCTGAAACTGGTGATATTCCATGATGCAATGAAAACTATTCAGAAATGGTTTTGTGATTTTTTTAAAAAAGAACAAAAATCCGTTTCTTTTCAAAAAAACAAAAAACAGCTGGGTTGTTTGTTTTTTTTAATCGGGTTTTTCTCAACCCTGATTGTCTTTCAATCCTTCTTGTGATTTTCACTTGATCGCACGATCTGGAACAAGTCACACAACTAGCAGTTTAATTGGATGTGCACCGCACACTTAGAGTACAGGTCCGTGGTATTGAAGAATGTGGGAATTACTGGCATTTGAATACGTAAAAATTATAGTGTTGACAACAAAGCAAGTTTCGAAAAATTAAATCCATGCAGCATGTATTAGTAGACTCACAATAGAAAGAATCATCTAGTTACAACATTCAAATTTTTGTAATTTCATTCTTTGGATGCCCCCCCCTGCCTTGGACGCCCCGGGCCGGCGCCCCGTTCGCCCCCCCCCTCTGCACGCCACTGAGAAGGGGCGAAGAGTTTTCTCGGAGGGTCCAAATGTTTTAAACTATGTCCAACAGTTTTACACGATGTCCAACGCATTTTCCCAGGGGGTGGTGAAAAATTTTTAAGGGGTTCTTGACCAACACACTCGTTCAATCGAAGCCGAGAAGCGACCAAAGATGTAGCCGTGACCTAAAATTCAAGACCAAAACCTGGCCAAAACTCCGAGACCGAGACTTCATCACAAAATCTGAGACTCGAGACTTGAGTTTCGAGACCGATACCGAGACTTGAAAATTTGTGGATTATGCCAATATTTTTCCAACAATTTTCCAAAAAATGTCATTACCACTTCCAAGTTGAATTTTTTTTTAATTTCTGGCATTTTTCGTACCTGCTTTGGATGTTTCTTACCCGCAGATACAGCAGATAAAAAGCACTTTGAATTAAATACATTTTCCCAAGCCATGTCGTTGCAGTATTAAAAGTCTCAAACAAAAGGCTTGTGACTGAGACCTACAGCCTTCGAGACCGAGACGAGACCTGAAACTTTCGAGACTGAGATTCGCAAAAATGGGTCTCGAGACTCCATCACTGCGTAGCGGCTTTGCTCTACCTAAGACACCGACTCCCGACGTAGGGACGTATAGATCCCGTTACCGTCCAATTCTTGAGAGACTAATTGACGCGTGCAGCTGATAAACGTAACCGCTAGATTCTCTCAACGCGTTTGAAACAGATTTGGATTTTATGTCATTAAACGCTATGAAATGCCATTACCACAGCATTTGTGTGCACTTGCTTCCCAGAAACGATTAGGTATTTATCTAGCTATTCAGGCCCGTAACCACGGGGGGCATTCGGGGGCAGTGGCCCCAAATTTTTTTGTGCCCCACCAAATAATTCAAACTTGAAAAATTAATACATTTTTGCACATGCTTGTCTTCAATCTGTTTGAGCGTTATGCCAACTCGCAACATCACCACACGTTGCATTAAAAGGTAACCTCATTGTTACAAAATAAATTGTATTAAGGCAGTGGTTCTCAATTGGGGGAGCTCGCACCCCCAGGGGGTGCGAAAAGGGACTTCTTGGGGTGCGAACTTCTCTGATCATGCAAAAAACAATACACGAAATGGTGCAAGGGGTGCAAAAATGATTTTTCCTTCCAGACGGGGTGCGGGCTTCAAAATGAATTGAGAACCGCTGCATTAAGGAATGTCCACCCTGGTAACAATTTCGATTTGTGACGTCACAGTCACTGGAGACAGTCTTTCGAAACCGTTTCTGCAGTCTATCTGTTAGCGGGAGCAACTCCATGACACTAGCAAGCTGGCTATGATAATGTCCAGGGGTCTCCAAACTACGGCCCGCGAAGCCATTTTGTCAATGAAAAAATAATATATTTTTGAAAAATTTGATAATTGGATAGAATGCAACATCTCTCGAAACAATCACATTACCTAAGATGTCCGGCCTTCGAACTGTTGTGTAATAGATTATGTGGCCCTCGGACAAAAAACTTTGGAGACCCCTGCCATAGTCTTAGCCAGCGTTCTCTCTCACAGAAAATTCTGGCAACTCTGGCTGAGTTGCCAGAATTCTAAATGAATTACAAATTACGTGAATTACTAGAATTTAGGAAAAGCATAAAATCTTATATGAAAATACGAACAAACTAGGGCCTACACATTTATTTCAAATAGCTTCTCCTTGTTTTCTTGCTTTTCCAACGTTTTGGAATGTTGCAAATGTACGAGAATCAGATTTCACTGCGCAAATAATTTCGAAGTACTGCCCAGTTGCGTATCTTAGAGGGAACATTGGACTGGTTTTGGCTTGCTTGTAGTCAAACAGAACTTCTTGTAATAGTCAAACCCAACCCAGTAGGATAATGTATGCGAATTAGAAGTTGATCAATTAAGGTTAGGGAATTCTGTGTCTGACGTTGAAATGAATCAGCATGTGTACAGATCACTGTAGCACTGACTAGCATAAGTCAGCAAAAAATGTTGCAAGCGTGCATTCCATATTTAGTGTGTGGTGCAAGCAAGCCACAGTTACCCCACCCTCTAAACAAGCAAACTACATCCCACCCTCTGAACAAGCGACAAAAGTCAGTTTCATCTCGATTGAGAGAGAACGGCATTCATAACAAAACATCGGAATTCACAATGAAAGTGAGAGTTTGAATTTGAAAGCATCTTATTTTGAAATCATTGATGCTATTCAGAGCGAATTCAGCCACACGGTTTTTGGAATTTAATATGCCTCTCATCAAATCTTTGCGTGCTGGTTTACCAGCATCGAATTGCTTTCTCGACAAGGAAGAATTACAACCTATTTGTTCTTTAGTCAATTCAACTACCAAACGTAGCCTATCAGTGAAGATCTTCTCGTTGCTCCAACTACTATTGTGAAAAGCTCATCAAAGCTTCCTGATGTGTTTTTGATTGAAAACATCCGTATGAATTTGGAACAGTTTTTGAAATGGTTTTAGAAGTAGCCTATAAAGCAGCTTTTCCCACCATACACTTGCTGCAGAGCGCGGGCTTAACTGGAGGAGTTTCGACAGCCACATGCGAAGCAATCTTATCCAATGTGGTGAGAATACTCAAACCTTATCGCAGGTGCATGACACACGAGCGTACAGTCTCCACCAAATTTTCGAGAAATCCTGGGAGCATGCCAAAGACGTATACATATGTTTTGTCGACCTGGGGAAAGTGCAAGGTCGCGTTCCTCATGAAAAGCTTGAGGGGTTGTGGGAGTACGGTGTTGACGGGGATAACGAAAACCAGCAGTAAAAAGATTGAGGTGTTGTGTCTCTCAAGACGCCCAAGGCAGTTTGCTGCAAGTGAGCGGCAATATACTGCAGCAGGTGGAGACGTTCGAGTACCTTGGGGTGGCATACACTAGTGACGGAAGTCGGACCAAAGGGGTTAATACAGGAACTGGTGAAGAAGCGCAGTTCTGCGTGAGATTTATCGCTCTGTGGTGGCAAAACGGGAGCTTTAAAAGAACGCAAAGCTTTCAGTTTTCAAATTGGTCTTTGTTCCGATCCTCACCTGTGGTCATGAATTTTAGGTGACGACTGAAAGAATACTGTCAAAAGAGCAAATGGCAGAGATGGTATATTTGCGAAGAGTTATCTGTATGATACTTCGTGACAAAGAGCACAGGTCTGAAATCCGTAAACCCCGAGATGTTAAGCCACGTCTCCGAATTGAGCGATCCCACATATGTTAGTTCGGCCATGCATCCAGAATGGCCCATGAAAGAATGGCCAACTAAGTCCTTCGGGCTACAGTCTACACCCACAGGAAAGCGGCCCAGAGTTCATCCAAGGACCACGTGGCGTGACTACGTCTCCGACCTTGCTTGGTACCATCTTGGTGTGGAAGCCAGCAGAACTATCTGAGATTGTTGTTGATCGTGAGGTATTTCCGGTCCACCTAGGGCTGCTGCCCCCGCGACTCTCCACAAAGGTAAAGCTGGCATGAAAATGAGTGAATGAATGAGTTTGCAAGCCTACACTGAACCTTCCTATTTATGAAATTGTCTTTAGTTTGTTTGCTAAAAGTGAATGTCGTATTCAAATAATTAAGCATACTTGGACGAAAACGTGCGTTTTTGTGATAATCAGTTAAAAGTATCAAACATAGAAGGAAAATGGTGTTGAAACCCTAAAGCTCCACCACGATATTTTTTTAAAAACCTTGAAAAAAACACTGTTCTGCGCGCTTGCAATCACTAACCGAAAGCAAAACAAGTAGTAACGTTTTTCTGAGCTGTTTCTGATGCACCTGCAGTTTGCGGTATCCCACCCATTGGTGATGGAAACTTCATTTCAAGACCATCGCAAAATTCCTCTCTGATAACTCTGGCGTACTGCAAACACAGTATAACTTACCCTTGTCAGCAGCATCAGCAGTAGCCATAAATTAACATAAAAGATTTTTGTTTTGTAAAATTGTAAAACTAAATGCGTGAATATGGTAGTGATGTATGATTTGTATGTGTTGAAGCTCAAACTCTGCCTAAGAAAAGATCCATATTCAGTCTTTTTTATTACGCAATTAGGCCATAGACAATGTTTATCGAGAATAGCATATATTGTACATATTTGTTTGGGATGATTAAACATGTATTGAGACGGTTCAATCCATAGGGCGATTAGGGCGATTGCCCTCCCTAAAATCTACGAAATTAACTTTTTTCAATATAAATTTGTACAATTCGGAAAACAGCATTCACGATATAAGGCCATTTTGCCGTCCATTGTTTTGTCACAGCAGTGTTGCGAAGTATATTTCATCTCCCTTGAAACAGTGAACCCGTAATGAGACTTGACTGCCAAATATTACTGAAATTGCCCCCCCCCAATAAACTCACTGACTGGATCCGCCCCTGGTTCAATCACAATTATGTGCAGCCTTAGCGTTTTCAGTTATTTCACGTTACCTTGAAGGCGAGTTAAAAAAACAGTGTCGACAAATATTCAGAGTCCGACCAGTACATAGTCTGAAAGTATTTCAATTTTCATCTGATGTTTCTTGCCACCCTATCCTACAGTAAATTTGAAATCATTCAGCTGCTACGGGAAGAATCAGCGCCGAATTCTACCGTAATTAAGAACATGGGAGTCGGAGGGATTTTTACCGGGGGAGGCCACTGGAGGATTTTTCCAGAAGTAGCCATGAAGATCATTTCAAGGGAGGAGCCAAAAGTGGTTAAATTCCATTCTTCCTTCTCAAAATTAAGAAAGCGACCTTTTTGCTCAAAATGTTATTGAAAAATATCATATTGCAAATCCAGGGGGCAAGGCCCCTTTGACCCACTTTCCGATGACCCTGAGTAGGAAGATATTTTTCATTTTGTAAGTGATGAGGGTATCATCACTGCCATTACTTACAGAGAGCTTGCAGTCTGTTTTCTCGAAAAACCCATGTGAATAAAATGGTATGAAATTGAATTTTTTCCCAATCGATTGGATTTTTTTGGCATTTTTGCACTAACTGATTTTTAAAAAGACTTAAATCGCTTACGATAGCATGGCTGGATCCCAAATTTTTTTGAGCGCCGCCAATATCTGAGTAGACATCGCGACCCAAACCTCAAAAACCTATGAAAAAATAACGATTGTACGGATGATTTTTGCTAGCAAGNTGCTAAGTTCATTTTTAACGTTAGCCATCTACTCTTTCTCAAGTGCCTGTTCTACAGACGGACACAGAGAAACAGAAGTAACGTTAGATATGCACAGCTCAGGTTTGGATCGCCTCTGCGTGACCCATTTTTTTACCCTTCTCCACATCCTTTGAGTTTTGACCCAGACTTTGATAACCACAGGGCTAGATCAACCAACCAACCGTCGTGTTAAGTTGTGGCGACAGGTATATCCTAATTTTAGTGCAGAGCCGTGGTGAATCAATTGTGGCTTCGTTTTCGCAAATTCACAACATAGGCGTAGCCAGGGAGGGACAAAGGGGCCATCGCCCTCCCCAAATTTTTAGAAAATATAGTCATTTTGTGCTTTGAGAGGCGTTTTTCGAAACAAAATAATGTTGTTCGCCTAAAATCAAACATTTTGGCCCCCCCAATTTTTGGGCTGGCTACGCCACTGATGCATAATTGTTTTCACATTTTACATAGACTGGCTGTGTCAAATATATGAAAGTTCGTGAGGGCATCTTCAACGTTCCCCAAGTTGCAAAATTGTTTTGTGAATTGTTTGTGATTTATATTGTTAACTCTAACTGGATAAAAACCTAATAGATTTTGCAAGTTGCATACAAAAATGCTACCGCAGTAGCATTTTATAGCGTGAAATGACATAAAATCCAAGCATTTTTTAAAGCCGTTGCGGGACAAAAGCCTTTGCGTAATCAAATACATGCGTCGACCAGTCACTAATGAATTAGATAAGACTCAAGTCTTGATGTGTTGAGTCGGTGTTGTAGAGCAAAGTCGCTGCTCGGCTTCAGTCGAACGTGTATTGGTGTGCATGAAATGCGTGTAAATATAAAAGTGGCTTTCAAATGGTGGCCACGATAATGTTTTGCTCAACTGCAATGTTGGCTGCGAAAGCACAGCCTAATCCAGAACATGCACTTTCAGCATCGAGATTTTCACAAGCGCTTTACTAAAAAGCGTTTTACGAGCAAATGGTGCTTTCATGCAAAGTAAAATGTCAAAACATCACTAAAAACAAACTGTTAAAACTTGTCAATTCAAGGAAAGCAGACTTTCTTCTGGCCGGTTTGTATGTGAATATAAGTATTCAGAAAAAGCGCCAGAAAAAGGAACATTTTATGGATGAATGTTTTAAAAATAAAGGGCATTAAATATTTTAAAGGGCATTAAACAGGCCCGTAACCACGGGGGGCATTCGGGGGCAGTGGCCCCAAATTTTTTTGTGCCCCACCAAATAATTCAAACTTGAAAAATTAATACATTTTTGC
>JGI24158J21664_10009873_pt1 | contig 12743 bp, 8 predicted proteins | sample Ectturendosymbi3_FD_21664 | JGI IMG/M metagenome (IMG submission 21664) | reverse complement strand
GGCTGCAAATTTTTAGGATTCGATTGGGCAAATTGTCAAAGCCTTTGCATTTATTTGGATGTAGACTACTTAAAACACGAAATACTTGAAATGGATCAAAGCTTGGAGGGAGCAATCGATGATCAGTAAGAAAGTGTAAAGGTGGCAATTTATTTATGTCATAAGCAGGAGAATTAGAAATTGAAGCAAAATATTCATTGAAAAGATTGCACTTCACAAGTGGAATTACTTAAAGTTAGATAAAATAAAATTTTACAGCAAGACGCTTGTTACAAAATTGGATATATGTTATAAAGTCAGTCATAGTGCAAACATTGCCGCATGGTTAAGGTGTTGCAGAGAAACCTTCAACATTGGCAAGAGACGGCAATAAATTCGGATGATTGGATTAGTATGTAGAAATATTAATCAGAGTCGCTAACGTAAAAAATAGCAACTCATGAACTGGGGGCACTGACTTTAAACTGTTTTCTGTTGTAGTTTTCTGTGTGTTTGCATTTCTAAATCAAAATACCGCTGGTTCAGTTCCTTGGTGGATTCAATTCGTACTTGTAAGTATTTACAAGATAAAACAAAGACTGTAGAGACAGACCTCACCTGGGGAGTACATATAAAACAAAAAGATTATGAGGTAAGTCCCACCTGGTACTGGCCCAAATCGAGCGAATATATTCGCCATCCTCCTTAAAACCGATTGCACTTGATCTTCGGTTACTATAGCTGCGGATTGTCTGCAAGCGCACAAAACATCAATGAAATAACTGCTTCACAGTTTGTGGTTGCGACCTCCCAAGTGCCAGTATTTACACAGACTTGACTGCTTCAAACTAAGCACTGTGAAAACGTTAGGTGTATGTGCATCGGAAAAATCTAAGTCGTTTTTTCGAAAAACAAGTAAAAAAATAATATTTCTGATTTTTGCCATGCAAAGGTTTGTTAATCTTTTGAGCCGTTGTCGAACTGCCGTTCAAAATGTTTTCATATTTTGTTAGATAGCTGTGCAAGATTTGTATAGGCAAGTGCATAAACATAAATCTTATAATTTTATTTTTTCTTAAGTTGGGTCTGTTTCGATTTTATCTTAAAAATTCCTTGTTGACGTTGGGACAAAATGTTTGTCAAGTGGTCCAAGCATATGATTGAGCAAAACGTTTTGGATCAGGTTGTTTTCATCCAAATGGCACACTTTCTTTTACTCACTATATAAAAATTTGCCCATTAATTCCCCAAGTACAACAACCAGCAATTCTGGTTGTATAACAACCAGCAGCAATCCAAAGCGTAATCGAATTTTATGAGACGACACAAAACCTCTTCAAGCATTCAAATGTCATTCATTGAATTTCAGAACGCTGAGCGAGTGAAGCTCGATTTTCCATAAATATCCTAGGAAACCCGTTGTTTGAAACTGCTGTAGTTTCAGACCACGCTCGCCTGCTAGACTGGCTTCTTATTGCGTACAAGTTATACAAAACGTCAGTTCTGAATCATGACAGAATGTATAGTTTCAGCGCATTTGTATTTGCCCGGGCCTTTGGCATGTGCGTGACCTATATGTGAGTTGCAAATGAAGTGAACGAATGTGCGTAAAGCATTCAGCCAAGCGTTAACGCGTTTGCAAATTTCCCGTGCGATGATCTCGAACGATCTCTAAAAATTGTCTGTACCTCTTTCTTCGGCGAACTGTGTCACACAGCGTGTGTTTATCATTCAGTGTATTCAGTGAACTTCATGTCTGAATAAACTAAAATAACCCGTCCTTGGAAACCTTGTTTTCTCTGACCTAGTGTGCCTTCTTGACCCCCAAAGTGGCCTGATAGTCCACAAATGTTGTTGACCCTTGTTACATCATTTTTGACCCAAATGCACGAAAGCTGGACAAATGGCTTTATTTTAAGATCCGTGTTTTTTTTTAAGTACAAGCAGGGCTAAACGAGTGCTGTTACTCACTGTGCAAAATTCAATCAAAGTTTACAAATAAAATAAATGTTTAAGAACTTGGTAATTAAAAGCAGCACTTTTATATTTTTGCTGCCTTTGACCAAGCCTCTCAACAACTGCATATACCACCGAGGAGTACCCTGCGACGAGTTGCGGACATTGCGCAAAACAAATGTCTTGCCACTTATTTAAGGTATTACCTCGAAAGAAGCGTGTATCCCATGAGCACATTTTGCGGATTTCCTGCGATGCTCACAGCATTGTCGAGGTTGTCAGTTGCTGAGCTCCAGGTACTCCTGGTTAAGTGATCCGGTGCGGTGGAGTTCCAGTTCTAATTTGAAATTTAAAAGCAGGATTGAGTTTTCAGTATAAAAGAGGGCGAATAACTTCGCTTCTTCTGCTCTTGAGTGATAGAAAGGATTACACAATTTGCACACACATTAATTCCATGGATATGTGAAGGGGGGTCATGGGAGTGTCTTGGCCCACTCTTAATTTTGAAACTTGATATTTTCCTATTCATTCTTCATTCGAAAAGTGTTTTTGGCTTAGTTTTAAGTTGGCAAAATGAAATTTCACCACTGTTGGCACTTCTGGAAAAAATCCTTTCGACGCCCATGATTAATTAATATTTTCACTGGCACTGAAAACAGCAATATAACTTGTAAGACATTCGCTACTTGGGTTTTCAAGGTGTTTTCCATAGAATAGCTGTGTTGAACAGGTTTTTATAGTAATGAAAAGGGAAGTAAGTGCAGATAAATGTTACAATGCGCACTAAATAGGAGAGAAAATCCTACAAAAACTTCCTGCAGTAATGCTTTCTCTTTTCATTTTTATGTTCATCTTTTGTTCTAGTGCATACACTAGCCCTCAACCAGGGGTTCGCAAACGTTCTTTAGAGGTCCGTAGAAAACTGAAATTTAGTACAACATAGCAAATTATTTTTTTGTGCCGTATATCAATATTCGCACTTTTTCCTGGCCAGACATTTTATTTCATAGAATTGTTACGCGAGAACCGCTGCAATGTATCAGTACGTTCATTGTCACGTCATTATTTGATAAATATATTTTTATAGCTTCACAAGCACAAATTTAGCGGTTCATGGATGAGATCCTGAAAAGCTTGCAGAACAAGTTACTTTTCATCTAATAGTGTTTTTTTTTTCAATTTCAATGACAGTTCAGTCTTTACAAGCTAACAGCTTGCCAGGGGAGGATGACAGGTGCCTTCACGTGGCCTTCCCCGTTGCCGCACTTCTTGAAATGCTTACTAAACCTGTCGCTACGAGAACATCCATTGCTACCCGTGCTGGATGCGTTCGGCGCGCACTGGGTACGCCTTTTACAAGGCGCGGCAGCTTCCCTGCTGCCGAAGATGACCGGAGACCCAATATTCTGCAGCTGAACACCAAGGGGCTCACCGCAAACATGATCAGCGTTATCGAGCAGCTAGCCTACAAGAAGAAGCCATTCATCATCGTCCTACAGGAGATCCACTGCACAACTGCAGACAAGCTAGCGATCCCAACCAGGGCCGGCCCTAGCAGGTGTGGGGCCCAATGCAAGACCTAGGCGCGGGGCCCCTCTGAGCAGCGGTGTTATTACGTCATCGTGCCAAGTCAACCGTGCTTATGACCTTTTTCTTGAAGTTTTTTAACATAATAACTATTGAATATCACAAAAAATGGCAGAATGTTGGAGTTGATCTGTACGTACGCTACATGATAAAACAACCGTTTCTTTTATGGGGAGTGGGGATACCTCACGTGCCCCCATTTGGGGTCACGTTTATGACTAATTGCATACTGCTGTGGTGGTCATTAGACAGTGTACTGCTGCCACTCGTACTCAAGCCGAAAGTTGTAAAGGAAGCTCTGCAATGGAGCGGCGAGCGCAACTGCAAAGTTACGTCAACCAAACTGAACTGACAAGCGAATTGAAATTACAATGCGATTACTTCGCTCATGTTGAACAACACTTTCGTTTGAAGAAGAACTGACTTGGAGAAACTGTTAAAACATGAACTGATTGCTTATCTCGCTTTCGGTAACCACAATCCCAGACGCGTTCTTGCATAAATGTAACGTCTGCACATGATCAACTATCCGCTTTGTGACTCAATGCACGAAAAACCAGACTTCTCAAGAGAGCAACCTATGCATCCGCCCAAAGTTCCCCCAAAGCCCAAGTTTATAGAACAGGGGTTACCAACCTTTCTCTGATCGTGTAGCCTAGCCCTTTAGCATTTCGGTAGATGAGCATGTCCCCCTAAGATTTCTTATGACAAAAGGCTGAGTAAAATACCAAAAACGTACTGAATTATTAATAGAACGTTTAGAATGTTGGAATTATAAAGGTAGAATCCGTTTTTATGTTTCAAAGTTAATTTGTTGCAAATGTACAAAAATGCACCCCTTCAGATAGGCAAATGTACCCCTAGGGGTACAAGTAACCCAGATTGGAAAACTCTGTTATGGAACTTACTCATTCTTCATTATGCATAGACTTGGAATGCAAACTGTTTTTTATGAATTAGAAGTGCAAAGATAATTCAGCTACCATGTCACAGTTGTAGAAACATATACCAAACGCAATATATAATGCGCATGGTTGATTGATGAAATAGAAGCATATAGCCGCCAAATTTATTGATAAACAGGAACGAGCATGCCGGATGACATTCACAATTTTTGCCTTGCCTCGTTAAGCTGCAGAGCTTAACTTTTAAGTATCCTTCACGTTTATGAACCTGCATGGACTTTGAAGTGGTGGTTTTTCTACCTACAGATTTACGCTTGCAATTAGGGAAATCACAATAAAAGTTTGGTGGGGTGGCAAATGATAAAAGTACTTGCACGAGCGACAAATAACGCCGAACAATTATGTGGACAAAGTAAAGGAGGCGCATTTAAGCGCGAACACTTCTCAAATTTTTTCGCTGGTTTGCATGAGATTTTTGGCTTCCACAGGACCAACCTCTTATCTTTTGTCGTTTGTTTCAATGTGGTAGAATTATTTTATTTTGACAAAATATTAAAACAACTAGTCTGTGCCAAAATCTTCCATGAAGCAAAACTGCAAGCCTTTGCTAAAATGCAGATGACCCACAACCAACCAAACACTTTCCAAAACAGAAGATTCTTTCGAGAACTGAATAACTTTACCTTAGCAGAACAGCCATCAAAAGTATAACGACAGACACTCGTCTTGGCCGGTCCATTGCCAGTTGAATCACTACACAACTTGTCTGCAGTAGCTGTAGGTTTACTTCAGTCTCAACTGGCACGAGTAACAATCAAATTCTATCCAGGTTCTATTTGAATAAGAGCTGATGATGCCTACATCGTAGGCGAAATATATACTCTATAAGATCTTAAAGTGTCTGATGCTTTGCTGAGAAAGCATTCTTTCCATGAAGAGTGCGACGTAGTGGAGTGTAGATATAACGCTCGTTTGATAATATAATTAGAGGAAATTCATCGCTCATTCAAACGAGATAATTATTTACTAACAATGAGATTTATAAGTCTTGATACATATCTCCTGCGCAAGGAGTATCTGGCAAAAATAAACAACCTGCCCAACCCCCATGGCGTGGGCCCCCCTGAGGCACGGGGCCCAATGCAACTGCATCGGTTGCATCGGCTTAAGGCCGGCCCTGATCCAAACGTCTCACTAGCTGGGTCGGTCCTGAGCAGGAAGCACGGCCTTACCACGCTTGTTCACGAGCGTTTGGAATGAACACTGGTTGATAGCAATCAGAGACCGACTGAGTGTTTGTGCAATTAGAGACTGAGTGGCGGTGCATATACCTCGCAGGATATAAGACCTTTAACGTCTACAAAGCTTCTTCCTCGCGACTCACACCTACGGCCATCCCGACTTTTCCACACCCTAGTCTGTATGTTGGAGACTTCAACTGCCAGCATGCCAACAAGGTCTACAGCAAAACATCTCCTGAATGCGAAAGCCTGGATTCCTGGGCAACAGCCAACAGCATCGGGCTGCTGCACGATCCAAAGTGAGTAGCCAGTTTTTCCTATTGCCAATGGAACGTCGGCACCAACCCGGACCTGGCCTTCGCGAGTGTTGGCCAGGACAGCCGTCTGCCTGACAGACGTATTCTGGGAAAGTTCCCGCGGTCACAACATTGGTCCTCCCTCATAATGCCACCGAAGCTCACAGTTCCTGCCTACAGCGATGGGGACACAAGACTGGGAGCTGCGAGTCCACCTGGCCAATCAAGAAGGAGCTGTCCAACCTATGGAAAGTCCCAACACCTGAGGGAAACAATATCACTGGCCGCTTCACGCCAGAGGAGCTTGCTGCCGCCCTTAAACACCTGGAGCCAGGAAAATCTTGTGGTCTGGATTCCACCTTCCCGGAGTTTATACGCAACGCCGGGTTGTCTCCCAAATCTTGGCTTTGCGATTTCCTCACTTTTCCTCACCCAGGATATGGAGAAGAGCACTAATAGTTGCGATTCCAAAGCCGGAAAAGCCTTTGGGGACCTAAAGATCTTTCGCCCTATATCCCCGCTATGTGTCCACTGCACAATATTCGAGAGACTCATCTACGCTCGTGTCGAGCCAATAATCGACCCATTACTCCCGCAGGGACAAGCGGGTTTTCGACGCGGGCGGTCGACCGCAGCTCAGGTCACCCTAGTGACACAAGACATCGAGGATATCTTTTCGGCTAAGAAAAAGGCCAGAGCTGTGCTTGTCTTGGAAGTGAACATACAGTTTTGTTTTTCCACACAGAAGTCCGCTGGCTTTCACGTGGAACAGTTTTAACCGACCTATTCAATTTGCGAAAACAAATCAAAGTCTTTGTGGAGGAACGTCACGGTGATCTTCTTGAAGAGTTGGAATCGCAACAATTCAAACAAAGCTTAGCGTAATTGATTGGCATATACACTTGAATGAATGATCTGAATTCATCACTTCAAGGCAAAAATATAAGCATATTGAATTTCTTGAAAAGCTAAATACGTTCAACGGTAAGCTATCTCTGTGGTGTCAGCGAGTGAATAGAAGGAAATACTATTCGAATTTCCCATCACTTCAAGAAATAATCGATGACACTGATTCTTCGTGTTTGATTCCCAGTTTTTGTGAAGTTGTGGCTCATGTGGAAGTGTTGTCGACGCCATTTAATATATATTTTTGACGCAGAGAATATGGAAATCTCTGAAGAATGGATTATGAATCCACTCTTGATGGAGATCTAAAAGATCTTATAGAACTGCGTTCAAATAGTGCTCTTGAAATGAAGTTTTAAAGTAAATCTTTGGAAGAGTATTAATAACTATGGCTATATTTCCAAGACTTTGTGAACCTGCACCAGCAGTGCTCATTCCATATGCGGCTACATAACTGTGCGAATCAGGATTTTAGCACTCTTTGTCAATTAAAGTAAGGCGAAATCTAGAAATCGCTTGAATGCACAGGCAGACACGTGTGTTGCTATGAGCAACATAGTTCCACGTTTTGAAAAACTCATAAGCAAGAAACAGGAACAAGAGTCATTGAACGAAAATACATTAGCAAACTATTGGAAGTCAGCCTTTAGATCTTATTGTTTTGTATATANTACAAGCAAGTGATTTGTTTTGCAGAGTATGTTCAGATGTGAGTCTGTGTCATTCTATCCTGTCCATATANTTGATTTTCTTCATACAATTAAAAAATTTAAATTCGTTTCTAAACATTTGCAAGCTATCTCTTGATTATAAAACTGTAGCTGATGCGAGGTCATAACATTTTTAGGGATTCAGGAATAGGAAAACTTGGGGAGCCCTGGTTTAGAGCTACTTATGAAGGATTTTTGAGCTGAAGAGAGATAAATATTTTCGGCTTGTTCCATGCACATCTGATACAGCGCATAATTCTGTGTTTATGACTTTATCAGTGGTCAAAACACATTTAGGAATATTCAAAAAAACGCTGGCAAAACGGTGGGGGTCCGCAATTGTTTTAGGGGAAGTAAAAGGGGCTTGTCATGTAAAAAAACTTTGAGGAACCGCTGATTTGATGCATGTGTTTCATAATTTTGGTTCGTAGTTAGTTATCGCAACAATCGTGCAACTTACCCGTTCACTGGCACAGAAGAAATACACTTCACATATCGATGGGTCGCCTGCGTCGTAGACGTTGTAAGAATCGTAATGACAAGTAAGGTCGCTTGTGGTGATGGTACCTTTGTACGAACGTGACCTTCCGNTCGAGTCAGCTCCAGTTCCAGATTGAACCTGAGAGTATAACAATTCAAGCTTCTCACGAACAGAAATGTTTGCTNTTTTAAAGTGTTTATGAAATGCTTTTATGTTTTGTCTTTAAAGGTCATTGAACGGTAATTTTTCAAACATTTTACTCTCCAATTAACCCATGGTAAAAAAGTTCAATATCAGTTTACGATCTTCGATTTTTCAGTTTTTTTCCCATTGCATCAAAGCGCCTCTGCCAAAATGTTGCCTTTGCCACTATTAGTAGAGTCTGATCAGATCCAGGTTTTCTAAACTAAGATGTTCTTTTTTGCTTTCAAGTTTTTCAAATAGCATAAACACCATGTGGCAACTGAAGAGTGCGTAGCTATATCTTTTCAATTGCCTATCTGATGCACTTCATATCGCATATCTTAGTTTAATGGGATTTTTTTTCATAAAAATATCCCAAATAACTAAATTTGCACAGAAGTGAAAGCATATATACAGGGTTCATAATACGGAGCTCTTACTCTTGCAACAATGTTTCTTCATTTTTGTACGTTCTGCTATGCTTTTTCAGCAACAGTTGAAATGACAAAAATAAAAGCGTTTTTTGTCAGATGTTGAAAACAATTCATGATTATAATGTTTGTAAAACAAAACCCGCCTTTAACGCTTGTGAAACAAGAGTACATATATAAAAAAAAGACCAACAAAAAGCACAAGTGATTTATTTTCAAGATTCTTTTGTTATACCGCAACACTTGAAAGGATAATCTCCAAATGTTTTTATTCTTAAATGGACCATGGGTGAAACCAGGTGTCTTGTGTGCCTTGTTTGCAAAGAGTTACACCAAGAATTTTGGTAACTTACTCGTATTCCAAAGCTTTCCACCGCGCCGCCTGCGTTATCAATCCACATAAGCATTGTAAAGGGATGCGTTTTTACAGTAAGAACTTGAATTCCTGAGGTCAGATCACTGTTTGTAAAGATACGAAATATGGATAAGGACTTAAAGGATAAAAATATTGCAAATAGATTAACCACAAAATAATAAAGCATCAGCATATATCACAAAAAGCTGTCTTTTGTTTTCTCTTTCAATCGAACCTTAATCTGATACATATNGCATATTTTGTAGCGTACAAACAACAAAAAAAGTTTNTTTGTCAATTTTCAGTANTTTTTCGCCTCTCAAAATGTACAGAAGGACTTTTGATCACACAGNGTAATACAATGTATGTTTGCCAAGTTCAGTTTAAAAAAGTTTTCGGTGTTTTGTTTTTNAAAGCCAACTAAAAGTAGTTTTNTTTTCNTATCAATCCGGCTCAATACTGTGAAGAATTTTAGAGTCCAGTTACCTGTATGCTTTTCCGTAGACAATTTGTTTGTAACTTTCTTCACCAACCTTGTAATACACCTGAAAACCAACGTTGGTTACTTGATTTCGTTTCTTCGTGGTAACTTTTAGTATCAGATAATCTGTGCATATTGAGGACCTAGGGGAAACTGGTAGTTTTCAATTGCAAATTAAAGAAATTAAATGTTATCTGTACAAACGCACACCGAGAGATGTGTTTGAGCAAACCAAGACACGCAAATCGGAATTTCATTTTGGGTGCTGATAATAACTACTCCGGAAAAACAATCTCTACTCTGGAAAACTAACAATTTAAATGGAAGAAAACCTGTAAAGGTTTTACTGTGGCAAAGCACAGACAAAGCTTATTTGTTCAGGTAATCTGCATGAATCAACAAGGTGCATCAAAACAAGAAAACTTCTTGACTAAACAGACTTTCAAACGCCTACTTACACTTAGGTCTGAGTATATCAAGACTAAGTACCGGAATAGGGGCTAGTAATTTTTTTAAGTGGTTCAAAAGAGCATTTACTGGAAACAACGTGAATAAAATAGTTCATTTTGCATTTGACATTGCTTTCATCATTATCAGCCACACGTGTTAACAGAGCTTGATTGCCACGTGCAGTCAACAGAGAGTAATTTAAAGTATCGTGTTTGCCGTGTTAACTGGAGATTTTAGGAGTTACAGGCAGGTCGTTTATTATTTCTTAAAATACGATATTGTTTATACGAGAGGATTCGTTTGAATAATCGGGAGAACTGCGTCGTGGTCATCTAAAAAAAGTGATCAGACCCGCTTGGATAATGCAACAAAAGTGTCTTCACCTGGGTGACATCTTACTCAATCCAGCATATATTTTAAGTAACTTGACTTTTTTAAACATAAAATCTTTTCTTGACGATTAGTGAATCAAACACGCTAAACGTGTTTCTCTGCTAAAATCGTGGTTCACTTTCCAACAGGGCTGTGGAGCTGGAGCCAAAGCAATTTTAAATAATTGGACCCGGAGCTGGAGTCTGAAAGTTGGGTTCCGGTTCCACAGCCTTGGTTTATAGGGCAAACGAGTTAAATTATTGCGGGGCGAGCGTGGGTAAAGAAATTTGTTGTGCGGGTAATTGAATGTTGACCCGTTTCATGTGTCAATGGCAAGTGCATCAGCTTAATACGTTCAAAAATGGCAAAACCCGTCTACGCGCTAAAATAACTTGCTAAAATTTATGACAGCAAACCTATTAATGGTTTATGATGTAATAGCGCATTGTTGCTAAATATTCGCTCACTAGTGCCGCATGATAGTCCAAACTTACGGTGTTACACTTGGTGAGTACTGAGAAGTGAAACTTGCTTTGTGTAATCTCGAAGTGGCGAACGGATAAGAAAGGTCTTAACGTCCGGTTGAAGCCAGAAAAGCATTTTCATGAAACGTGTGTTGCAGCGTATCTGTTTTGAGACTGAGCGCCGCTAATGTGAAAAGCATGTTGATTGTGTGATATGAAAACAACAATTAAAGGATTCAGAGTGAGGCAGTTAGGGAAGTAAGCGGCAGCCAAAACTTTGGGGTTGTATACTAGAACGTTTCTAGAGCCCCATGGAGGAAATAACACTAGTTACTAAAATTGAGACAAATTTAGTTAAATCGGAACAGATTTAGCTAAATAGGAACAGATTTAGTTTGTTAAATCGGAACAGATTTAGTCGTTTTTTTTGCTAAATCTGTCCGTTATAACTTTTTTACGAACGGCGCCCTATACTCTAGCGCAGGGGTGGGCAATTAATTTTGCTCGGGGGCCACTTCCAGAAGGCCGCGTTTAGCGGAGGGCCATACCTTCTTATGGAAGTAGAAGCAAGTCTCCGTTAAGTTATGCTCAGGACTAATATTTACTGTGATAAGTTGGAGCATATTTCAGATTTGAAAATTTTCCTGAAGGCGAGGGCCACTGAAAACGCTGTGGCGGGCTACATTTGGCTCGCGGGATGCTATTTGCCCACCCCTGCTCTAACGCATACAGTTTGAGTTTATGATAGATCTTGTTGACAGGTGCGAGGGATTTCGGTTTAATCTCGGTGCAACTTGCGTTTGGCAGGGCGGTTACGTTTTTGTTGGGAAAATGTACTTAGCAAACTGGTTCTACTGTTATTTTGTTTATTTGGGTTAGATAACACGTAACGTGGTTACAATTTTTTTGTAGATTAGTCAGGGTTGTCTTGGTTAGGCTTAGCTAAATCCTCATTTAAGACTGATTAAGGATCAATTTAAGTAGGCTGAACGGCAGCCTATGTGGGTATTTGTAGACCAGTTGTGACAGGATTGGACACGTTGCAATCGAAGGGTCCGATCAAGCGTGCAAAGCAGTATGACAGTAAGCACCAATAGAAATCATACTCCGTGGTGGCTCCGCTACTGCTTGTTCGTGCCACGTACATACGAGTTAGGTGCTATTCTTAACGTGTACTTGTACATCCAGTCCGTTGTGCTTCGCGCATGTAACGCCGCGCCAACAGTGTTGCCACTGCTGGTCTTTTTTCACTAGATCCGTTTTTTCTGTTTTATCTGGGGTTCTGGGGTTTTTATTGAAAATCTGGGTTTTTTTGACTCTGGTCAAATTTTGGAAATGTATGTTGTATTACTGTATTTTCCATTCAAGAATACAGTAGTTTCACAGGCGTAATGTGCAGAGTCAGTAGCCAGTACAGTTGAGTAGGACTAGGCTTGTTTGAAATCTAATGTTTCTCAGATTAAACACTGACTAGACATAGGTCAGCACTCTAATCTATCGCTGATATGTCAAGGGCTGCTTGTGCATGATTTTGTTCTTGGAATGCTTTTTTTGGTTTTGAAGATGCTTTGGTTGAGAATCTGTTCATTGTTTTACAGTCTACAGGCGCATTGTGATTGGTATGAATGTAAAATTATGAATGTTAAATTAGTAGTCGAAAATTGCAATGAGTGCAATGATTAGGATGAAAATAAAACTGTAAGACTTTGAATGTATCATGTACATGTTTCAATTTGTGCATTTAAGTGAAAGTAAAAGAAAACATTGAACGTATTTTAGAAAAGATCGAACTAAATATTTATGTTACTTCATACATTTGACTTGCTGCTAGCCTACTTGAAAATTCTCAGTATGTTCAAAATAGACTTGAACTTGTTAAAAGTTTGATGCAATCACCACATATTACCTTAATTTTTATGTGCAAGAAGCGTATATTTCAAGTTTGG